>Ga0247727_10008906_pt1 | contig 18438 bp, 17 predicted proteins | sample WisWelCaveWW1625_FD_202498 | JGI IMG/M metagenome (GOLD analysis project Ga0247727, IMG submission 202498) | Biofilm microbial communities from Wishing Well Cave, Virginia, United States - WW16-25 | ecosystem: Environmental > Aquatic > Deep subsurface > Groundwater > Cave microbial mat | place... | reverse complement strand
CTTCGGGACTTTGTGGCCAGACGCCCTTGCCCTCATCCACCGTACAGTAACCGATCGGGCGCGATTTGTCCAGCGTTTTCTACAGAGGAGGCTGAACTGTTACGGCCTTTTTCAAGGGATGTTCGAAAAGAACATCCTCACTTTCAACCCTGGGTGGGACAGCAACGCACAAAAGCTAATCACCTTCACCGACGTTCGCGATCTGCAGCGCAAGTTGAAGGCCCAAGGCGTAATGCTAATGAATGAGGCAGATGAGAATACGACCGGCCCCGGCAGCTTTATTGCCGTGGACCCGGACGGGAACCCGATTTTGGTCGATCAGCACGTCTGAATTGGCGGCTCCGCGCGCGATTCGCCGGGTCGGGAGTGGAAGCCGAACTAGGCGCTGCACCTGACCGGGGCCGCATTACGGTTTCGCTCGACATCAAGCTCTGGCAGCGACCCCGGCAGGCGGCAGCGGATCCATTTCTTGTGGCGTCCCACATGGCGCGACCCCAACGACGATTTCGTCTTGGAACTGGCGGTCGCGGCGGGCTGCGACTACATCGTGACCCACAACATCGCGGATTTTGTCGGCATAGGCCGCTTGGGGGTGAAACTCGTGAGACCTGGTCGATTCCTGCGACAATTGGAGGAGGCTTCATGAGCATGTTAAGCTTACGGCTGCCGGAATCACTGCACCGCATGGTGCGGGAGGTCGCTGCCAAGGAAGCTGCATCTGCCAGCAAGGCAGGGCGGCGTACTTTGCAGGAACGTGACCAGACTCGTGTGCACGGGGATTCCTGCCTGTCGGGGTTGCCTCATGCCTAAGGCCTTCTGGCTGGCCGCGCTGCTTCTTCTGGCCGCCGATCCCTTCGAACAGCAGCGCCTCGAGATGGTCCGCGAGCAGATCGAGGCCCGCGGCGTCAAGCGGCCCGAGGTGCTCAAGGCCATGCGGGCGGCGCCCCGGCACCTGTTCCTGCCGTCCGACATGGTTCCATACGCCTACAGTGACCGCCCTCTGCCCATCGGCGAGGGGCAGACCATATCGCAGCCATATATAGTGGCCTACATGACGGAGCTGCTGGAACTCGACCGCAACCACAAAGTGCTGGAGATCGGGACCGGCTCCGGCTACCAGGCCGCCGTGCTGGCGTTGCTGGTGAAGCAGGTCTACAGCATCGAGATCGTGCGGTCTCTGGGCGAGCAAGCCACCCGGCGTTTGCCGCAGCTCGGCTACAAGAACGTGGAAGTGAGGATCGGCAACGGCTACCAGGGCTGGCCCGAGCAGGCCCCCTTCGACCGCATCATCGTCACGGCCGCCCCGCCCCAGCTCCCCAAGGCGCTGCTCGAACAGCTCAAGCCCGGCGGCCGGCTGGTGGCACCGGTTGGCTCGACCGTGCTCGGCCAGGACCTGGTGGTCGTGGACAAGTCGGCGTCAGGAAAGATCACCACCCGGAAGGTGCTACCGGTAGCCTTCGTCCCAATGGTGAACAAGCCGTAAGAAAGCCCGATCCACAACCGCGCCGGGGTGGTCCTGGCAGCCTCGCCTCAATGGAATCAATGACTTGGCCGCTGCAAATTTGCAGCCGGCACAGGCAGGAGTGCCTGTGCTACCTTCAGCAGTCATGCCGCAAGGAAAACTGCAACGCCAGTTGGGGGCCCTGAGCGCCACCTCGATCGTGGTGGCCAACATGGTCGGCACCGGCATCTTCACGCTCAGCGGGTTCCTCATCGGGGACCTGGGTTCGCCGTGGCTGCTGGTGGGGGTCTGGTTCGCCGGCGCCGTTCTGGCCTTGGCGGGGGCCCTGTGTTATTCCGAGCTCAGCACTAACTTCCCGAGGTCCGGGGGCGAGTATGTGTACCTGACGGAGGCCTGGGGGCCGGTCTGGGGATTCGTGACTGGATGGGTCTCGTTTTTCGCGGGCTTCTCCGGGGCCATCGCCGCCGCCGGCCTGGCGGTGATCGAGTACCTCAGCTATTTCTTCCCGGCCCTCCAACAGCCCGGCCCCGGACGAGCCCTGGCCTGCGGGGTGGTCATCGTGTTCCACCTGCTGAACGTGGTGGGCCTGTCCCCGGCGGCCCGGGTGCAGAACTTTCTCACCGTCACCAAGATCGCGGTCCTGGCGGCCTTTGTGTTTTTGGGGATCTCGATGGGGCAGGGCGACTGGTCGCACTTTTCGTTCCAAGCCGCGCGGTCCTCCACCAGCCCGCTAGCAGCCCAGTTCCTGGTCAGCCTGGTGCTGGTCTACTTCGGCTACAGCGGGTGGAACGCCGCCACCTACGTGGCCGAGGAGGTGCGCGAGCCGGAGCGGACCATCCCCCGGTCGCTGGTTGCCGGAACCATCCTGGTGGCGGCACTGTACTGCGCTTTGAACGTGGTTTTCGTGTACGCCAACCACCCCGACAAGATCAAGGGCGCCGTGGCGGTGGGCGCCCAGGCGGCCAGTTCCCTGTTCGGCGCCGGCATCGCCGGCCTGTTCAGCGGCTTGATGGCCTTCTCGCTGCTTTCGACCATCAACGCCATGGCCATGATCGGGCCACGGGTCTACTACGCCATGGCCGGCCAGGGGGCTTTCTTCGGGGCTGCCCGGCAGGTGCATCCGCGCTGGAATACCCCGTGGATCGCGGTGCTGGCCCAGTGCGCCTGCTGCTGCCTGTTGATCGTTGCCAGCACCTTCCGGGACCTGGTGCAATACGTCGGCTTCAGCCTGTGGCTGTTCACCCTGATGAGCGTGGCCGGGCTGTTCCGCCTGCGCCGCCGGCCCGGCTGGAAACCCCTGCCGGCCGCCAACTTTCTGTTCCCGTTGATCCCGGGCATCTACATCGCCGCCAGCGGCTGGGCCCTGATCAATGCCGTGCTGTATCGGCCTCGGCAGTCCGTCTACGGCCTCCTTACCATCGCGACGGGAGCGCTGGTATGGGCCCTCACCAAACGACGAGCTTCTTCCCCTCCGAGTCCTTAAACTCGCCGGCGATGATCAGAATCAGGTCAAACAACCAGCCGATGCCGAGAAAGCTCAGCGTGAAGAGCCATAACAGGCCGGTGCCGATCTTGCCGACATAAAAGCGGTGGGCGCCGAAAACGCCCAGTAAAAAGCACAAAATCGCAGCCACCGCCCGCTTCTTGTCGGAGGCGTTGACAGGAGGCGCCGCTGCCGGAATCGACCACAGGGGTACGGTCGAGTCCCAGCCGCACTTGCGGCAAAAGCGCTCCTGCGGGGTCATCGGGTTCCCGCATTTCTGGCAGTAAACATTGACGGGCTGGGCTACCGGCGTAGTCACGAAGGCTTTCCTCCTCTGTCATTACTCTACGCCACTACTCTACGAAAGTTCCCCGGCTGGCCGGGTAGGTGTGCTTAACCGTTTTGGGGAGTTTGCTGGGATGTGAGGCGACGTGGCGCACGCTTGAAGCGTGCGCCACGACCGCTTCCCCCAAAACGGTTCAGCACACGCCGGGTAGCACAGGCTTGCATTCGTCCACCGGTTGCGCTAGAGTCTTGCTGCCATGACAACCGCGACGCCCGTGGTACCCGAGGTCGGGCGGGGCCTGTGCGACCGCCTGCTCTACTATCTGGAGTTGATGCGGGAGATCGAAAACCGTATCGAGCTGAAGCTCTACCGGCAGGGCAAGATTCTGGGGGGCTGCTACACCGGACGGGGCCAGGAAGCCATCCCGGTCGGGAGCGCCGTTCTGGCCGAGCCGGAGGACTGGCTCTGCCCCACCCACCGCGACATGGGGGCCTTTCTGGTCCGTGGCATGGAGCCGCGCCGGATCTTCGCCCAGTACCTGGGCCGCGCCGCCGGACCCACCCGGGGACGCGACGGGAACATGCACATGGGGGACCTGAAGCTCCACTTAGTCCCCATCATCTCGAGCATCGGGGCCAGCGTCCCGGTGGCGGGCGGTATCGCCCTGGCGTTGAGGTACCGGGGTCTGTCCAACATCGTGTTTTCTTACTTCGGTGACGGAGCTACCAGCCGCGGCGACTGGCACGAGGGCGTTAACTTCGCGGCCGTGCAGAAGCTCCCGGTCGTCTACCTCTGCAACAATAACCAGTACGCTTACTCGACGCCCCTCAGCAAGCAGATGGCGGTCGAGAACATCGCCGACCGGGCCGCCGGCTACGGCATCCCTGCCGAGATCGTCGACGGCAACGACGTGCTGGCGGTGCACCAGGCCACCCGCCGGGGCGCCGGCCACGCCCGGGCCGGTCGCGGCCCCTACCTGATCGAATGCAAAACGTTCCGCATGACGGGCCACTCCGCCCACGATCCGGCCGAGTACGTGCCTCGCTCGCTTTTTGAAGAGTGGGCGCGCAAGGACCCCATCCTAAACCTGCAAAAATACATTGTGGATCGCGGCTGGGCCACCGAGGTGGATTTCAAGCAGTTGCACGCCCGCATCCTGGGGGAGATCGAGGAGGCTGTCGAATGGGCCGAGCAATCGCCGCTTCCCGAGCCGGCCTCCCTGCTGGACGGCGTGTACGAGTAGGCTCGTGAGCCAGACCGCCGCGCCGGCCCTGACCACCTACCTCGAGGCCATCCGCCAGGGCATCTGGGAGGAGATGGAGCGCGACGAATCCGTCTTCGTCATGGGCGAGGACGTGGGCCTCTACGGCGGCGCCTTCAAGGTCACCGCCGGGATGCTGGAGCGCTTCGGCGAGAACCGGGTCGTCGACACCCCGCTGTCGGAAGCGGCCATCGTGGCCGCCGGCATCGGCGCGGCCATCACCGGCCTGCGCCCGGTTCTCGAGATGCAGTTCGCCGACTTCATCTCCTGTGCCTACGACCAGATCGTCAACTTCGCCGCCAAGAGCCGCTATCGCTGGGGCGCTGCGGTGCCGCTGGTGATCCGGGGACCCTCCGGCGGCGGCATCCATGGCGGCCCGTTTCACTCCCAGAACCCCGAGATGCCCTTCGTCCACACCCCAGGCCTGAAGGTTGTGGCCCCCGCCACCGCCTACGACGCCAAGGGACTCATCAAGGCCGCCATCCGGGACAACGATCCGGTGATCTTCTTCGAGCACAAAATGCTCTATCGCCGGGTCAAAGAGGAGTTGCCCGCCGGGGACTACCTGGTTCCGCTGGGCAAAGCGGCCCTGCGGCGCCCGGGCCGCGACATCAGCGTCATCACCTACGGCGCCATGGTGTTGTTAGCCCTGGAGGCCGCCGAAACCCTGGCCTCCGAAGGCATCGAGCTGGAAGTCCTGGATCTGCGAACCCTCCTCCCGCTCGACGAAGAAGCGGTGCTCGAAACGGTCAGGAAAACCAGCAAGGTCATCCTGCTGCACGAGGACACCCGCACCGGCGGCCTGGCCGGCGAGCTGGCCGCCCGCATCAGCGAGAAAGCCTTCGACCACCTGGACGGCCCCATCGTCCGCATCACCGCCCCGGATACCCCGGTCCCCTACAGTCCGCCGCTGGAGGCAGCCTTCCTGCCCAAGGCCTCCGACGTGGTCCAGAAGGCGCGCCAGCTTTACCGCTATTGACGCCTCACCCCACCCTCACCCGCAAAAACTGCTCTTCCTCGGCCATTCTCCTCTGATCCCGGCGCCGGCGGTGGTTCTCGTAACTGGCCCCGATGAAGCCCACGAACAGGGGATGCGGCTCCAGGGGGCGGGACTGGAACTCGGGGTGGAACTGGCAGCCCAGGAACCAGGGGTGGTCGGGCAGCTCGCAGATCTCCACGTAGGTCTTGTCGGGGGTCTCGCCGGAGAGCAGCAGGCCGTTGGCTTTCAGCAGATCTTCGTACTCGCGGTTGAACTCGTAGCGGTGGCGGTGGCGTTCGCTGATCTCGAGCTTCCCGTAGGTGCGGTGGGCGAAGCTGCCGGGCGCCAGCGAGCAGATCCAGGCCCCCAGTCGCATGGTTCCACCCAGGTCATCGATGCCCTTCAGCTCCCGCAGCTTGTAGATGACGCGGTGTTCGGTGGCGGGGTTGAACTCGCTGGAGTCGGCGCCGGCCAGCCCGCAGACGTTCCGCGCGAACTCGATCACCAGGGTCTGCATGCCGAGGCAGATGCCGAAGTAGGGAACCTTTTCCTCGCGGGCGTAACGAATAGCATGGATCATGCCCCCGATGCCGCGCTTGCCGAAGCCGCCGGGCACCAGCAGGCCGTCGTAGCCCTCCAGCTGGCGGCGCCAGTCGCCGCCGGCGTCGAAGGCGCCTGAAATGCCCTCCGCTTCCACCCAGGCCAGGTTCACACGCAGGCCATGGGCCAGGCCGCCGTGCACCAGGGCCTCTTTGAGGCTCTTGTAACTGTCCTCGTATTCGACGTACTTGCCGACAATGCCGATAGAAACCTCGTCGGTGGGGTGCGTCAGGCGCGTGAGCATGTTTTCCCAGGCGGCGAGGTCGCGGGCGCCGGTCTCCAGCTTCAGGTGGCGCAGGATGATCTCGTCGACCTTCTCTTCGGCGAAGTTGATGGGCACTTCGTAGACGCATTGGACGTCGCGGGCGGCGATGACGGCCTGCTCGTCGACGTCGCAGAACAGGGCGATCTTGGCTTTCTGGTCCCTGGGCAGGAAGCGCTCGGTGCGGCACAGCAGCATGTCGGGCTGGATACCGATGGCCCGCAGCTCCTTGACGCTGTGCTGGGTAGGCTTGGTTTTGAGTTCCTGGGCGGCGGCGATCCAGGGCACCAGGGTCACGTGAATGAACAGGCAGTTGTCGCGGCCCAGCTCGTGGCGCATCTGGCGGATGGCCTCCAGAAACGGCAGCGACTCGATGTCCCCCACCGTGCCCCCGATTTCGACCAGGGCCACATCCACATCGGCAGTTACCTTCTTGATGGCGCTCTTGATCTCGTTGGTGACGTGGGGAATCACCTGGACGGTCTTGCCGAGGTAGTCGCCGCGGCGCTCTTTGGCCAGGATCTGCTCGTAGATGCGCCCGGTGGTCCAGTTGTGATCGCGGGTCAGCCGGGCGTGGGTGAAGCGCTCGTAATGGCCCAGGTCCAGATCGGTTTCGGCGCCGTCGTCGGTAACAAAGACCTCCCCGTGCTGGAAGGGGCTCATGGTGCCCGGGTCGACGTTCAGGTAGGGGTCGAACTTCTGCAGCGAAACCTTCAGACCACGGCTCTCGAGCAGGCAGCCGATGGAGCTGGCGGCGATCCCTTTGCCCAGGGAGGACACCACGCCGCCGGTGACGAAGATGTATTTAGCCATGTTGCTCCATTTGTTCCAGCGCGGCCCGGACCCGCTCCAGGTCCTCGGGGGTGTCGACGCCGATGGAATCGTAGTCGGATTCGACGACCCGGATCGAGTGGCCGTTTTCGAGCGCCCGCAGCTGCTCGAGCTTTTCGGCCTGCTCCAGGGGGCCGACCGGAAGACTCGGGTAGGCGAGCAGAAACCCCCGCTGGTAGACGTACAGGCCGACGTGCTTGAAATGCGCCGCAGACCCATCGCGGGGGTGGGGGATCAGCGATCGGGAAAAGTAGAGGGCGTTGCCGGCCCGGTCGGTTACGACTTTGACGACGTTGGGATTGTGGAGATCCTGGGGCGAGACGATGCGCTTCTTGAGCGTCGCCATCTGCGGCGGATCGGCGTCCAGCAGCGGGGCGACGGCCAGATCGATGGCGGCCGGGTCGAGCAACGGCTCGTCGCCCTGGACATTGACCACGATGGGGGCCGGGCGGCGGGAGGCCACCTCGGCCACCCGGTCGGTGCCGCTGGGGTGGTCGGGGCGGGTCATCTCGACTTCGGCCCCGAAGCGCCGGCCCTCGCAGCGGATGCGATCATCATCGGTGGCGATGACCACGCCGTCAACCAGTCGGGCCGACTGGACGCGCTCCCAAACGCGCTCCAGCATGGTCTTGCCGCCGATTTGGGAGAGGACTTTGCCTGGGAATCGCGTGGACGCAAAACGAGCCGGAATGATCGCTAGTACGTTCCGCAAGCTTGGGGCCGCCAGGGGGTCTTACAGTGGTACCCTCGATTCTAGCACAGCCCGGCCTCCCCCGCAATTGTCATCCCGAGCGCAGCGAGGGATCTGCTGTTGCGCCGGGGCGAAAGCAGATCCGTCGCTGCGCTCGGGATGACACCGGCTGCACTCGGGATGACACAGGCTGCGCTCGGGATGACACCGGCTGCGCTCGGGATGACACAGGCTGCGCTCGGGACGACACAGGCTTCGCTCGGGACGACACAGGCTTCGCTCGGGATGACACAGGCTGCGCTCGGGATGACACAGGCTGCGGCTTGCGCACCCAAAGTTAACTTGCTCGCCCGGGCGTGCCGTGGGTGTGCTACTATGTTTCTGGCGGCGGCGCTGGGTAAAGTGTGATGAAGCCGGCAGCGTGCATTGGTTCCTTCGTCTTGAGCCTGTTGCTGATTGCGGGGGCTCCTCCGGCCGACGAGAAGGTCACCGTCACCCCGCGGCCCAAGACCCCTCCCAAAGAGAAAGAGCTGAAGCAGCGGGAGAGCGCCTTCCGTCTGGACGTCAACCTGGTGCTGGTCCCGGTGTCGGTCATCACGCCGATGGGCCAGCTGGTGACCGGCCTGGAGAAAGAACAGTTCCGAGTTTTCGAGGACAACAAGGAGCAGTCCATCGCGCATTTCGGATCCGAAGACGCCCCGCTGTCGATGGGGATCATCTTCGATGCCAGCGGCAGCATGGGCCAGAAGCTCACCAAATCCCGCCAGGCGGTGTCCCAGTTCTTCAAAACCGCCAACCCGCAGGACGAGTTCTTCCTGATCCAGTTCAATGACCGGCCGGAGACGGTAGTGGCGTTCACGACCCGGGTCGAGGAGATTCAGAACCGCCTGACCTTCACCCAGGCCAAGGGCCGCACGGCGCTGCTGGACGCCATCTACCTGGGCCTGAACCACATGAAGCAGGCCAAGAATCCCAAGAAGGCGATCCTGGTGGTTTCCGACGGCGGCGACAACTCCAGCCGCTACACCGAGCGCGAGATCAAGAACCTGGTGAAGGAAGCCGACGTGCAGATCTACGCCATCGGCATCTACGAGCCAGTTGCCTCGCGGGGGCGCACCGCTGAGGAGTTGTCCGGCCCCAGCCTTTTGACCGAGGTGTGCGAGCAGACCGGCGGGCGGCAGTTTCCGGTCGAGAACCTCAACGAGCTGCCGGACGTAGCGGCCCGCATCGGGGTGGCGCTGCGCAACCAGTACGTGATCGGCTACCTGCCGGCCAACCAGGCCAAGGACGGCAAGTGGAGGCGCATTTCGGTGAAGCTGAATCAGCCCCGGGGGATGCCCCAGCTGAGAGCCTTCGCCAAGTTGGGGTATTATGCTCCATCGCATTAGGGCCCGACAGGCAAGAATGCCTGTGTTACTGGCGCTGCTGGGCGCCTTGCTCCAGGCTCAGCAGCCCGCTCCCAAGCCGGAGGTAGGCGGATTCATCTTCCGGGCCGAGACCCGCCTGGTGGTGCTGCACGCCACGGTGTTCGACAAGAACAGCCACTTCGTGACCAACCTGCCGCAAGCGGCCTTTCGGGTCTATGAGAACAGCGTCGAGCAGGCCGTGAAGCTGTTCCGCCGGGAGGACGTGCCGGTGTCGGTCGGGCTGGTGATCGACAACAGCGGCAGCATGAGGGATAAGCGCGAGAAGGTCAACCACGCGACGCTGGCGTTCGTCAAGGCCTCCAACCCCCAGGACGAGGTCTTCGTGGTCAACTTCAACGACGAGGCCTTCCTGGATCAGGACTTCACCAACAGCCGGGAGCTGCTGCAGGACGCGCTGAAGAAAATCGACCAGCGCGGGGGCACGGCCTTTTACGACGCCGTGAGCATGTCGCTCAACTGGCTGAAGGACAAAGCCAAGAAGGACAAGCGGGTCGTCCTGCTGGTGACCGACGGAGAGGACAACGCCAGCCAGATAACGCTCGAGAAGCTGCTGCGCAAAGCCCAGGAGTCGGAAGCCGCCGTCTTCACGGTGGGTTTGCTGAACGAGGAGGAGCGGCGGGCGGCGCGGCGCACCCGGCGGGCCTTGATGGCCATCGCCGAGGCCACCGGGGGGGCGGCCTTCTTCCCCAAGGAGGTCGGAGAGGTCGACGAAATTGCGGCTCGCGTCGCGGCCGACATCCGCAACCAGTACATCCTCGGCTACACCCCGAGCAACGAAGCCCAGGACGGGAGCTTCCGCCAGGTGAAGGTGCAACTGGTGGGTCCCGGAAAGAACCACAGCGTGCGGACCCGGACCGGCTACTATGCCCGCGGGACGGCCGCATCGCCGGGGCCGTCGAGCAAGAGCGGGGCCGCCGCCTCCCAGTTCCGCTGAGCAGAGACCAAGCCTGGTGGGTTTTCTCTGGAACGCTTCGCGCGGCTACCGGCTGCGTCCCTGGCGCAGTCCCTACCTGCGCTGGCGCATCGAAACCTACTGCGGGTGGAAAGCCGACCAGATCGGCTTCCGGGACTTCTGGCGGTTTGTATGGACCCGCCGGCGGGAGCTGTGGCGCTTTCACCGCTGGGCCGCGAGAACTAGCGCAGCCGTCATCCCGAGCGAAAGCGAGGGATCTGCTGTACCCGACCCCGCCAGTACAGCAGATTCCTCGCTGCGCTCGGAATGACAAAGGTCGGCAATGAGGCCGGCAGCCGTCTTCCCGACCCCGCCAGTACAGCAGATTCCTCGCTGCGCTCGGAATGACAAGGCTACAGGAACGCCATGGTCTTGATCCCCGAGACGTCAAAGGTCTTGCGGCAGCGGGGATTGGAGCAGCGCATCTTGTCATCCAACAGGACCATGTAGGACTGGGCCTTGGCGAAGCGGGCGCGGTCGCGCTCGTCGGCGCCCGGCGGCAGGCGGTCACGCTTGGAGCGCACTACCCAGCGCAACTGGTATTCGCCGGCTTGCCGGCAGTGGGTGCAGTTCAGGGTGGAAGTCTTGGTGGTCTGGGACTCGGAGAAGAAGGCCTGCTCGTCCATGGGCTATGATTCTAACACTTCGACAATCGTTCCGGGGGCGGCGCCGGCGGTTTCCGCGGCCGAGGCCTGGTTCATCGAGATTTCGAGGTAACCCGAGCTGCCGGCGATGGCGAAGATCTCGCCGGGCAGGGCGGCGGCGTAGGAGGAGCGCAGGGTTGTAACCAGGGCGCCGCCGGCGCGAAGGAGGAAAGCCGCCGGCAGCTCGGCGGGTTCCAGGTTAGTGATGAGGTTGCCGAAGCGGTCGACCTGGAGCACGGCGCCTTCCAGGCGACCCGGCGCCGGGCGGCGGACGGGGGGAATCTCGAGGCGGGCGTAATCGGTGATCGGGGAGCCCAAATCCTCGGGCCGGGCGCCGCTGGCCAGCCGCCCGGCCGCGGGGGCGAAGACGTCCCGGGCGTGAAACGTATTGCTGATTGGCTGGAGGGCGAACTCCTCGGTCCTCAACGCCAGCACGCGGTGGGGATGCCGCCGCCAGACCAGCTCCAGCAGGCCGTTGTCGGGCGCCAGGAAGAGCCATTCGCCGGCCTGGGCCAACAGGGCCCGGCGGGCGCTGCCGACGCCGGGATCCACCACCGCCAGGTGGACCGTCCCGGGCGGGAAATACCGGTAAGAGGCCGCCAGCGCCAGGGCCCCGCCCAGCACATCGTAGGCCCCGACCTGGTGGCAGAGGTCGACGATGCGGGCCTGCGGGTGAAAGCACAGGATGACGCCTTTCATAGCTCCGACATAGTGATCAGAAAGACCAAAATCGGTCGTCAGGGTCACGATGCCGCTGGCCACGCTGCTATAATAGCGCCAAAGGGCCCCATGAACCGCTGGTACTTCGATCACAACGCCACCACCCCGGCCGCGCCGGAGGTGATCGCGGCTCTGGGGCCGTGCCTGGGCGAGGTGTACGGGAACGCTTCCAGCATCCACCATTTCGGCCAGCAGGCCCGCCAGCGACTGGAGCAGGCCCGCCGCCAGGTGGCGGACCTGGTGGGCGCCCGGCCGAACGAGATGGTGTTCACCAGCGGCGGCACGGAGGCCAACAACCTGGCGGTGCTGGGCCTGGCCCGAGGGGCCGAGCCCGGGCGCCGGCACGTCATCACCTCCACAATCGAGCATCCGTCGGTGCTCGACGCCTGCCGGCAACTGGCGCGCGAAGGGGTGGAGGTGACCTTCCTACGGGTCGGCTCCGACGGGATGATTTCGCCCGACGACCTCCGCGCTGCCCTGCGGCCCAGTACCATCCTGGTCACCGTCATGCACGCCAACAACGAGATCGGGACGCTCCAGCCTCTCCGGGAGATCGCCGCCATCGCGCGCCAGGCCGGTGTGACCGTACACGCCGACGGGGTGCAATCGGCTGGCAAGGTGGCGATCGACGTGGAGGAGTTGGGCGTCGACCTGTTCAGCCTGAGCGGGCACAAGATCTACGGCCCCAAGGGAGTGGGGGCGCTCTACGTTCGCCGGGGGACGCCGCTGGGGCCGATCCTGTTTGGCGGGCATCACGAGCGCGACCGCCGGGCCGGCACCGAAAACGTGGCCGGGGCGGTGGGTCTGGGCGCCGCCGCCGAGCTGGCGGGGCGCGGTTTGCCGGACGAAGCCGAGCGCCTGGCGGCGCTGCGCGACCGGCTGGAGCGCGGCATCCTGGAGCGCGTCGAAGGAGCCGGGGTCAACGGCCGCCGGGAGGCCCGTGTTCCGAATACAACCAATATTTACTTCGATGACCTCCAGGCCGAGGCCCTGGTGATCGCGCTGGATCTGAAGGGGATGGCGGTGTCGACCGGGGCCGCCTGCTCCTCAGGCTCGGTGGAGCCCTCCCACGTCCTGAGGGCCATCGGCCTGAGTCCGGAGCGGGCCCGCGCCAGCATTCGCTTTTCGCTCGGCCGCCAGAACACCGCCGAACAGGTCGACGCTCTGGTGGAGGCGGTGGAGGCCTCCGTCGCCCACCTGCGCCGGCTCTCGCCATGTCTGAAGCGCTGATCGCCGTCGCCATGAGCGGCGGCGTCGACAGCTCGACCGTCGCCGGGCTGCTGCGGCGCCAGGGCCGCTCCATGGTGGGCCTGACCATGCAGCTTTGGAACCAGCGGCGGCTGCCCGAGTTGATGGATCCGGCCGCCACCAGCGGCCGGTGCTGCTCGCTCGACGATGTCTACGACGCCCGGCGGGTGGCCGAGCACCTCGGCGTCCCCTATTACGTCGTCAACTTTGAGCGCCGCTTCGAGCAGCAGGTCGTGGAGCCGTTCGTGCGCGACTACCTGGAGGGCCGCACGCCGATCCCTTGCACGCTGTGCAACAACTTCCTGAAATTCGACCAGTTTCTGGAGATGGCTCAGCAGGTGGGGGCCACCCGCATCGCCACCGGCCACTACGCGCGCGTCGAACGGGACCCGGCCTCCGGCCGCTACCTGCTGCGAACCGGGATCGACGAGTCCAAGGACCAGTCCTATTTCCTTTTCGGACTGACCCAGGAGCAACTGGCCCACACTGAGTTCCCGCTGGGCGGCATGCGCAAGACCGAGGTGCGCGCCCTGGCGGGGGAGCTGGGTCTGCCGGTGGCCGCCAAGACCGACAGCCAGGAGATCTGCTTCGTGCCCAACGGCGACTACGCCCGGTTTGTGGAGGCCTATCAGAGCCAGCGCGGCGAGCCGCTGGCGGAGGTGGCAGGCGAGATCGTCACCGAGGAAGGCCGCGCGGTTGGCGAACATCGCGGCGTTCATCATTTCACGGTGGGCCAGCGGAAGGGTCTTGGGGTGGCGACCGGCCGCCCGCTCTACGTGTTGCGGATCGAACCGGCGACGCGCCAGGTGGTGGTGGGCGATGCCGCTCGCCTGCTTCGCCCGACCCTCACAGCGCGCGGGGTGAACTGGATCGCCTTGGAGGGCCTTTCGGCTCCCCTCCGCGCCGCGGTCAAGATCCGCCACCGCTCCGTGCCGGCCCCGGCCGCGGTGACGCCAACCGAAGACCCGACGCGGGTGGAAGTTCGCTTCGATGAGCCGCAGCGCTCCGTCACTCCCGGCCAGGCGGCAGTGTTCTACCAGGATGACCTGGTGGCCGGCGGCGGCTGGATCGAGTAATCGAGGCAGCCGCTGGGGCACGCAACAGCAGATCCCTCGCTACGCTCGGGATGACAACGCTGCGCTCGGGATGACAACGCTGCGGGGCCGGGCCGCCAGCTCCTCGATATTTGGTCTACAATAGGAGGAATGGGTGAATCTCCGGGGCCTGTGACGGGCTCAGGCGGGCGCCCGGCGGCGGCCAAGATCGTGGTCGCCACCAGCGTGGCGCTCTCGTTCATCTCGTTCTGGCGGGCGGCCGCCATTGTGCTGGCCGACCTGGCCTCCTCGGCGTTCTACGCCGGGGGCATCACCGAGCAGGCCATCGGCAAATCGGCGCCGTGGTTCGTGCTGGGGGTGATGCTGTTCAGCTACGCCGTCCGGAACATCTACATCGAGAGCTCCAGCATGTTCGTGCGGGGCGGCGTCTACGTGGTGGTGCGGCGGGCCATGGGTCCCACGCTGGCGAAACTCTCGGTCTCGGCCCTGGTTTTCGACTACATCCTCACCGGCCCGATCAGCGGTGTCAGCGCCGGCCAATACCTGGCCGGAATGCTCAACGAGCTCGGCGAGCTGGTCCACTCGGATTTCCGCTTTGACGTCAACCTCACGGCCTGCGCCTTCGCCGCGGCGGTGACCATTTACTTCTGGCGAAAAAACATCATCGGGATCCACGAGTCCAGCGGCAAAGCGCTGCGGATCATGCAGATCAACACCGTGATGGTGGGGCTGCTGCTGTTGTGGTGTCCGATCTCGATCCTGCTGCAAGGCAAGTTCCGGCTGCCGGCCGGTCCCCTGCCTGAGAACCTGAGCTTCGGCAAGGAGGCCTTGGGGTGGCTGGAGGGCACCTCGCTGCCCTCCATCGGGGCTATCGCCGTGGTGGTGGCCTTCGGGCACGCCATCCTGTCGATGAGCGGCTACGAGACACTGGCCCAGGTCAACCGCGAGATCGCTCACCCCAAGGTTAGAAACCTGCTGCGGGCCGGCACGGTGATCTTCGTCTACAGCTTCGTATTCGCCTCGGCGGTGCCGTTCTTCGGCTCCATGCTGATTCCCGACGACGCGCGGCCGCAGTACCTGAACAACCTGATCGGCGGCATCGCCATGCATCTGAGCGGGCCACACGCCCTGCGGCTGGCGTTCCACGTGTTCGTCGTCATCGTCGGGATGTTGATCCTGTCGGGCGCCGTCAACACCTCCTTTATCGGGGCCAACGGGATCCTGAACCGGGTGGCGGAGGACGGAGTCCTGACGGACTGGTTCCGCCGGCCCCACCGGCGCTATGGCACCACCCACCACCTGATCCACATGGTGCTGGTGTTCCAGTTGGCGACCATTCTGGCCAGTCGCGGCAACCTCTTGCTGCTGGGCGAAGCCTACGCTTTCGGAGTGCTGTGGAGCTTCGTGATGAAGGGCCTGGGGACCCTTTTGCTGCGCTTCAAGGAGCCGGAAGGGCGTGAGTGGAAGTTCCCGTTGAATCTCCGCCTCCGCTCCACCGAAGTCCCGGCCGGTCTGGGCCTGACGGTCTTCGTGCTGTTCGTCATGGCCATTTCGAACCTGCTGACCAAGCAGGTGGCGACCATTTCGGGAGCGTTGTTTACGCTGGCTTTTTTCATTTTGTTCACGCTTTCCGAGCAGATCAACAAGCGCCGGGCCAGTCATCACGCCAAGGGGCTGGAGATGTTCAACCTGGAGCACCAGCCAGAGGTCAGCGGCGAGGCCGTGAACGCCCGGCCGGGCTGCGTGGTGGTGTCGGTGCGAGGCAACACCCTGGCTCACCTGGAGCACACCCTGGCGCGGACCAGCTCGCGCAAGCACGATATCGTGGTGCTGTCGATCCGCCCGGTGACTCCGGCCGGCAGCGGCGAGCACTCCCTGGAGGAGCAACAGATCTTCGGCAAGTACGAGACGGCGCTGTTCACCCGCGTGGTGGCGCTGGCCGAGAAGGCCGGCAAGCACGTGGACCTGGCGGTGGTGCCCGGCGTCAACCCCTTCGACGCCATGGTGCAGACGGCCGCGAAATTACAGGCCTCCCGGCTGGTGACCGGCCGCTCCGCCAAAATGTCGTCAGACGAGCTGGCGCGCCACATCGGCGTCGCCTGGGAGCGGCTGCCCCAGCCGCGGCCCTCCCTGTCGCTCGAGATTTTTGTTCCCGGCGAGGAGTCTAAGTATTACAACCTGGGTCCTCACCCGCCCCGCCTGTGGCCTGAAGACCTGGACATGCTGCACGCCCTGTGGCTGCGGCTGGCCGACGACGGGCTGGGTTCCCGGCTGCATCACCGCGACGTAGTGGGGATCGCCCTGCGCCGCCTCCAGGAAGACCTCCGCGGCGAGAAACGCGACGAGGTCATGCGGGAGTTCCAGAAGCAGATCCTCAAATCTTCGGATCCGACGAAGCCGGCAGGAAGCGCCTGACGCCCTGGTCGTAGAGCAGCCCGCCGAGCAGGCCGCCCGCCAGGGGTCCCAGGATCGGCACCCACCACACCGCCTGGCCGCTCGTCAGGCCATTGTTGCGGAAGCCGGCCAGGACGGTCATCAAGCGCGGACCGAAATCACGCGCCGGGTTGATGGCGTAGCCGTGCATGCCCCCCAGGGACATCCCGATGGCCACCACGATGAGGCCGACCACCACAGGGCCTAGCGCCGCCGGCGGCTGATTGCGGGGATCGGTAACCGCAAACACCAGCCCCACCAGCACCGCCGTCCCCAGCACCTGGTCGAACAGCCCGGCCGAGAGAACCTCCGGGAACGCCGGAAAGGTCGTGAACACCCCGGCAGTGCGCTCCAGGGCCGGATCGAACTTCCGAAAGGCCGGAAGATAGTTCCAGTACACAAGAGCGGCGCCGGCCAGCGCTCCCCCGGTCTGGGCCAGGCTGTAGGGGATCACCTTGCTCCAGGCAAAACCGCGAAAGGCCGCCAGCGCCAGGGTCACGGCCGGGTTCAGGTGGGCGCCCGAGACGCCGCCGGCCACGTAGATCCCCAGGGTCACCCCCAGGCCCCAGCCCAGGGTGATGTTGGTGTAGCCGCCCTTGTCAGGAAACAGCACCACCATGGCCACCACCCCGGCGCCGAAAACCAACAGCACCATGGTTCCCAGAAACTCGGCGATCAGCTCGCCCAGTAAGGTTGTCCGGTTCATGTTCTTCTCCTGAGCCGATCTAAAGCCACAGCGCTCACGATGATGCCGCCGGTGAGGACGTCCTGAACCCAGTTGGGCACGCCCTTCATGCTCAGCCCGCTGCGGATTACAGTCATCAGCAGAGCCCCGGCGATGGAGCCGCCCACGCTGCCTTGGCCGCCCGAGAGGCTCCCGCCGCCGATCACCACCGCGGCGATGATATCCAGCTCCAGGCCTTTGGCGGCGGTGGGGTCTCCCACCGTGAGGCGGCTGAACTGGGCGAGGCCGGCGAAGCCGGTCAGGATCCCGCCGAGCAGGTAGACCGAAAACTTCACGAGCCGGACCTTGACGCCGCAGAGCCGGGCGGCCAGCTCGTTGGAACCCACCGCCAGGGTGTGGCGGCCGAGCACGGTGCGTTCCAGCAGCAGCGCCACCGCCACCGCCAGCAGGGCCGCCAGCCACACGCCCGGCGCCACCAGCATCCAGGGCGGCGAGGGAAACTTGGTCAGCAGCTCGTTGAGCCAGGTGATGGGGGCGTCAATCTTCTGCTCCCCCGCCAGCCCCGTGGCCGCCCCGCGGAACACCAGCAGGGTGCCCAACGTGATGATGAACGGCACCAGGCCCAGGCGCGTGACCAGCAGGCCGTTGAATGCCCCGCACAGCCCGCCGGCCGCCACCCCGCCCAGAGCCGCCGCCCACGGCGGCCAACCGGCCAGCAACAGCCGGGCGATGATCACGGTCACCAGGGCGATGACGCTGCCGGCGCTCAGGTCGATGCCGCCGGCCACAATAATGAGCGTCATCCCCAGGGCGCCGGAGGCCACGATCACGCTCTGGGTCAGCATGGTCACCTGGTTGTAGCGGGAATAGAACGGCGGTCCGGCCCAGACCGAGAACAGCACCAATACCACGGCCAGTCCGGCGAGCGGTCCGAGGTGTCTCACTGGGACCCCGCGCTGATGGCCTCGCCCATCAGGGTGTGTTCGGTCCACTGGGAGGCTGGGCGCTTGGGCCCCAGCCGGCCGCGGCGCATCACGGCGATGGTGTCGCAAACCCCGAGCAGTTCCGGCAGGTAGGAACTTACAAACAGAATGGCCTTGCCGGCCTGGGCCAGCCGGCCGACCAGCCGGTAGATGTCGGCCTTGCTGGCCACGTCGACGCCTCGGGTCGGCTCGTCGAGCAGCAGCACGTCGCAGTTCTGATCCAGCATCCGCGCCAGGGCTACCTTCTGTTGGTTGCCTCCGGAGAGGGTCTGGACCGGCGCCGCCGGTGTCGCCGCCCGGATGCCGAGTTTCTCCATCCATCCCGCCGCGGAGCGGGCCTGGGATCTGCGATCCAGCCACCCTCGCCGGCTGTAGGCGGCAAGATTCGACAGGGTGATGTTGTCGGTGACTGACAAGCCCGGGGCGATGCCTTCCG
>Ga0247727_10008905_pt1 | contig 18441 bp, 11 predicted proteins | sample WisWelCaveWW1625_FD_202498 | JGI IMG/M metagenome (GOLD analysis project Ga0247727, IMG submission 202498) | Biofilm microbial communities from Wishing Well Cave, Virginia, United States - WW16-25 | ecosystem: Environmental > Aquatic > Deep subsurface > Groundwater > Cave microbial mat | place... | reverse complement strand
CTCGCACTGTTCTTCACCCTGCTCAAGAATGGTTCCTGCTACGACCCCAACCGGCGCCAAGCCCTGAACCAACCGGAGGGTACCCCTCCTCAAAAATGCCTTGACTAATGATGGGGAGTCCCACAACACCGAATCAATGGTTTGCGAAACATTGTGGAACAGGAGTCCTCGCCTGTCCAGACTTTTGCCACGGGCTCTTAATTTAAGTTAAGGATCTGCGCAGAGCGATACGGGCGGGCCGGTAGCAAACGTCGCCGTTTCTCTGGCGCGAGGCCCCTGCCGGCATTACGGACAAGGATCGGCCCTGGCTCACTTCAACCACTCTCGCTGAGTATCAGAACGAAAGACGTCCCGTGAACTGGATCTGCCGCGGCGTCCAATACGAGGTCTGGAGTTGCATGATGCCGTCGGAAGCGCTTGGGCTCGGCAGGCCTTGTATGTTAAAGGCGTTGAATGCGTCCACGTTGAAACGCAGCCGGACGCGCTCGGTCAGACTGAACTCCTTGTACAGCGAGATGTCGGTCTGGAAGTTCTTCGGTCCTTCCAAGACCATCGAGTTGAACGGATTGGAGCCGGCCGGACCGGGCGCGTACCCGGTAACCACCTGCTGGCCGTTCCTCAGCGTAACGGGCACGTTGTTGTTCCCGAAGTTCGGAGCGCCGGGAGTATTGTTGATTGGCGCCAGGTATGGCTGGTAATCCGAAGGTACGCCCTGCACACCGCGGTTGGCGGCGTTGATGACGGTGGGCGGCAGGTAGCCGTTGAACCACATGTAGGCCTGGCGGCAGACCCCCGAGCGGCAATCGGTCACCGGAGCGGAATCCTTGTAAAGTCTGATGGAGTTGGTGGCGCCCCAGTTGGTGTTGGCCACCTGGAACGACTGCGACACAACCGTGCCCACGAAGGCGATTTGATAGCCGCCCAGGATGGCGTCGAGGAAGCGGCTGCTGTTCCTGAGGAAGCGGCGCCCCTTGCCGAACGGCACGTCGACGATGCCGTTGAATGTGATGCGGTGGAGCGGAATGGCTGTATCCGGGCGGTAATTCTGCCAGCGGTTAAATTCGCGGCTCGGCTCGAGCTGTGTGCCAACGCTCATGCCCTGGGGAATCGCGCCAGGAGCGAAGTTCGCCGCCGGATAGAGGGTGTTGTCGCGGAACGTATTGCCGCCCACCCGGAAGGCGCGTGAGTAGACGTAAAAAACCTGGTACCCGATGCCATTCCGAAAGGGGCGCTGGTAGTTGAATTGCACAGCGCTATCGTTGGAAAAGCCGAACTTGGTCGATTGCGTGATGTTGCCCCAGGTGCGCTGATCGTAGGGACGCGTGGCCACGCTGGCGAATGTCCCGGTCGGCGGAGTCGTTCCCGTCGTCACCTGCCACACGTAAGTGGAAGGGGCGTTGTTGAAGAGGTAGTTCTGGTCAAGGTTCTCGCCGTGCGTGAAGACATACGAGGCGCGGAAGACGGAGCCGTCCCGGAAGGGCTGCTCAATGGTGAAGTTGGCCTCCTGCACGCGCGCCGGTGGATACTTGGCGCTCGGCACAGTGCCCGTGGAAATGCCGGGCAGTAATGCGTTGGTCGAGTTGCTGTTCACTGCGCTGCGGCTGTTCACGCCGGTGACGACGGTGAGCGGGTTGCGCAGCAGGAAGTTCGGCAGACCGTCGGGCGACTGCGACGCGGAAGTGTAGCTCTGCGAATAACTGGCCGTGAACGGATAGCTCGCCGTCAGGTAGCGGATGGAGTTCCGGATGGGTACCGGATAGATGTACCCGCCGTAACCGCCGCGGAGGACGGTTCCGCCGCGGCCGAACGCCGGCATGTAGGCAAAGCCGATGCGCGGCATGATATTCGCATTGCTGCCGTAAAAGCCGCGCGAAGGCATCCCGCCCTCCTGCATGCTCTCGAACTTCACGCCGAGATTGCGGAGGTTGGTGATCAGCGCTTCGTGGGTCAGACCTTCCTTGACGTAGTAGTCGAGCGGGCGGCGCAGCGCCAGCGCATTGTTCTTGGGGTCGAATGCCACCATGTAGTCGTTGGCGGCGCGCGGAGCCGGGTGCGCTTCCCAGCGAACCCCGGCGTTGATGGTCAGCCGCTGGCTCACTCGCCAGTTGTCCTGGAAAAACGAATCGAACTCGATCAGCCAGACGTTGTTGAACGGAGCATTCCGGTTCTGGCTGAAGTTCGACGCCGCGCCCAGGAAAAAGTCGGCGTCGGCGAAGCCGGTGTTGGGCCGCGGGTTGAAGTTCGCGCCCGTGGTCGGGTCGTAGATGCCCGTGGCGAGGTTCGAAAAAGCGATCTGGTCGGGCGAGCGATCCGACATGTAGCCGAACTTTTCGTGCCGGACGCGCCCCCCGAAGGCGAACTGGTGCTTGCCCCAGATCTTGTTCAGGTTTTCGTCCAGCGTGCTGAGGCGCTGGCTCATGCCATAGTTCCACTGCGATCCGCCGTAGGGCATCAGGAGGTTCACCCCAATGGCGGGAAATCCAATCTGGCCGAAGTTGTTGGGAAGACCGAATTGCTGTTCGAAGTTCTTCTGCGAGGCCTCGTTCCCCTCGACGTACATGCGCTGCCACTGCATACTGAGAATGGTTTCCGAGTAGAACGTGGGCGAGATGATCCTGGAGTAGCCCAGCGCGCCGCTGATGGTTTGGATCGGGATGCGCTGGTAGCCGGTCGAGCCCTCTTGCAGTTCGGCGCTTGCGATGTTGGCCGGCGAGTTCGACGGATAATTGCGCAGCGCTTGCTGTTGCTGGTCGATCTCGGTGAAGCGGAAGTAGGCCCGGTTCTTGTCGTCGAAGACGTGATCGAGGCGGATGGTGTAGTTCGGCACTGTCTGCTCGACCGGGTTCTGCCCATTGAGATTGAAGTTGACCAGCGGATTGTCCGCCGACGTGGGCAGCGGCGTGGCCGCATAGAGCGTCTTGGCCAGCGGGCTGATCCGGGTCAGCGGGATCTGGTTGTTGAGGAACGGGATGCGCGCGTAGTTGTTTTCGCGGCCCTGCGTCGAATTTGGATCGTACAATTGTTGCAAAAGGCTCGCGTTGTTCACCAGTCCGCTGAAGTCTCCGTTCCGCATCGCCACCGTCGGCACGCGCATGAGTTGCTGGCGGCTTTGCCGCAGCGAGAATCGCTCATAGGCCGCAAAAAAGAAAGACCGGTTGCGCCCGTTGTAGAGTTTGGGGATCCAGATCGGTCCGCCCACCGACGCGCCGAACTCGTTGCGGATCAGTGGCGGAGCCGAAAAGTCCGCCGGATCCTGCCGCGCCCGCGCGATCCCGAAATAGTTGTTGCGCGCCGTCTCAAACATCGAGCCGTGAAATTCGTTGGTGCCGGACTTGGTCGTCAGAATCACCGTGGCGGGCGTCGCGAACTGGGCGCTCGAGTTCAGCGTCTCAAAGCGGGCTTCCTGCACCGAATCGGGGTCGGGCAGCGTGGCCTGCGCCGCGTTGGATTCGCCGCCGAAGTTGCGGTTGGTCATGGGCGCGCCGTCCTGCGAGTACTCCATGGCTTCCTGCATCAGGCCGTTGGCCCGCGTGCCGCCCCCTTCCAGGCCGGGCACCGTCTTCTGCGCCAGGCCGAGCACACTGCGGCCGTTCTGCGGGAGCTGGCTGATGCGGGCGGCATCGAGCTGCGCGATGACCGTGCCGCTATCGTAGGTCGCAAGTTGGATCGTTTCGCCGGTGACCGTCACCAGTTCGGTGACTTCCCCAACGGTCAGTTGCGGATGGAACACCAGCACCTGGCCATTCTGCAATGTGATGGCCGACTCTGATTTCTTCATGCCGGGCGAGCTGAACGTGACCTTGTAGCTTCCCGCGAAAAGCCCCTTGATCGCGTAGAAACCTTCCGTGTTCGAAGTGGTTTCCGTCGCGACGCCCGTGGCCTGGTTCAACGCCTGCACCGTGCAGTTCGGGATGGCGGCGGATGTCGAGTCCTTCACGGTGCCCTGGATGGTGCCCACGCCGCTCTGGGCCCAGAGACCCGCGGCGGAGGCAGCCAGCAACAAGGCCAGGCGGATTCTCGTGCCCGCCAGAGAAATACAGGTTGAGACCATGCGAACCCCCTCTTGTCGTATCGAATGCGATGCGGGCCCGACCGACCCAGCCGGCTGGCGGGAGCCTGTAGCCCGCTCTTCGTCTTGGGCTGAGGATATCACAGAACGGAGCCGCGTGACGTTTGTTACGATGGGCCACGCATGGCTGCGCGCCTTCTTCTGTTGCTGTTTACAAGCGTCGTTTTCGCGTCCGCACAGGCAGACCGGTCGCGGATCTGCGCCGGCTGCCACAAGGAGGTTTGGGAGTCGTACCGGCGCACCGGTATGGGACGGTCATTCTCCCGGCCTTCGCAGGAAAACACACCGACGCCCATGAGTACCTTCCATCACGCGGCCTCGGAGAGTTACTTCACCATGCTGGTGCGCGGCGGGGAGTACATTCAGCGGCGGCACCAGTTGGACTCCGGCGGCCGCGAGATCCATGTGATGGAGAAGCGGGTGGACTATGTGATGGGGTCCGGCAATCATGCTCGCACCTATCTGCATCGAACCGCGGCTGACACCTTGTTTGAGCTGCCCTTGGGCTGGTATGCGGACAAGGGCGGCTACTGGGCGATGAATCCGGGCTACGACCGGCCGGATCATGACGGTTTTCGCCGCCCCATCACCTACGACTGCATGTTCTGCCACAACGCTTATCCGAAGATTCCTGCCCGGAGCGAGAAGCCAGGGATGGAGTCGGTCTATCCGGGCCCGCTGCCGGAGGGCATCGATTGTGAGCGGTGTCATGGTTCGGGGGCGCGGCATGTGGACCTGGCGGGCCGCCCCGGCATGGCGCGCGATCTCGTGCGCCGGGCGATTGTGAATCCAGCACGGCTTGACGCCGAACGCCAGATGGAGATCTGCATGGCTTGCCATCTGGAGACGACGAGCTTTCCGCTGCCCAATGCGATTCAGAAGTACGGGCGGGGTCCGTTTTCCTTTCGGCCCGGCGAGCCTTTGGCGGATTTCATTCTGAACTTCGACCACGCGCCAGGCACGGGCCGCGAGGACAAGTTTGAGATTGCGAGCGCGGTTTATCGTTTGCGGCGGTCGGCGTGTTTTGTCAAGAGTTCCGGAAAAATGCTGTGCACCACCTGCCACAATCCGCATGAGACTCCCAGGGAGCAGGCGGCGGAGCTGCACTACAACGGCGTTTGCCGGACGTGTCATGGCGGACCGCTGAGCGCCCCTTCCCACACCGGGCGGGGCGATTGCGTCCTGTGCCACATGCCCAAGCGGCGGACCGAAGACGTGATCCATGCCGTGGTGACAGATCACTACATCCAACCCCGTATGCCCGCCGTCGACTTGCTGGCTGAGCGTGCCGAGCGGCAGGACGCCTATCGCGGCGAAGTGGCGCCGTATTATCCGGCAACGCTCCCGCCTACGCCGGAGGCCGAGTTGTACCGCGCCGTCGCGCAGGTTAAGCAGAAGAGCAACCTGAAGGCGGGCATCGCGCAATTGACGGCGGCGATTGCGAAGTATGCTCCGCGGCGGGCGGAATGGTACGTTGAGCTGGCCGAGGCCCTGGAGAACCATGGCCAGTTGTCAAAGGCTCTGGAGTGGTATCGCGAAGTGGTACGGCGCGAAGCTTCGTCCGCGGTGGCGTGGCAAAGGCTGGGAACGGCGTTGCGGAGGTTGTCGCGCCATGCCGAGGCCGTCACGGCGCTGGAACGATCGATCGCTCTGGCCCCCGAACGGGCGCTGAGCTGGCATGAACTCGGGCTGGCATACGGGCCGCCGGGACGAACGGCCGATGCGCTCCGTGCGTTGGGAAAGTCGATCGAGCTTGACCCGGAGTTGCCGGAGGCGCACAACAATCTAGGCATCCTTCGTCTCACCGCCGGCGACGCCGCGCGCGCCGAGGCTTCTTTTCGCGAAGCCATGCGCATCAAGCCCAGCTACGCGGATGCTCGCGGGAATCTGGCGAATCTGCTGGCGGCGAGTGGACGGCCGGTTGAGGCGCAAGTCGAGTTTGAGTGGGCACTCCGGCTACGGCCTGACGACGCCGGCACGCGCTACAACTATGCGATGCTGCTGGGCAGGTTGGGCCGTTACGACGACGCGCAGCGGGAACTCGATGCTTGTTTGCGCGCCGATCCCGCCTTTGCCGACGCCCATGAATTGTTGGGCGATCTGCTGCTGGCGCGCCAGCAGGCGCAGGAGGCGGTTTCGCACTATCGTGAGGCAGTGCGGCTGCGGCCCGAGTCGGTCCGTTCGGCTTTCGGCTTGGGCATGGCGCTGGCCGCCACCGGCAACGCCGTCGGCGCAATCCCGTATTTGCGGAAGGCGGCGGCTGGGCCGGACGTGGAAATCCGCCAGCGCGCGGTGGAGGTGCTGCGGCAGTTGGGCGTCGGCTCCCGGTAGCCGCGACCCCGTTTCCTGTAAGCGGCCGGGCGGGCCCGAGGGCGACTCGTCGCGCCAGATGAAGTGCGAGGTCTTGCCGTACGGACCAACAATTTAAGGGGCCTTGCCGAGCGTGCTGGCGGTCAACTGACGCGTCGCAAACCCGCGGCAAGCTGCGCGAATGGCGGTGAGGGTGGGATTCGAACCTTCACACTGCAATGAAAACACGCAGGTTATTGATTCGGCGGGGCTCACAACACTCCGAACCATCACATCTTCCGGATTCATCGTACAAAAACACGTACAGTCTGGGGCGTGTCACGGGCACGGACGAACGCGATGTTTCTACCGGTACCGGCCGGAGAAACACCGCCCGGTCTGGCGGTAATATGGGCCATGGCATTCTCGGCGGACAAAGCAGTCGCGTGTCCAAGAGTGGCGGACCTGCTTGAAAGGTTCACGCATTACGTTGAGGGGTTCGATCGCAACCCGCCATTCACGGAGGAGCAACTCCGAGTTCACTTGACCACAATTAAACTTAGGCGCATGTTCCGGACTGTCGACGACGCCCTCGAGAGCAAGGATTTTCACCGAAGCCTATACGAGACCTTGAGGCTCTGGGGCATCGGCAAGCGGAAATCCAAACTCGTGCCCCTGGATGATTTCAAGACATCGTTGAAGCGCAGGGCTGGTGATCTTCGAGTGCTTCAGGACGTGAAGCTTGATGACGAGTTTCGTGAGCAGTCCGTCACTGCAAGGGTATGGAGCCTCATTGCTCATCTCGGCATCGTCGAGAATAAGAACACGGTCGTTGCGGGGACAAAATGCCTACACCACCTACTTCCCGACATTGTTCCGCCGATGGACCGCGAGTTCACGCAGACTTTCTTCGGATGGGAGAACACAGACTTCCAGTATCATCCCCAAGAGTGTTTTGAATATGCGTTCCGCACGCTGACAAGGATCGGCATCAAAGTGCGGGTATCGGAATACGTCGGCCAACGTTGGAGAAGTTCCGCATCCAAGATCCTCGACAATGCGGCCGTGGGCTACTGCCGCGCGCACGGTCTTGAGTCATCGAATCGAAAGTACGATAAACGGCGCAAGGCAAAGATAGCGATGCTCACCACACGGGCGAAAGAACTCGGGATCTACGACGACATCGTCGCCGAGGCGAAACGTCGTGCTGAAGGCTCCTGAGAAGAACGGCTGCGAGATGGAACCCAAAAAAAGGCGACGGAATAGCCGCCCGCGATGCTGATGTGAGGCGAGTTTTCCCACTGCCGACTTTTGGACTCGCCCCTTGCGCTATGCGGTTCGCTAGACGGCGGCGGGCGGTGGCGGCTGCGGCACCGCGATGACACGTTGGGCCATCTTGATGAAAGCCTTGCCGAGGTGGTTCTCGATGATCTTTACTGCGCCAGTCGCGCTGAATGTGTGGGTCGTCGCATGAAAGACCGAGAGAACGAGATCTTGGGTCGTTTGATCAGTTTCAAGATGCTCCACCTTCAACTGGCGCGCTTCAAGCTCCGAACGGGTGAGGTGCCGCCCATGGCTCTTGAAGTTCTCATGGTTGGCGAGCCAGCCCGCGATTGATCTGGCCTTGTTCTCTTTGTCCGCGTCGTCGCGGAACATGTATGCTTCGAGCCAGCCACGGACGACCGATTCCGCCATCTCCGAGACCTCGTCGCAGAGCACAAGGAGGTCGGGGCCGTACTGGTTCAACATGGGAAGCCAAGCCGCCAGCTTGTTGGCGTCCTGGCACTCTTCCACCGCGCGATCAAACTGCTTCTTGATCGCTTGCGCCGGGACCGAACGCACTCCGAGTGGCGTGTTGAGGATGATCTGCGGGTCAATCGGCCCGAGGAAGGAGTGCTTCCCCAGTACGATCACATCCGCCGCACACGCGATCATTGTCGCCGCGGACATCGCCAAATGGGGAACGATCACGCGAATGTGGCTGAACTTGGAGCGAAGGTAAAGTACGAATGCTTCGGCCGCCTCCGGCGAGCCTCCAGGGCTGTGGAGAATGAGGTCCAGGTTCGGACCCTTCAGTCCGTGGATGACTTCCATCAATCCCTGGAGATCTTCATCCACGATCGAAACGAGTTCGGGTGTTACGTGCGGATCAGGCTGGGTCCATTTGGTCGCGTACAGAATCAGGTCGCGGCCTGTCTGCGCGGCGGCTTCCACCATGTACTTCCGGCGGATCGCATCGAATTGAGGGGAGCCGGTTGCCTCGACGCTCTTCTGGAGTTCATCCAAGATTCCACTCCATGTGGGCATGGAGGAATTGTCTCAGATTCAAGGCAGAGCGGGAACAGAACGGTCTGAGAGCACAACTTTCTGGGTGGGCCTGCTGGCGCGGTCGCTGGCACGCACGCGCTCGTCGAGTTGCTGCCACTGCCCGTAGACCTTCATCATCGCCTGCATGCCTGGCTGCTTCATCGCCTCCTGCACTAGCTCGGCGACCTTCTGCTGACGAGCGCTACGGTCGTCAGCGGCTTTCAGCGTTTCGTTAAGGTTTGCCTCTGGCATGTTCATCAAAGCTTACCACCACACGAGCATATCGGTCGAAGCCGAAAGAATCATCATCCCAAGAGCAGTATACGCCCTCGGAACACGGCCCGTTGCCGCGATTCTCGTCCCGCCGTCCGCAACCCCCGGCGTGTGTACGATTTTCAGGTTTGCAGAATGTTTTCAAATGGCCGTAACCGGAAAATCGGCTGCCGGGCGGAATCGGCCGTAACTCGATGAGAACTGGCGGTGAGGGTGGGATTCGAACCCACGGAACCCGCAAAGGTTCAACGGTTTTCGAGACCGCCCGATTCAACCACTCTCGCACCTCACCGGTTCTATTTTACTACGCGCCCCGAGCGTGGGAGCCGACCTCAGGTGAAAGCCGGTGGCCTCCTCGGGGAAGCGCCGTAGGTCTATCAGCCTGTGGCAGAAGTCTGGACAGGCGAGGACGCCAGGCGAGGACGCCTGTCCCACATGACCCAGCCGGCGATTACAATGAAAAGGTCGCTCATGGCGAGCACCGATGAAAATCCGCCATCTTCTCGCCTCCGGCCGGCCCAGCTTCTCGTTCGAGTTCTTCCCCCCGAAGTCCGAGGCGGCGCGGGCGAACCTGGTGGAGGCCATCCTGGCGCTGGGCGGGCTGGAGCCGACCTACGTCTCGGTCACCTACGGCGCCATGGGCGCCACGCGCGACCTGACCGTCGAGCTGGTCGCCGAGATCAAGCGCGAGCACGGGATCGAGGCGATGGCGCACCTGACATGCGTCGGCTCCTCACGCGAGGAACTGCGGCGCATCCTGGGCCGGCTGGCCGAGAACGGCATCGAGAACGTGCTGCCGCTGCGCGGGGATCCGCCCCGCGGCGAGACGCAATTCACTCCGGCCGCCGACGGCTTCCGCTGGGCCAACGAGCTGGCCGCCTTCATCGGCGGTTCCTGGGACTTTTGCCTGGCGGGCGCCTGCTACCCGGAGAAGCACCCGGAGTGCTCGACTTTCGAGGAAGACCTGAGCAACCTGAAGCGCAAAGTCGACTCCGGTGTGGATTTCCTCATCACCCAACTGTTCTTCGATAACCGCCACTACTTCGACTTTCTCGCCCGCGCCCGCGCGGCCGGAATCGGAGTCCCGATTATCCCGGGGATCATGCCGATCACCAACGTCGAGCAAATCCAGCGCATCACCGGCATGTGCGGCGCCACACTGCCTGAGGCGCTGTGCGCCGAGCTGGAGCGCTATCGCAGCCAGCCCGACGCGGTGCTGGCGCTGGGCGCCGCGCACGCCACCGCGCAGTGCCTGGAGTTGCTCGAGAAGGGCGCGCCCGGCATCCATTTCTACACGCTGAACAAATCCGCGGCCACGCGGATGATTCTCACCGCCATCCGCGCGGTCTGGCCGCCGGCTCGCACCCCGGCGTAAGAGTCCCGCGATCCGCACCCGGGGGGGGGAATCCGTGAAAGAATCGCCATCCGCTCCCTGCGGTCGCGGCTCGGTTTCGGCGTCATCCGCCCGGCTCCTCGGCGCCTTCGCCCTCTTCGATTCCGTAGATGGCACGGTTCACCTGCGAAACGTGCGGCCGCAGGATGGGGAAGAACACCACGTCGTCGATGTTCTCCTGCCCGGTGAAGATCATCGCCATCCGCTCGATGCCCGGTCCGATGCCGGTGGTGGGCGGCATGCCGTATTCGAGCGCTTCGAGGAAGTCGTAGTCGAGCGGCTGGTAGTCGCCCGTATCCAGCTCGCCCGGCCGGTCCTGCGCGCGCCATCGCTCCAGCAACTGGACCGGGTCGTTCTGCTCGCTCCAGTTGTCGCCGCACTCCATGCCGGCGATGAAGATCTCGAACCGCTCGGCGAAACGCGGGTCGGATTGCATCGGCTTGGCGAGCGGCGAAATCTCGACCGGGTGCCCCCAGACCAGCGTGGGCTGGATCAGGGTGCGCTCGACGAAGCCCTCGAAGGCGCGCACCAACGCCGCGCCGGCGCTGGTCTGGGCATCGTGGATGCCGAGCGACGCCAGGCGGGTGTTGGCCTCCTCGGCTGAGGCGCAGGCGCGAAAGTCCACTCCGGTGGCGGCCAGGACCGCCTCGGCCATCGAGACGCGCCGCCAGGGCGGCTCGAAATCGATCTCGTGGCCGCCGACCTGGAACCGCATCTTCCCGTAGGCCTCCCGCGCGATGTGCCGGAACAGGTCCTCGACCAGCGCCATGTTGTACTCGTAGTTCTCGTAGGCGGTCATGGTCTCGATCATCGAGAATTCCGGCTGGTGGTTGCGGTCGATCCCCTCGTTGCGGAAATAGCGGCCGATCGTGTACACCTTGTCGAAGCCTCCCACGATCAGCCGCTTCAGGTACAGCTCGTGCGAGATGGCCAGATACATGGAGCAGCCGAGCGCGTTCACACGCGTGAGGAACGGTTGGGCGGTGCCGCCGCCGTACTGGGGCTGCAACACCGGGGTGTGAAACTCGAGGAAGCCGCGCTCGTTCAGAAACACCCGGGCGGCATACAGCATGCGCGCGATCGCTTCAAAGCGCGCCCTGACCTGGGGCTCGGCCACGGTCTGCAAGTAGCGCTTGCGCAGGATGGTCTCCCGCTCCTTCAATCCCGACCATTTGTCCGGCGGCGGGCGCAGCGACTTGGTGAGGATCGCGAACTCATCCACGAGCACGGAGATTTCCCCGCGCTGGGTCCTGGTGACGACGCCGGCGGCCTCCACGATGTCGCCGACATCCACCAGGTTCAGATCGGCATAGCCGAGGCGGCCGGATGGGGCATCGGTTTCCGGCATCAGGTTGCGGCGGAAGAAGAGCTGGATGGAACCGGTCTGGTCCTGGATGTGTCCGAAGGCGAGGGCGCCCTGCTTGCGCCAGGACATCAGCCGCCCACCGACGGTCACACGCCGGCCTTCGTGGGCGGCGAAGTCGGCCTGGATCGGACCGGCGAAATCGGTGCGCCGGCTGCGCGAAACGAAGGGGTTCAGCCCCAACTGGCGCAGTTGATGAAGCTTCTGAAGGCGGGACTCCCGCAGCAGCGCCAGCGGTGTGGTCGACAAGGACTCCTGCCGTCGTCTATTCCGTGCCCGCCCCTGTCGGCTGGACCTGCGGCGGCAACACGGTGTAGTTGAACCAGCCGATCATCATCTCTTCCCAGGTCTGGTCCCCCCACTTGACTTCCTGGCTCGGGTCCGGGTTGGCCTTATTGTTGGCCGAGTTGTCGAAGTGCGCCACGCAGTCGATGCGCGTGCCCTTCGCCAGCGTCAGCGGCTCGGCGAGCGTATAGCTGAGCTGCCAGTTGAAGTTGTACCCGGGCACGCTCAACAGAACCTCTTCGCGCCCGTCCGGATACACTACCGTGTACTTGAAGTCCTTGCCGCGCACATGCATGTGCGGCATCAGGCTGGTGAGCCGGACATCTTCCCGCGCTGTCCAGCTTGCGCGCACCTCGTGGCTCGCCTCGTTGGGCGGGATCTTGAAGGCGAAGTTGATCGCCCGCCCGGTGAGCGCGCGATACTGCGGCGGCTGCTTGGCGAGCCGGAAGCCGACGTAGCTGCGGTCGGTGGCTGGTTTGCCGTTCGGGGTGTAGTGCAGCTGGAACCGCAGTTTGGCGCCGACGCGCAGCAGCTTGGCCGTGCCCGGCGCGTAGTTCATCGGCGGATCGCCGGGGGCCCAGCCCACCAGCAGGTTGCCACCGGTTCCGGCGAGTGCGCCTTCCTTGGGATCCTGGATGAACACGATCATGTGATGGACTACGCCGCGCTTGTCCGGGCGGCATTCGGCCGCCTCGATCCACACGTCTTCCTTGAGCCCGGTCTCGACCGTGAAGTACTTGTAGGGAACCACGCCGCCGGCGGGCACTTCGAAATCGGCGCCCATGTCGATCACGACGTCCGGCTTCCCGATGCCCCAGCCGGTCACGTGCTCGGGCGGCGGGGGCAGATCGCGAGCATCGCCTTCCGGCGCGCCGGCATCCACCCAGGCGGTGATGGTGTCCATCTCGGCCTGCGTCAGACGCCGGTCGTTGGCGAACTTGCCGATGTGCGGGTCGGCCAGCCACGGCGGCATCTTGCGGCTCAGCACGGCTTCGCGGACCGCTTTGGCCCACGGCCGGACATCCTTGTAGGAGGTGAACACCATCGGCGCCGCTTCGCCGGCGCGGTGACATTCGACACAGCGACGGTTCAGGATCGGCGCGACCTCCTTACTGTAGGTGATCTTCGCAACGGTGGCCGCCGGGAGCGTCAACCCGGCGCCTGCCAGCACTGCTACAGCGAATCGGACCCAGTTCATGCATCATCCTCCCTGGTTGGGGTTCGGCGGCGTTCCCTAAGAAGTTTACCGCGATCCGCTGTTCGGCCGCCACTGGGGGCGCAGGCACTATACTGGGTCCGTGATGGCGGCGCGCCTGCGGGACCTGGTCGCGGAGTTGCACGCGCTCGAAGACCGGTTGCGGCTCGGCGGCGGGCCTGCCAAAGTCGAAAAGCAGCACCGGGCCGGCAAGTTGACCGCGCGGGAGCGGCTGGGCAAGCTGCTCGACGCCGGCTCGATGTTCCTCGAGATCGGCCTGCTGGTGGCCTGGGACCGTTACGAGGGCGAGGCGCCCGCCGCCGGCGTGGTCACCGGTGTGGGGAAGATCGAGGGCCGGCCGGCGGTGGTGGTGGCCAACGACGCCACGGTGAAAGCCGGAGCCTGGTGGCCGGAGACGATTCCCAAAATCCTCCGCGCCCAGGAGATCGCCATTCGCAACCGCGTCCCGATCGTCTACCTGGTGGACTCGGCCGGGGTGAACCTGCCCTTCCAGGACGGCATCTTCCCCGGCCAGTATGGCGCCGGTCGCATCTTCTACTACAACTCGCTGATGCGCCGGAAGCTGCGCCTCACTCAGATCGCCGCCGTGATGGGGCCGTGCATCGCCGGCGGCGCCTACCTGCCCGCGTTAAGCGACGTGATCATCATGGTGGATGGCACGAGTTTCATGGGACTGGGCGGCCCCAACCTGGTGAAGGGCGCCACCGGCCAGGTGGTGGACGCCGAATCGCTCGGCGGCGCGCGGATGCACACCGGCTCGAGCGGAGTGGCGCACTACCTGGCAACCGACGATGCCCACTGCCTCCAGCTCATCCGGCAGAAGTTTCGCGAGCTGCCGCCGCCGCCGGAGACGCCGCGGGGTACGCTCGCCGCCAAGCCCGCGGAAGGGCTCTACGAGATCCTCCCCGACGACCACCGGCTTCCCTACGAGATGCAGGACATCCTCGACCGCGTCTTCGACGCCGCCGACTGGGTGGAGTTCCAGCCGGCGCACGCGCCCGAGATGCTGTGCGCCAGCGCGCGCCTGTGCGGGCGCGCCGTGGGGGTGATCGCCAACCGCCGCGGCTTTCTCAAGGCGGAGGGCCGCCCGCGCATCGGCGGCATCGTCTATACCGAGTCGGCGCGCAAGGTCTCCTACTTCGTCGAGACCTGCGAGCGCCAGAACCTGCCGCTGGTTTACTTGCAGGACGTCTCCGGCTTCATGGTCGGCGTGGAGGCGGAGACCGAGGGCATCATCCGCGCGGGCGCGGAAATGGTGGAGACCATGGCCTGCGCCACCGTGCCCAAGGTGATCCTGACGCTGAACCACGCCAGCGGTGCCGGCTATTACGCCATGGCCGGCCAGGGCTTCGATCCGCACTTCAGCTTCGCCTGGCCGACGGCGCGCATCGGGGTCATGGATGGCGACGCCGCGGTCCAGGCCGTCCATGGTCCGGAGCTCGAGAAGTGCCGCGCCGAAGGCCGGCCGGTTCCCGAGGAGCTCGGGCGGCGCATCGAGCGGACGCGCGCCGACTATGAGCGCTGGCTGGACGCACGCTACGCCGCCTCGCGCGGGCACGTCGATGCGCTGATCGATCCGCTCCAGTCCCGCGCCGTGCTGGCGTTCGCGCTCGAGGTGGCCACGGCGAGCGGCTGCCGCCGCCACCTGCCGCTCGAAACTTTGTGAGTCCTTGCGGCTCTCCGCCGCGCCCGGAAGGCTCTTCCACACACCATTCGGGTATAATCGGTCGGCGCCTTTTTCCTTAAAGGAGGAAACCATATGCGAATGTTGCTGAGAGTATCGCTTCCCGTGGAGGCCGGGAATGCTGCGGCCAAGGATGGAACCCTGGGTCCTACGATCGAGCGCATTCTGGCCGATCTCAAACCGGAAGCGGCCTATTTCTTCGCGGACGACAGCGGCCAACGGTCGGCCTCCATCGTGTTCGACATGAAGGACACATCGCAGATTCCGGCGGTCGCTGAGCCCTGGTTTCTCGCGTTCAACGCAAAAGTCTCATTGCGGCCGATCATGAACCCGCAAGATCTTGCCAAGGCCGGTCCATCGATTGGCGAGGCTGCTAAGCAATACGGAAGGTAGACTGCAACCACAATTCGTGAAGGAGTACTGATCCCGCAACTCGGCCAGGGCGTTCGCGCTCGAGGTGGCCACGGCGAGCGGCTGCCGAGGTCACCTGCCGCTCGAGCCTTTGTGAGGCCGTCGGTGACCACTGGAGACGATGGGAGTATACTGGCTGTGGCCGGGAAGGCCAAATGGAATCCGGCCGGAGGTTTTCATGCGTTTCCGTCTCTGTCTCATGCTCACCCTGGCCGGGGTGCCTGCCTGCGCCAGGTCGCCAGCGGAACCATCAACGTCGTCTCTGAAGATTCAACGGGAGCGGTGGTCCCCGCCGCGACGATCGCGGTCGTAAACAACAACACCGGTCTCAGGCGCACCGGAGCGTCGGACGGCAGGGGCGAGTTTCTCGCGCCGTTCTTGCCCGCCGGCGAGTACTCGGTGACGGTTGAAGCGGCCGGTTTCAAGCGTGCCAGCATCCGGCAGTTTGTGTTGACGGTTGATCAGAACGCGACGATCCGCGTCACGCTGACGCCCGGCGAAGTGCGCGAGATCGTGGAAGTGCGCGAGTCGACGCCGCTGCTGGAATCCGAAACCTCGTCGCTGGGGCAAGTGATCCAGAACAAGCAGATCCTCGAGTTGCCGCTCAACGGCCGGAACCCGTTCGGTCTGGGTTTGCTCGCCGGCAACACGACGCCGATGTTCGGCATGGGATCCAACCTCCCCTTTATCGCCGGCGGCGGCCGCTTCTCGGCGAACGAAGTACTTCTCGACGGCGTCGACAACAACACCACCGTGAACGCGGGCGCGATCGGGCGCACCGGCATCGCATTGATCCCGTCGGTTGACGCGGTGCAGGAATTCAAGGTCAAGACCAACTCATTCTCGGCGGAGTTCGGACACGCCGCCGGAAGCGTAGTGAGCGCCACCATCAAATCCGGAACCAACAGCTATCACGGTACGCTGTTCGAGTTCCTGCGCAACGACAAATTCGACGCCAACAACTTCTTCACGAATGTCGCGGGACTGCCGAAAGCCAAGTTCCGCCAGCACCAATACGGCGGCGCCGGGGGCGGGCGGTTGATTCGCGACAAGACCTTCTTCTTCTTCGACTTTCAAGGCACGCGCCAGCGCACGGCGGCGGCCAGCGGCATCGGTTCGGTTCCACCGGCGCCGCTGCGCACCGGCGATCTCTCCCTGCTGCGAACGCCGATCTTCGATCCCGCCCAGCGGCGCGTGGGCCCGGCGGGCACCGTGATCAGCACGCCCTTCCCCAACGCGCAGATCCCCGCGGCGAGCATCAATCGAACGTCAGCGGCCATCATCGGCCTGATCCCGCAGTCGAACTTCGGCGCACAGAATGCGCTGTCGCGCAACTTCTTCCGGCAACTGCCGCGCGGTTTCGACCGCGACCAGTACGACATCCGGGTCGATCACGCCATCTCCGTGAGGAACCAGTTTTTCGCGCGATGGTCGTTCTCCAACCAGACCAATCCGAACCGCGGAGTCTTCGACGGGTTCATCGGCGGGAGCAACACGCAGTACACCAACATTCGCCAACTGGTTCTTACCGACACGCACGTGTTCACCCCGACCGTGGTCAACGAATTCCGCGCGGGTTTCACGCGGCACAACGGCAGCCGCATCGTCGACGATACCGACAGCGGGGTGAAGTTCGCCCAGGAGAACAACCTGGCGCTGTTTCCGTTCCCCGTGAAAGGCTTCCCCGGTATCGCGTTCAATTTCTCGGGCCAGGGTACGGGGTCGACGCAGTTCGACGGTTGGGGCGGCGGCGCCAGCGATCTCAATTACGAGAACCGCTTCCAGTACGCCGACACCATCAGCATCACGCGCGGCCAACACAGCTTCAAGACGGGGGCCGATTACCGTCGGCCTCGCTTCGACAACCTGCGCGGCAATCCATTTTTCGGACAGATGGTGTTCGGCTCGATTCTTTCCTCGAGTTCCGACGCGCCTGGTTCCGGCGCACCCATCGCCGATTTCCTGCTCGGCTACCCGTCTCTTCTGCAAGGCACGCAGATGCTCGACTGGAGCCGGCAGCGCGAAATCTACTTTGGGGTTTTCTTCCATGACGACTGGAAGGTCACCCAGAAACTGACGCTGAACCTGGGCGTCCGCTACGACCTCTACACGCAGCCGGTGGATGCGCGCGACCGGGGCGCGCTGTTCGATATCGAAAAGTCGCGCTTCGCGCTGCCCGGCAAGGACGGCTACACGCGCGCCATCGTCGACGGCGATCACAACAACATCGGCCCGCGCACCGGCTTCGCGTATCAGATTCATCGACGCTGGGTGTTGCGCGGCGGCTACGGCATCTTTTATGGGCTGCGCGATCAAAACCAGGAAGTCACGCAGATTGCGGGCAACAATCCGAACACGCCTTCGCTGATTTCGCCGCCGGTCAACGCACAGAGCACCGTGAGGCCGCCGATGACGCTGAACACGCCCGTCCAGGCGGGCCCCAGCGAAACCACGCTGGATTCCTATACCGCCGAGCGTCCGCTGACTCGAACCATGCGTACGCAGGGCTTCCACGACGCGCGGTCTCCGATGCTCCATCAGTACAACTTCAGCATTCAGTTCCAACCCTCGGAAGCGTGGCTGTTTGAGACGTCTTACCAGGGCGCGAGCGGCCGCGACCTGGCCACGCTGTTCATCAACGTGAACCAGGTTCCGTTCGAATACGCGCTCGACGCGCGCAACCTGCAGCGCTTCCGGCCTTACCCGATGATCAACGGCACGGTCATTCCCACGTTCTCCAAGGCGACTTCGAACTACAACGCGTTTAACATTCGCGCCGAGAAGCGGTACACGGGGGGCCTGGCCTTCCTGCTGAACTATACGATCCAGAAGAACCTCGAAGCCGGCGGTTCCGGACCAAGCGCCTTCACGCAGAACGGCGGCACCTCCATTGCGCTCGACGCCTACAATCTGTCGCGCGAACGAGGCCCGGCGCCGATCGACGTGCCGCAGGTCTTCACGGTCAGCTTCGGCTACGAACTGCCTTGGGGCCCGGGCAAGAAATGGCTGGGAAGCCGCGGCCTGGTCTCGCGCCTTCTGGGCGACTGGCAGGTGAACGGCATCACGACGCTGCGCGGCGGCTTTCCTACCGACATTCGCACCAACCGTCTGCCGGGTCCGATCTTCAACACGTTCAACGTGCCCGATCGCG
>Ga0247727_10008904_pt1 | contig 18444 bp, 17 predicted proteins | sample WisWelCaveWW1625_FD_202498 | JGI IMG/M metagenome (GOLD analysis project Ga0247727, IMG submission 202498) | Biofilm microbial communities from Wishing Well Cave, Virginia, United States - WW16-25 | ecosystem: Environmental > Aquatic > Deep subsurface > Groundwater > Cave microbial mat | place... | reverse complement strand
ATCCGGCGGGCCGAACGGGGCGTAGCGTCGCGGATCGCTCGGCCCCATCACCATCACCGAACGCGCGCCCGCGCCCACTGCCATATGTGTTGCCCCAGTGTCGTTGCCAAGGTATAACGTGCAGCGCTCGGCCAGGGCGCCGATAATGCCCCAGGGGCGCGGGCCAAAGTCGGTAAAGGGAATGTTGATCAGCCCGCGCACGGCGGCGAGGATGGGGTCGTCGCCGAGGCCACCCACGAGGGCGACGGGCAACCCGACGTCCCGCATCAGCCGCAAAACCAGTTGGGCAAAGTTGGGCGGCGGCCAGCGCTTCGCGCTTAACACCATCCCCGGGTTCTGCCCGCCGCCGGGATGAATCAAAATGAAGGGCTTGTCGAGCAGTCGCGCTTCTTCCAGAATGTGCAGAACGGCTTTTTGATCGGCGGCAGGCGGAGTGTATTCGACGGCGGCGTGATCGGTGGGCAGGTTGAGGCGGCGGGCGAGATCGAGATAGAGATCGGCTTCGTGTTTGACTCCTTTGACCAGTGCGCGATGGGTGTGCAACATCCCTCGCCACCCACTGTGGAGGCCGACTCTGATGGGGATGCCGCTGAGGAAGGCGACCAGAGTCAAGGCGGGCGACCGGTCGGGAACAAAGATGGCGTCATACTGTCCAGCGCGCAGTGTGCGAGCGAGCGCCATCACGTCTGGGAGTGGATAGCCCCCCTGCCCGACCTGTCCTGAGTCGAGTCGGCCATCAACCAGTGGGTTGGCCTCAATTGCGGCGCGGGCGTGCGGCCCGACGACAAAATCAATACGCGCACTTGGCCAAGCACGGCGCAGGATGCCGAGCAGAGGCGTGGTCAGCAACACATCGCCGAAACAGCAAGGCTTGAGGAGAACGAGGGAATGAAACATCAATATCCGTGAAATTCAGGCTTCCAAAGGAAGCACGCAATTCGTGGTCAGGTTTTTCGCAACCGCGTAACTCTTATTCTATTTGACCGTGATGAACGGCTTAATCGCCTCAAATGTGGCCGGGCCGATGCCCCTGACATTTTGAATGTCCTCAATGGTGGCGAAGGGGCCATTGGCGTTTCGATATTCAATGAGGCGTTGGGCCGTTGCCGGGCCAACCTCTGGCAGGGCTTCGAGTTCAGCCTGAGTGGCGGTGTTAATGTTGATCAACCCGGTGATTGGCGCGGCGGAGTCGGGCGGCGCGGTCGGGAGCGGGACCCGGGCATCGGGGGTAGGTGTCGGCTGACCCGGCGCAAGAACTTCGGGGATGACGATTTGTTCACCGTCGTTGAGGGGCTTCGCCAAATTGAGCCGGCTCGCATCTGCCGAGGGCGCGAGGCCGCCTGCGGCGTTAAGAGCATCCTGCAAGATACTGCCGCGCGGCAATTCGTACACGCCAGGTGCGTTCACTGCGCCGAGGATGTGAACGCGGAGGGGCGTTTGCGTGGGAGTGGGCAGAGGTGGGAGCAGTTCGATGGGGACGGTGGTTTGGCGCTGGTTGAGGAGCAAAATAAGCGGCGCCGAAAGCAGACCCACGAAGAGGCCAAAAGCAAAAGGCCGCCAACTTTTGAGCATGGCGGCTATTATAATGAGTGACAGGCAAAACGGGAAACACAAAGGAGGTTGCCATGCAACTTGTAACCGTTGAGTCCAGTATGATCCATGCCGTTGGCTACGACAAGCCAAAACGAGTCTTGGAGATCATATTCAATACAGGCCGAACGTATCTGTACGACGATGTGCCGCCAGAAGTGTACGAAGGATTGTTGAAAGCCGAGTCGAAGGGCAGGTATTTTCTGGCAAACATTCGAGATGCCTATTCATATCGGCAACTGAAAGGCTCACGGTAGTAACCAGCCAGCGAGACGCTATTTCATGCAACTCATCGTGGTTAACTCCGATGTCATCTATGCCATCGGTTATGACGAAGGAACACGGGTATTGGAGATTGTGTTCAAGTCGGAGTTGGCCTATCAATACGACAACGTGCCGCCGCAAGTTTGGCAAGCACTACTTCAGGCCGAGTCGAAAGGAAAGTATTTTGTGGAAAATATACGCGATGTGTATCCATGCTATCCATTGGGCCGGAGGGGGAAATAACCTGAAAATAACAGAGCGCACAGGGAAATCACTGTGCGCTCTGTGTTGTGTGAGGTGAGGTCTCCTCGCAGGTTACGGCGCAATCGTCAGCGTCATCACCATCTTGACCGGATGGAAGCCACAGCGAATGGTGATGGTGTTGGGATTGTTGAAAGTGATCCTGAACTCCGCGCCGGGGTTGAGCGGGCCGGAGTCGAAACCAGAGATGTCAATGTTGTCTCCGGGGAAACTCTGATAGACCTGATGCTGACTGTCCAGAATCTTGAAGATGATGGGCGTGCCTTTGGGAACAGATAGCACCGAGGGCACGATCTCAAAGTTGCGGAAGACAACGGTGACCGGGCCAGCTGTCGGCGCCGGGGTGGCCGTCGCTGGTTCGGGGGTGTTCGTGGCGGTGGCCCCTGGCGGAGGCGTCACCTCAATCACTGGCGTCGGCGGGACGATGATGGGCAGGTTGGCGAAGTCTTGTGAGTTCAACGCGCCGATGGCGGCCATAAATTGGCTGTGGAAGTAAATGGTGAAAGCGCCGCTTTCTTCCGTCGTCGGCTCCAGCGTGCCGTTACTGTTAAAGTCGAATCCGGCCAACAATTTCTGTGAGGCGTTAAGGGCGTTCTCGGCAATGGCTTTGCGGTCGGCGTCGTTGTTGGCCCCGTGAGCGTCAAAGGCAAAGCCGGCGATCTGACTCGACAACTCGCGCACGGCGTTGGAGGCGATCTTCACATTGGCGGCCTGAGTAACGATGTTGGGTGTAAAGTTGAGCGCACCAGCGGCCACGTCGGCCTGAATGTCTATGGCTTTGGTGTAGTTGATGATGCCAAAGCCATCGCCGGGATCAGTCACAAAGCCATCCCCCTCAAAGTCAATCCGATCGGGGTTGCCTTTGCCGACGATGATGGCAACGGCATGTTCAACGTGTCTATTGAGTGAAGCCACGTCTCCGGCTTGCGCCGCGTTATGCATCTCAGTGGTGTGCCGCAACAATTCCTGCACCTGCCCCACCACCCCAATGGCATAGCCCTTGTTGTCCGGCGCGGTTTCAGATTTCGCCAACAGTTGGCGGATGGCGGTCAGCGAGTCGGCGGGGATACGTCCACCGAACACCACCTCCGCCGAGGGTTGGGCCGGGTTTGAACCGGCGGCTTCCAACGTCACCACAAAGCCGGAGTGGGTCTCCAACAGATTCGCGCCATTGGCATCGCTGTAAATGAACTCGGCGGCATTGTTGGCGTCAGGCGCGAACGTCCCCAGCCGTACCGGGGCGCTGTTGTCGTCATTCAACAGCCAGGCCGTGAATTCACCCGACAGGCCGGTTGGCAAATTGGATGTAGTGAGCCGGAATTCATCGTTGTGCGCCTTCGCGTCGCGGAACTGTCCCGCGCCGATCACGCTGAGGGCCTGCACTTCGAGTGGAACAGCCGTGGGGATCGGTGTGGCGCTGGGGATAGGGACGGAGGTGGGAAGCACTGCCACCTGTTCAGCCGGCACGACATGGATGACGCCCGACATGCCCTTCCGTCCCGGCGAGCCGTGGAACTCACAATAGAATTGGAAGTCACCCACTTTGTCGAGCAGGATTTCGTGGGTGTCACCCTCTTGAAAACCAAAGGCCGGGAACTCGTCGTTGTCGAAGGTGACGGTGTGGGCATCGGGGTCGGCGTTTTGGAAGACGATGGTTGTGCCAACCGGGATGGTGATTTCCGGCGGCACGTATTCGTAGTTCGCCATTGGCAGGACGACTTTGCCGCCCTGGGCGACGGGTTGGGCCGTCGCGCCGGGTTCGGGTGTGGGGACGGCGACCGCGGGGCGCTCTTGAACGTACCAAACGTAATAAGTCGCGATCCCGAACAATCCTACGATCCAGTACATGCCCAGCGTGATCCGCATCAGGTTTTTCCACCACGAGATGCGCAGGGCTTTGGGCAGGAGTTTATTCATGCGGAGCAGGATGTAGATGGCGCACAGAATGGTGATCGTGCCAAGCACAGCATGGATCGTGGAGGTGAGGCCGAACGCGCCGCGCAGGTTATCGGGGATGCCGGGGATGACCTGGCGGTTGAAGGCGACGACCATGATGAAGACGGTGAGGACGATGTTGAACAACACCCACGCCGTCTGGTTGTATTGGTGGGCGGGGATATTGCCTTGCCGGGCGAGGCCATAACCCACCATGAGACCGAGCAACAAAATGATTTCAGTGATCAGGTTGATGTCGGCAAACAATGAGGCCCGTGTGCCAAAGAATCCGGGCTGACCGCCGACTCGATTCAGAGTGGCGAAAATAAAAAACAGGCTGGCGCCGACGAGAAAGACGCCGATGATGCCGGCGACGACGGCTTTGACGCCTACGCTGGGCGCGTCATCTTTTTTGGCTTGGGACATACAACTCCTCCTTATGGAGCGTACCGATGAGATTTATGGGAGTGGGAAAACAGTGTAGCTCGGACTGGATTTTATGATGATGGGTGGCAAAAGGCAATACGCAAAACCGGTTCGAGCGCATTGGACATCGGAAGGATTTTAGGCAGAAAATGGCGATTGGACACGACTCGGAAGTCAGGTTTGAGGCATAACTTTGCTGGAGTTGTGCAACGTGCTAACAAAACTCTAACGGCTTTAGGCTTGACAGGTCAAATTCGGGCGATATAATCCAAAACAATCTCGGAGACCGAAACTTATGTTGGTTTGTATGTGTATGGAGCGGGGGTGTTAGTCCACCTTCGCTCATAACCTTTTTAGAACTGTCAAAGGCCGAATAGCGAAGAGTGGGCGCACCCCTGGAAGGGAAACCTTCAAGGAGTTTTGGCGTCCACTCTTTTTTTGCGCTATTTGGCCTTTTTGTTTTATCCGGCACAACAACAAAGATGCTCACTCAACCGAAAGTTAATTTTCTCTACTCGGAACCTCACACGCTCGAATCACAGGTGGGAAATACGCCACTGATTCGACTGCGGCGGGTGACGGCCGGCCTGCCGCCGACGATACAAGTGCTGGCCAAGGCCGAATGGTTCAACCCCAGCGGCTCGGTGAAAGATCGCCCGGCCCTTAACATCATTCGCGAAGCGCTGGCAAGCGGCAAACTCGATGTCAGCAGCGGCCAGCGCTTGCTCGATTCGACCTCCGGCAATATGGGCATCGCCTACGTCACCTTCGGCGTTGCCCTGGGTGTCGCCGTCACTCTAACGGTCCCGGCCAACGTCAGCCCGGAACGGTTGGCGATCCTGCGCGCCCTCGGCGCTGAGGTCCTCCTCACCGACCCGCTCGAAGGCTCAGATGGCGCGATCCTTGAAGCGCGGCGGCTGGCGGCAGAATATCCAGACCGTTATTACTATGCCAATCAATACAGCAGCCCAGCGAACTGGCAAGCCCATTACTTCGGCACCGGGCAGGAGATCATCGGTCAGACCGAGGGGCAAATGACACATTTCGTCGCCGGGCTAGGCACCAGTGGGACGTTCATTGGCACAGCCCGTCGCTTAAAAGAATTCAACTCTGATATTCAAGTCATCGCCATGCAACCCGACGCCGCCTTTCACGGCCTCGAGGGGTTGAAACACATGGAAACCGCCATCAAGCCCGGCATCTACGATGAAACCATTGCCGATGCCAATGTGGCAGTTAATACGGAAGCGGCCCAGGACATGACTCTCCGGCTGGCGCGCGAAGAGGGATTGTTCGTCGGCATCTCGGCCGGGGCAGCGGCGGCCGCGGCCATAGATGTGGCCCGGACGCTCACCGCCGGGGTCGTCGTCACTGTCTTCCCCGATGCCGGGTTCAAGTATTTGGCAGAGAGGTTTTGGGAAAAGTAGGCAGTTAACCAAGTAGACAGGTTGTTGATGGCGCTGATCGTCTCGTCTGATTTGTATTCTCGCATTACCGCCCACCTGCAAGCGGCCTACCCCAACGAAGGCGCGGGGCTGTTGTTGGGTCAGGCCAATGGGGCGGGGAAAACGGTGAAAGCGGTTTTGCCCTTCCCCAATAAATTTGAGGCCGGAGAGCAATACCATCGCTATCTGATCACGGCGCAGGACATGCTCAATGGTGAGGTGGAAGCCGAGAAGCTCGGACTGGATGTGGTCGGTGTTTTCCATTCGCACCCGGATCATCCGGCGCAAGCATCAGAGTATGACCGTGAGTACGCCCTGCCCTGGTATTCGTACCTCATCGTTTCGGTGCAAAAGGGCCGGGCCGCCGATGCCCGCTCGTGGGTGCTGAACGATGATCGAGAGCAGTTTATTGAGGAAAATATTTCACCCTGAGGAATTCCAATGCCAACGATTCGTATCCCTACTCCCCTCCGGCCTTATGCCGGGAATAATGCCGAAGTCGCCGTCGGCGGCGACACCGTCGGCGCAGCGCTGAACGATCTGGCGGCCCGCCACCCCGATCTCCGCAAACATCTCTACAGTGATAGCGGTAACCTGCGCGCTTTCGTCAACGTCTTTCTCGGCCCGGAAGACGTGCGCCACTTGCAGGGCGTAAACACGCCACTGAAGGACAGCGACCAACTCCGCATCGTGCCCTCGGTCGCAGGCGGCGCAATCGAAACCAAAGTGGATCACTCGGCGCTGCGCGTCAATCAAACGTTCATCATTGCCTTGCTCCTCGCCGCCTTTGTGCTAAACAACGTTTGGGTCGCCGCCTTCGTCGCCATGGTGATGACGGTCGGCACAGCCCTGCGGCGACCGGGATTCAAGCCAATTTATCAACTGCTGAGATCGCGCGGGATCATCAAACCCGACGTGGTGGCCGATAACCCGGAGCCGCACCTTTTTTCTCAGGGGCTGGGCGCGGCGTTTGTGAGCGGCAGTGTCGTTTCACTGTGGGCCGGAGTGATCACCCTGGGTTGGGCCTTGTCGTGGCTCGTCGTCGCGTTGGCGGCCCTCAATTTATTCGGCGGGTTCTGTGTTGGCTGTTTTGTCTATTATTGGCTCAACCGCATTCACGTGCCAGGCTTTGCCAAAGCGCCGCCGCCAAATACCTTCCCCGGCGCCAAGCCGCGATAGACCAGGTGACAGTCACCGGGCGACAAAAAAAGCACCTAAGGGTTTTTTGCCCGGTGACTGTCACCTGTAATGGCGAAAGAGAAGTTTCAGATCGGAGAAGTTGCCGAAATCCGCTGTTGGCACGTAAGAGATGGTAAACTGATTAAAGGGTGGCTGGCCGGGAAAGTGGTGGAGGCCGATCACCGCATGGCGGGGATCAAATTTGAAACCGATGTTTTTTCAAGTAACGGGTGGCGTGTCCCTGACCGGACTCTGTGGTGCGCCCATGGCTCACCCAACCTTCGCCGCCCGTAGGAATGGAGGATACCATGACCGATTATGCAAAACCCGAGGCGCTGGTGGACACTCAATGGGTGCTCGATCACCTCAATGATCCCAAAGTGCGGATTGTTGAGTCGAACGAAGACATCCTGCTCTACGATCAAGGCCACATCCCCGGCGCGGTGATGATTGACTGGGTGGGCGACCTGAACGACAGAGTCCGCCGCGACTATCTGGGCAAGGATGGCTTTGAAGCTCTGTGTTCCAAGAAAGGCATCGGCAACGACACCACCGTCGTCTTTTACGGCGACAAGAACAACTGGTGGGCGTGCTACGCCTTCTGGGTCTTCCAACTCTTCGGCCACGCCAACGCCAAAATTTTGAACGGCGGGCGCAAGAAGTGGGTGGATGAGGGACGACCCGTCTCCAAAGAAACGCCGAATTATCCGGCAACGTCCTATCGGGCGCAGGAGCGCGCCGACTATAAGATTCGGGCCTTCCGCGATCAGGTGATGGCGCATGTGAACGAGAAGCGCCCCCTGGTGGATGTGCGCTCGCCGAAGGAATACACTGGCGAACTCCTGCACATGGAAGCCTACCCACAGGAAGGCGCACTGCGCGGCGGCCACATCCCCGGCGCCAGGAGCATCCCCTGGGCCAAAGCCGCCAACGATGATGGCACCTTCAAGCCGGTCGAAGAACTGCAGCAGTTGTACGATGCCGAGAACGGCCTCAAGGCCGATCAAAACATCATCGCCTATTGCCGTATCGGTGAGCGCTCGTCGCACACCTGGTTTGTGCTGACCTACTTGCTCGGCTATCCCACCGTTCGCAACTACGATGGCTCGTGGACGGAGTGGGGGAATTTGGTCGGCGCGCCAATCGAGAAACCATAGGCTGGCGGGTTAAGTGATCTATGGATGATATTGCCTTTCGTTTTCTCATAACGCTCGGCCTTGTGGGCACTGGCTTACTTGCCTACGCGATCTATAGCCGGATCGCAGTCCGGTTGGCGCGGAGCAAATGGTTGGGACTGGAGTCGGCGGCCCCGGGCCGGCCGACGATCCTGTATTTCACTGCCCCTTACTGCCTCCCCTGCCGCACCGTGCAAGGCCCGGCGATTGAGTCCGTCGCCCGATCACACGACGGCGACTTGCAAGTGATCAAAATTGACGCGCAGGAACGGCCCGAAGTGGCCGATCATTGGGGCGTGTTGAGCCTGCCGACAGTGGTTGTGCTGGATCGCGAAGGCAAGCCGCGTTTTCTCAACACCGGGGTGACGCCGGCGGAGAAGCTGGAAGAGCAGTTGATGGAGGTTTCATGAGCATTGCGCTCGAACACATTGACCCCAACTCGGTCGAGTTGAGTCATCAAGAAATCAAACGCTACTCGCGCCATTTGATCATGCCCGAGGTGGGGCTGACAGGCCAAAAGAAACTCAAGGCGGCCTCGGTGTTGTTGGTCGGCACCGGCGGCTTGGGGTCGCCGCTGGCGATGTATCTGGCCGCGGCGGGAGTGGGCCGCATCGGGCTGGTGGACTACGACGTGGTGGACGCCAGCAACCTGCAGAGGCAGGTGGTGCATGGCACGTCCACCGTCGGCAAGTTAAAAGTCGAGTCGGCGCGGGATCGCATTCTCGACATCAACCCCGATATTCAAGTGGACGTTTACAACCAATCGTTCACCTCGGCCACGGCCATGGAGATCGCCAGGCCCTACGACATCATCATTGATGGCACGGATAATTTCCCCACGCGTTATCTGGTGAACGATGTGTGCGTGTTGCTGGGCAAGCCGAATGTGTACGGTTCGATCTTCCGCTTCGAGGGACAGGCTTCGGTCTTTTGGGCCAAGCACGGCCCATGCTACCGCTGTCTGTTCCCCGAACCGCCGCCGCCCGGCCTCGTGCCTTCGTGCGCTGAGGGTGGCGTGTTTGGTGTTCTGCCCGGCACGGTCGGCACCATTCAGGCAACGGAAGCTATCAAATTGATCATTGGCGCGGGCGATGCGCTGGTCGGGCGGTTGTTGTTGTACGATGCGCTGGCGATGACGTTCGACACGGTGAAGCTACGCAAGAATCCGAACTGCCTCGTCTGCTCGGATCATCCAACCGTTACCGAACTGATTGACTACGAGCAGTTCTGCGGCATGCCAATGCACGATCACCAAGAGGACGTTGGTTCCGGCGCGGGCTGGGATATGACGGTGCAGGAGTTGAAGGCCCGGATGGAGATCAATGGCGGAGTGAAGAACTTCCGCTTGATTGACGTGCGCGAGCCGCATGAATACGAGATCGCCCGCATCCCGGGCGCAGAGTTGATCCCCCTAGGCACGCTGACCGCGCACATGAACGAGTTCGACTCGGCGCAGGAGATCGTGTTGCATTGCAAGAGCGGCGCGCGGTCGGGCAAGGCGCTGGAGTTGTTGCGCGGCGCGGGCTTCCGCAAGTTGAAGAACCTCAAGGGCGGCATTCTGGCCTGGGCGCGGGAGATTGACCCGAAGGTGCCGACATATTGAGGTAGTCGGCGACGAAGTCCCTCGCCCGTAGTCAGGTGGTCAAATAGTCCAATAGTTAAAGTTCGCGGCCAACTTTCGTTGGCCGCGAGATTTTAACGCACTCCCTCAAATAAATCCGTCTCCACTTTGCGCCCGCCATTCACCAGACTCATTGCGCGGTAAAACGTCAGGTTGCCCCACAGGCGCTCCTGCTCCTCTGCTGATAAACTCTCCAACTTGTTCTTCCACTCTGCAACCTGTGTCGCATGGCACAGCGCCGCCTCGACCACCGTGCGCCAATGGGCTTTGCAGTCAAGCTTCGTCGTGATCATCCAATCGTCCCAGCCGAGGTGTTGACGCACGACGCCGTCCACTTCAAATTCAATCTTGTCAAACAGCGACTGAAAAAATTCCACCAGGCTGGCGCTGTCCACCTGATAGTAAAACTTGGAAACGCGATGGGGCGGCAGGCCGCCGGAGTCGGCGTAACCGGAGTCGGCGGCGCACACCAGAGCGGCGGCGGCAAATTGGGAGATGGCGATGTGATCGGGATGGCCGTAGGCCCCATCGGGGGGAAAAGTGACGACGACCTGCGGTCTCACCTGCCGGAGATGAGTCACAATTTTGGAGACCGTCTCGGCGTGGGGGGCCTGATCCAAATCCCCATCCACGTAATCCAGAAAGCTCACTTCGCGCACACCCAAAACTTTTGCGGCGGCGAGCAATTCAGCCTCGCGTATTTTTCCCAGCGCCTGCAAGCCAGGGTTCTCGCCCAATGCCTCACTCCATCCCCGCTCACCGCGCGTGGCGCAAACCACATAGGTTTCGACACCCTCCGCGGCGTAGCGCGCATACATCCCACCAGCGCCCAACGTCTCATCGTCGGGGTGGGCAAAGACGCCCATGAGTTTCAATTTAGCCATTGCCTTGCCTCCTTTGAGATTCGGATTGTAATCCCATCCGTAAAACTTGTAGTAAACTGGCAACCCGATGCCCCAACCCACCCGCCACCACTTCCCCATCGTCCTCGGCATCTTCTTCCTCTCCGGCTTCAGCGGACTGGTCTATCAAGTCGTGTGGGTCAAAACCCTCACCCGCTCCTTCGGCGTCACGGCCTTTGCGGTGAGCGCGGTGCTGGGCGCATTCTTCGGCGGACTGGCATTGGGCAGTTACCTCGGCGGCAAGCTTTCCGATCGTCGCACTGACACACTGCGCCTTTACGGCTGGCTTGAGATCGTCATCGGCCTATATGCCCTGACCCTGCCCTTCCTCTTCAACAGCTTCACCCCAATCTATCGCGCCATTTATCCCGCCATCGAAAACTCGCCCGCGTTGATCACCGCCGCCCGCTTCGGCCTGTCAGTCCTCCTCCTCATCCTGCCCACTACCCTGATGGGCGCGACACTGCCCTTGCTCGTCCGCGGCCTCATCACTGAACAAGAGAAATTTGCGCCTCGCCTCTCGCGTCTCTACGCTTTCAACACCTTCGGGGCCGTCATCGGTACGCTGGGAACTGGCTACCTCCTCATCGGCCTCTTCGGATTGCAAACCACGACACGGATCGCCGTCCTCGGCAACCTCATCGCCGGAACCGTCGCCCTCACCCTCGCCGCAAAAACCCATACCTCCAACTACCCAACCGCCCAACTACCCGATCATTCGACTATCCAACCACGTGGCTACTCGACTACCCATCTCGCAACTTTAGCCGTCATGTTCCTCTCCGGCTTCGCCGCCCTCGGCTACGAAGTGATTTGGACGCGCGTGTTCTCCGTCATTTCGGATCACAGCGTCTACGCCTTCAGCGCCATCGTCGCCGTCGTCCTCATCGGCATTGCTCTCGGCAGTGAGTGGATCGGGCGCAACGAAGACCGATTCGCCGACCCGGCGCAGGCATTGGCCCTGGTGGAGGCTGCCCTCGGCCTCAGCGCCATTCTCTCACTCCCCGCCGTCGCCGTCGTCGCCCGCATCTTCCCCACCATTGAAACGTCGTTCGGCCCGGCGCGCATGAACGGCAACCCGGTCTTTTTCTTCCTCGTCGTCCTGGCCGTCATCATCGTTCCCGGCCTGTGCATGGGCGCGACCTTTCCTCTGGCGGCGCAAATTTACGCCCGGCGCTCAGATCGGCTGGGAGCGAAAGTCGGCGAAGTGTATGCCTTCAACACCATCGGCGCGACATTCGGCTCGATCATCGTCGGCTTCGTGCTGTTGCCATCCTTCGGCGCGCAACGGAGCATGCTGATGGCGGCGCTGTTGAATTTGATTGCCGCGCTCTTGTTGATGGGGATCGGGAAACAAAGACGGAGGGTGATTGGCACAGGGACCGCCGCCATTGTAATGGCGGCCTCCACCTTGTTGGCTCCAAACGATCTCTACCGTTGGCTGTTCGCCTCACAATATCCGGCGCAAACCATCGTCGCCAACTTTGAAGACGTTGAAATGACGGTGACGGTCACCGCGTACAACGACCACAACTACATTTTTCTCAACGGCCACCATCAGGCCGAAACTCTGCCGCTCACCCTGGGCCTCCATCGCTTCATCGGCCACTTGCCGGCGCTGGTCGGCGGCGAGCCGGAGAGGGCGCTGGTGATCGGGCTGGGCGGCGGCGCGACCAGCGGGGCCGTGGCGGCGCACACGCAGGATCGGGTGGACATTGTGGAACTTTCAGCGGGGATGGTCGAGGCGGCTAAAACATTCGCGCCGCACAACGGGGACGTGATTGAGGATCCGCGGGCGAACATGATCGTTGCCGATGGCCGCAACTTTCTTTTGCTCACCGACGATAAGTATGATTTGATCACCGCCGACATCATCCCCCCGCTCCATGCCTACAGCAGTTTGCTCTATTCGTTTGAGTATTATCAATTGCTATTGACTCACCTCACCGACGGCGGCCTGGTCTCCCAATGGCTCGACCGGCGGCTCGAACCGCACGAGCAGGACATTCTGGCACGTACGTTCGCGCAGGCCTTTCCCCATTCGGTTGTGTGGCAAAAAGGGGACTACATGATCCTGCTCGGATCGAATCAGCCAATTGAGATCGATCCGATTGCCATTGAGAGCCGGTTCACTCCGCAAGTGGCGGCTGACCTGACGCCGTTGGGCCTTGCCGATGCCCAATCCTTCCTCAGTGGCTTCAGCCTCGCCGATGAGGCCCTGCGCGCCGACCTCGGTCCGGGGATGATCCTCAGCGACGATCATCCCTACAACGAGTATTTCCGGTTGTTGCGAATTGGGGGCGTGTGGCGGTGGCTTGGGAACTGAGAGCCTCAACAGTACTTTTGGCCTGCAATGAGCGCGCCGAAAAGTTTGATTGAAACGCCTCCGAAACTATCAAAACACGAAGTGCGGACGTATTGTCAATGTCCCTGCGATACCATCCGCGCAGATGGAAATCAGATGCCTCTTTTTATTTTGCCTCACCCTAATGTTGATCGCCGCCGCGTGCGTGCCCGGGCCGACACGCCCTCCGCGACCCACGGCCACGCTGCCTCCGACGACGGACACCTCAACGCCCGTCCCCGAGTCGGCAACGCCTGAGCCAACTTCAGAAGATACCGCCACCGCTACATTAACGCCCGTCACCGAGATCGCCCAAACCACGCCCTCGGAGGCGCCATCTGAAACGGCGACGATGGCAACAGCAAGTGAAACACCGACCCCAACTCCGACCTTTACTCCAAGCCCCGTCGCCATTGCAAGTGCAACCACGACAGCGACCGCCACTGTACCAGCGCCGCCGACAACGGCGCCCGCCACTCATACCAACACAACGACGTACACCCCAACTCGCACTGCCACTTTCACTTCTACGGCTACCCGCACCGCCACCCACGCCCCTACCAGCGCCGCCACTAGCACCTCAACCCGCCCAGCAACAGCGACAAGACCGGCTAACACTCTGACGCCGACCTTTACGGCATCCTCAACCTCCACCGCAACGGCGTCTGCGACAACGACTGTTCCACCGACGGCGACTGGGGGTGTGGCCGGTTCCCCGACCCTCGGCGATTGCCCCTTGTTCCCTGCCGACAACATCTGGAACACGCGCGTGGACACGCTACCCATTCACGCTCGCTCGAACGATTACGTCAACAGCATCGGTCGGAACACCGGTCTGCACCCGGATTTCGGTTCGGGGTTGTGGGACGGCGGCCCGATCGGGATTCCGTTTGTCGTCGTTCCGGGGACGCAGCCGCTGGCCAACATCACCTTTGATTACGACGACGAGAGCGACCTCGGCCCATACCCGATCCCGCCCGACGCGGCTATCGAGGGCGGCCCGAACAGCGACGGCGACCGCCACATTTTGATCGTGCAACAAGGGACTTGCAAGCTGTATGAAATTTTTGCGGCCTACCCTCAGAGCGATGGAAGCTGGGCGGCAGGGTCAGGCGCGGTCTGGGAACTGAACTCACACGCGCTTCGCCCCGAAACATGGACTTCGGCGGACGCGGCGGGCTTACCCATCCTGCCAGGCCTGATGCGTTACGACGAGGCGGCGGCGGGCGAGATCAAACACGCCATTCGCTTCACCGCCGATGTGATGCAACGGTTGTACGTTTGGCCCGCGCGTCACTACGCTTCGAGCAACACCAGCCCCACCGTACCACCCATGGGCATGAGATTCCGGTTGAAAGCCTCATTCGATGTGTCGCCCTATCCACGCGACGTGCAAGTGATCCTGATCGCCCTCAAACGTTATGGCTTAATTCTAGCCGACAACGGCAGTGACTGGTTTATCAGCGGCGCGCCTGACGAACGGTGGAAGGACGATGAATTGGTGTCTACCTTGAGGAACGTGAAGGGGAGTGATTTTGAAGCAGTGGATGTCAGCGGGTTGATGATCGAGCCCAATTCGGGGCAGGCGCGGCAACCGTAAATAGTGCCAACTCGCCCGCGCCAACTTTCCTACTCGAAAAGCAAATGCAGTGAAGACGAAGACACCGGACGCTATGCCCGGTGTCTCCATTCACGTTACAATTACTCGCTCGGCACAATCAGCGTCGCCAGCAGGTACAGGGTCAAGCCCGGCACGCCGCCGGGGATGAAGGCGATGAGGAAGGCCAGTCGGAACCAGAAGGCGTCAATGCCAAAGAATTCCGCCAGCCCGCCGCACACGCCGAACAACACCCGATTCTTGCGCGACCGACGTAGTGAGTGTTTTGTGGTTTCCATTTTGTAATTGTCTCCTATTCACCAATTTAGACTGGTCTGGGTTGAAAAAGTTTCAGGGTAAGGGAGGCGTTGGCACTACGTCCGAATCGGGTCAGATTGGGCCACTGCACCAATCACCACATCGTCAATTCCCGGCAAAGCACGCAGAAGATCGGCAAGATGCTTTGCCAGCTGCCACTGGGCCTCCGTCTCCACTTTGTTAATCAATGGAATAACACGCGCCCCGCCCGGCACATTCTTCCGCCCACCGAGTGGGCTGGCGATCACCCTCGCCACCATCTCCGGGGTCACCGTCGCCCCGGGGAAAATTTGGGCGATGAGTTCCGGGCGATGAACGTATCGCTCCTCAAGCGGCTTGCCGAGGGCGTCAATCCCGACCACTGGCACGACGAGCGTGGCGCAGTCGGGGATGACGGGTTCGTGATCAGCGGGGGCCTTGAGGGGCTTCATGCGGGAGCCGTCGGCCTCGATCAGGATATTGTTGATTGAGATTTCATAATTAAAGACTAAAGACTGGAGGTTGGAGATTGCGTCGGGAGGGACGCCGAACGCTTTGCCAGAATCAGAATCTACGTCGCCGGTGAGGAGGACGTGTGGCGAGGTCTTGAGGGCTTCGAGTAGATCGGGTAGGGATTGAACGTGAACGGGCGCGAGGCGGGTCTGGGCGGCGAAGATGCGGGTGGTGGTGGTCGTAAGAACACGACCACCACCACTGACAATCTCAGCCGCCAGACGGAACATCGCCGTCGTCTTCCCCCCGCCCCCCACAAAGGCGACGACGTCGCCCGGAATGATCTGTAACGCTTTAGAAAGTTTCACGGGATAACAATTCCACCATCAAGGCGCGAAGGCTCAAAGAAGCACAAAGATATTTTGTGGAACTTCGTGTCAGAGTGTCTTTGTGGTGAAACCTTGCATCCAGGTCAACACAGCTTCAACGACTCCACCGCCGACGGCCAAAGACTTATCGGAGAGAGTGAAGCAGGCGCGGACAAGTCCGCGCGGATCGAGGTCGCCAACTTTTTCGTTCGCCGTCACGGTCAGGCCGTCGTGAATCAACCCGCGCAGAACGCCGGTGAACGGCGCAATGATCGGTTGATCGTTCACGACCGCAACCGTCTCGCCATATTGAATCGCATCGCCTATCTCTTTTTGAGCGTGCAGAACGCCTGAGGCCGGGGCGCGCAGGACACGGTCAACGTCAAAGCCCAGCACCGCCTCCGGGCGGCCCGTGTCGGGCTGGGCCGAGCCGCGCCAGATGACACGACCCAAATCATGACCGCGATTGGTTTCGATGACGGCGTGGCAATGTTCGCCGACGACAAAGCCAGGCCCCAGGCCGACGGCAAAGGGGGCAACGGACACCGTTGTATCAAGCGGCGCTTTCATCATGCGCGCATCCACGACAATGGCAGGGCGAAGGTGAGTGATGGCCTCTCCAACCGGGTCGGCAACCACGGGGATGATGCCGGTTGGGTTGACCGTGATCGCTTCATCCAGAGTCATCCGCCGCGCAATCAGTCCGTCAATCTCAATTTCGCCGCCGAACATCGCTTGCGCGACGGAAGCCATGCGTCGCACCACGCGCGGCTGATCGAGCTCCAACACGATGAGGGGAAACCCGGCGTGATGCAGACGATGGATGACGCCAGTGGCAAGGTCGCCGCCGCCGCGAATGAGGCACAGCGTTTCGGGGAAGAGCATGGCCGAAGTATAATGCACTTAATCTTCCCGTAAGAATTAGCCGTTACCCTTGCTCCGTGTCTTCAGTCATCCATCTGCAACCTATAGCGCCGCCACCTGAAGCCTATCGTTTTCCCAACGCCGAGAGCGACGACTATCTGCCTGCGGCGTATCGCACTGTGGACGCCGCTATGCGCAGGCTGATTGCCACCGCCCATCCCCGCAACATCTTCATCGAAGTCACCAATCACTGCAATCTGTTGTGCGAAACCTGCCCGCGCACCTTCAACACCTACGAAGAACCGCAGACCCTGTCGTGGGAAAATTTTTTGCGCATCATCGAGCAGTTCCCTAAAATGGAACGTGCGGTGCTGCATGGTATTGGCGAACCGTTGATCAACAAAGACCTGCCGCGCATCATCCATCATCTCAAAGAGCGCGGCGTGTACGTTCTTTTCAACACCAATGCCACGCTCCTCAATGAAGGGTGGTCGTGCAAACTGATCGAGGCCGGGCTGGATGAATTGCGAGTCTCCATTGACGGGGCCAACGCGAAAACGTATGCGCTGATTCGCGGCGCGCCGCTCTTCCACAAAGTGGTGGGCAATCTCAAACAGTTCATCCAAATTCAACAGGAACTGGGCGCTTCCACACCCAGAGTCTCGCTGTGGATGACGGGTGTGAAGGAGAACGTTGGCGAACTGCCCGATGTGATTCGTTTAGCGGCGCACATCGGGGTGCCGGAAGTGTATTTGCAACGCATGACGTATTACGCCGGAGAGGCCGATGCGCCGGGGATGATGGATGGGTTGCACGCCCTGTTCGGCAACTATGACGAATACGTTGAGCACATTATGGCCGAGAGCGAAACATTGGCCGCCGAACTGGGCGTGGCCCTGCGCGGCGCGGGCGCAACGACGGCCAGGCACAGCGTCGAAGCCAAACGTGAGCCGCGCCCGTGGTCGGCCTGCATGAGGCCGTGGACGACGGCCTACATCACCGCCAATGGCAACGCCCTGCCCTGTTGTATCTCGCCCTTCGCCACCAGCGACTACGACAGCCTGAAACTGGGCAACGTTTTCGACAAGCCCTTCGGCGAACTCTGGAACGCCGAAGCCTATCAACACTGGCGCGAACGATTGTTGAGCGACGCCCCGCACCCGGCCTGCGCCGGCTGTGGTGTGCATTGGAGCCTTTAGCCTGAAGCGTATCATTCCACTCCTCACCTATGACTCTCCTCGTTCCCGAACCCCAAACTGCCGCCCCCGGTGACGCCGCCGCCTTGCAGTGGAAACTGTGGATTTACACCAACTACGACTGCAATCTCAAATGCTCATACTGCGTCGCCAAGTCGAGTCCCAACGCGCCGCGTCGGGCCATTGGCCTTGACAATGTGAGGCGGCTGGTGGATGAGTCCGTCGCCCTCAACTTCGACCACATCTTTTTTACCGGCGGCGAGCCGTTCCTTCTCAACGACATCTATGACATGCTGGCCTATTCGTCGGCGCGGGTGAAGACCTCGGTGCTGACCAACGCCATGTTGCTCGGCCAAAAGATTCCGGGGACCGACCTCACTCGCCTCGAAAAGCTGAAGGCTATCGCCAACGACAATTTGATCATGCAGGTCAGCCTCGACGGCGGGCGGCCCGAACACCACGACGCCTATCGCGGCCCGGGGACGTGGCAGAAGACGGTGGACGGCATCAAACTGTTGCAGGCGGAG
>Ga0247727_10008903_pt1 | contig 18449 bp, 17 predicted proteins | sample WisWelCaveWW1625_FD_202498 | JGI IMG/M metagenome (GOLD analysis project Ga0247727, IMG submission 202498) | Biofilm microbial communities from Wishing Well Cave, Virginia, United States - WW16-25 | ecosystem: Environmental > Aquatic > Deep subsurface > Groundwater > Cave microbial mat | place... | reverse complement strand
TCCGCAGCCGGATCGGCTATCTGCCCGAAAACGTGCCCTTGTACCTTGAGATGCGGGTCGACGAGTACCTCAAGTATCGCGGTCGGCTCAAAGGCCTCCGCCAGAGGGACCTCCCGGCGGCGGTCGATCGGGTCGTCGAGCAATGCGGCCTGGAGGAGATGCAGAGGAGGATCGTCGGCCAGCTCTCCAAAGGCTTTCGGCAGAGAGTCGGCCTCGCGGATGCGCTGGTCAGCCGTCCCCCGATCCTGCTCCTGGACGAGCCCACCAGCGGCCTCGACCCCCATCAGCGCAAGGAAGTGCTCGAGCTGATCAGGCGCCTCGCGACCGAACACACCGTGATCCTCTCGTCGCACATCCTCGCGGAGGTCGAGAGCATCGCGACTCGCTTGTTGATCATCCAGAAGGGCCGGCTGCTCGCCGAGGGGCGGCTGGACGAGCTGGCCGGCCGCCTGCAGGAATCTCCGACCATCCGGGCGGAGGTGCGCCGCAGGACGGGAAACGGCGCTTCCGTCGAGAGCATGATCGAACAGCTGGTGCGCTCGGCCGCGGGCGTCGATGGAGTCTGCATCGAGGTGGTCGCGCTGGAAGAGGGCTGGGTCGCGGTGCGGATCCCCTCCCGGGCTTGCGGCGATCTGCGCGTGATCCTCGACCGCGCCTTTCATCAGGAGGGCTTCGAGGTCCGGGAGCTGGCCCGGCAGACCCTCACCCTGGAGGAAGTGTTCCTGCGCATCACCGCGGAGGCCGCGCAGGGGGGCGCCTCATGAGGATGCTGCGCCAGCTCTCGGTGCTGCTCGTCCGCGAAGTCTCGGCGCTGTTCCTGTCGCCGATCTCGTACGCAGTTCTGACGGTGGTTCTGCTGATCAACGGCTACGCGTTCTTCCTGTCGGTGATCGGCGCCAACGGCAACATCGCCACGACACTGCGCCTCTTCTTCGGCGGCAACTTCCTGTTCTGGGTGGTGATGCTGTTCGTGCCGCCGTTGTTCACGATGCGCCTGTTCGCGGACGAACGACGCTCCGGCACCCTGGAGATGCTTCTCACCGCCCCGGTCGGCGAGACGGAGGTGGTGCTCGCCAAGTTCCTTGCAGGGCTGCTGTTCTACCTGAGTCTGTGGCTGCCGTCGGTCTTCTACCTCGCCATCCTCAAGTCGTACGGCGCCATTCCCGAGCTCGGACCGTTGCTTTGCTGCTACCTCGGGATCCTCCTGATCGGCTCGTTGTTCACCGCGGCCGGCCTGTTCGCCTCCTCCCTGACCGCCAACCAGATCCTGGCGGCCGTCATCGCGACGTCCTGCAACCTGCTGTTGTTCTTCGTTCCGCTCCTCTCCCAGTTCACCGGCATCGAACGCGTCGAGCGCCTGTTCCAGGAGCTGTGGATCTATCAGCACTTCAACGATTCGTTCTCGAAGGGTTTGCTCGACAGCGGGCACATCGTGTTCTATCTCGTGGGGATCCTCGTGTTCCTGTTCTGGACGATGCGCAGCCTCGAGTCGCAGAGGTGGCGATGACGCGGGCGGTCACCTTCTCCAGGACCCGCAAGTGGACGATCGCGATCAACGTGCTGATCGTGTCGCTGCTCGCGCCGGTCCTCGGGCTGGCGCTTCTCTACCTCGCCTTCCGTCCCGAATTCCGCCAGCGCCTGGATCTCACCCCGGCGCGCGCGTTCTCGCTGTCCGAGCGCACGCTCAAGGTGCTGGAAAGCCTCGAGTCCGACGTCGACATCTACGCGAGCTTCCTGCCCGACGACATCAACCCTTCCGGGAACTTCGTGTTCGGCCTGCGCGGCGTGATCCAGACGATCGCCCGGCACACGATCGACCTGCTGCGCGAGTACGAGCTGCGCGGCCGCGGCAGGATCCGCCTGCACGTCTACGATCCGACCTCCTCGGCGCACTTTGCGCGGCTCGCCGATCTTCAGCGGGTGCTCGGCCGGCCGGCCCAGAACATCGTGTTCGTCACCGACCCGCAGAGGAGGCGCACGCTGGAGCTGACCGACCTTGCCGAGTTCGACTACGGGGCCGATCTGGGAGGGACGCAGAAACCGGCGCGCCTGCACGCGTTCCGGGACGAGGAGTCGATCTCCGCGGCGATCCTGTCGGTCAGCGAGGACGAGCCGATCCGCATCGGCGTCCTGAGCGGCCACGGCGAGAAGCGCCATGACGCCGGCCCGGTCGATGCGGCCGGTCGGGCGGGCCTGTCGAGCTTCGTGGCGTCCCTGTACGCTCAGAATTTTGATGTCGCGGTAATGACCGCCGACCAGCTCGACCAGGCGTCGCCCGACATCCTGGCGATCCTGTCGCCGCGGGAGCCGATCCCCGACCCCGAGGCCGGGGCCATCGTGCGTTTTGCCGAGAACGGCGGGCGGCTGTTCGTCCTGCTGGATCCCGAGTCGAGCAACTCGCTCGATACCCCGCTGCTCGATCGCGTGTACGGCATCGATCGCATTCCGCGGGTCGTATGCCTGGAGACCCGCGTCGCGCAATGGACGCGGGACGCCAATCAATTCGAGACCGCGTCGTATTCCCAGCACGCGATCGTGGAGCCCCTGAAGCGCAAGAAGCTCTACACGTTGTGGTTGAACGCCTGTGCGCTCGAGGGCCGCCAGTCCGCCGGCCTTTCGATCGAGCTGCTCGTGTTCACGCCTCTCGAGGCCTGGCTCAACGACGCGCTCGAGAGGGGCGGCCAGGAGAAGTTCGTGTTCGATCCCGCGAGCGAGAAGAAGAGCTCCTACCGCCTGGGCTACGCCGTCGAACGCAAGGACGGCGGCAGGCTCGTGGTTCTGGGCGACTCCGACCTGCTCGACAACCGAAGCATCGCCCTGGCTGCGGGCAACCGCGACCTCGGCCTGAATGCCTTCGAATGGCTGGCGCACCGGGAGAGCCTGATCTCGATCGCGCCCGTCCCGTTCAAGGAGGCGCGTGTCGACCTCAACGACGAAGAGCGGTCGTCGGTTCTCCTCTACGTCGTCGGGGCGATCCCTTCGCTCGGCCTGCTGCTCGCGCTGGCGGTCTTCTGGAACCGCAGGAAGTAGACCTTGCTTCACCGATGAGACTGCGCACGACACTCCTGCTCCTGGTCCTGGTCGCGGCGGCCGCGCTGGTGATCCGCTCGCTCGGGGATCCGCCGTTGCCCGAGCCGTCCCGGCAGCCTCTGGTCGCTCCCGAGACGCTCGCACAGGTCCAGGAGATCGAGCTTTCGCTGCTCAGCCAGGAACGGATCAAGCTCGAGCGCGATCCCGCGGGGAAGTTCATGGTCCGGTTCGGCACGACCCGCGCCGGGGAATCGTTCCTGCACCGCGACGAGGCGGACGAAGAGCGCGTCGACCAGCTCCTGCGCGCTCTGGATGAATCCGTGCGCGAGCCCCTTCGGGACGAGCTCACGGGGGACGCTGCAATGCGCATGCAGCTTGACCCGCCCAAGTACGAGGTGGTCCTCAAGACGCAGGAGCAGGCGATCCGCGTGCGCCTGGGCGCGAACGACCCGAGCGGACACGGGGTTCTGGGCGTCATCGATTCCGAGGGCCGGGCGTTTCGTACCGGCCGTCAGGTCGCCAACCTCCTCGAATTCAACGCCGCGGATTTTCGCAGCCGCGAGGTGATCTCTCTCGATCCTCTGGCGATCACCGGGCTGGAATGGATCGAGGATCCGGACGCCCCGGCCCCGAAGATCACCACGCTCAGGATGGAAGGGGCGCGCGACTGGTGGGTGACGCAGCCAAGACGCCTCAAGGCCGATCCGCTCAGGGCCGGGGCGATCGCGCAAAAGGTCGGCCTGATGAAAGTCAAAGGTTTCATCGCCGACTCTTTCGATGCTCCCAACGTCCGCGAGCATACGGGCCTCCCCGACTCTCCACGGTACATCCTCAACGTCAACTCCGGGCCGACGGTGCACCAGATGGTGCTGATCGGCCAACCGCTCACCAGCGAGGAGATCTCGGCGTGCATTCCCTGGCGCAACGAGCAGCTCTGCATGTCGATCCTGCTCGAGGATCTCGAGAAACTGAAGAGGCAGTTCGACCTCGGCGAGGTCCGGTACCGGCGGCTTGCTCCGGTCCTTCAGTCGACTGCGATCCGCTTCGAGTGCGCCGACGCCGACGGCCGGCTGCGGTGGCGGTTCCGGCGCAAGGGCGACCACAAGAAGGGCGAATGGGAGATCGAGGAGCCGTTCCAGGCGCTCGCCAACGTCGCACAGGGAGAGCACTCCTTCGCCCAGGTCGTCTCGGACTTCGATCAGCTCGAGGTGGTCGAGTTTCTCGACTCCGACCGGCTCGCGCAGGAAGGCAGGCCGTTCCAGCCACAGGCTCGCCTGAGCGTCTACTGGAATGCGGATCCGGTGATCCTCGACAAGGCCTTCGATGTGCAGATGCTGGAGGATTCGGCGATCGTGCGCGCGACGGACCTCCCGGACGAGCTGCTGCGGGTGGGCGCGAAGCTGGGTGACACGGTGCGGTTGAAACCCGAGCTCTACCGGCACAAGACGCTCCTGCCGGAAGACGAAGGATTCCTCCAGAAGATCACGCGGTTCGAGCTTCGCAAAGGCGGCAGGCCGCGAATCCTCGTGACCAAGAAGCCCGGCCAGAGCGCGCCGGTCGCCGAGATCGACCCGTACGATCAGAGCACCGGCCTGCAGTCGGAGTGCAGCGGTCTCCGCGGCGCGCCGGCCTTCGCGTTGCGGCTTCCCGAGGAAGCTCCGGACTGGGGCGAGTCCGATTCAGACTCCGTCTACCAGGCGATCGTCGTCGCCGGCGAGACCGAGTATGTCTTCACGATCGGCAAGCCATGCGACCTCGGCTACTACTGCACTCTCCATCCGGTCTTTCCCGACGTCGTTCTGATCGTCCAGCGCCACCTGGTCCAGGGTTTCCTCGACCTCCGCGTCGACTGAACCCTGCTCTTCGACGACGCCGGGCCCGCAGACGAACCCGCGCGGAACATCGGTCCGGAGAATGGCAGGGGCGGAAGGACTTGAACCCTCAACCCCCTGATTTGGAATCAGGTGCTCTACCAATTGAGCTACGCCCCTGCAAAGCGGGCGGGAATTGTCGCCGTGCACCGGCGACGATGCAACCCGGGATCGGAGAAATGCGACGATCGATCCTCGGCCGGCCGGAGCCGCCGGTCAGCGCACCCGCACGATCTTTCCCTTGGAGGGAATGTCGTCGACCATCGCGAACAGGAGATAGTGGCCGAGCATCACCACATCCGGATCGGACGGAAGGACCGCGGTGACACTCGTTCCCGCCTGCTCCACCGGAAGCACAATGCGTCGCGGGATGCCGCCATCGACCCAGTGAGTGGGTGCTCCCATGCCCATCAGGACCAGGTGAGTGATCCTCGTGCTCGGGAAGATCTCGAGGGTGATCGCTCCGCCGCGCGATAGATCCGTGCTCGAAAGCGACTTGATTCGAGGACGGATCCCGCGAAACAGATAGGGCGGCTCGAAGGCCTCGATGTCGTTGCTGGTCGGCCCGTACTGGAACTTGATGAGCGTGCCGCCCGTCGTCACCACCCGACCGTCGGGTACGAGCAGGGTCACTGCGTGGTACTCGCGAAACCACAAGAGGTCGGCGACTCGCCTCCAGGAATCGGTTACCAGGTCGTACACGTCGCACCACTTCACGATTCCGAGCACGTCCTCCACCGGTGGATTGGCGACTTTCGTCTCTCCTCCCGCGACCAGGATCCGCCCATCCGGGAGCTGCACGACCTCCGCCTGCAGGCGCACCAGCTCCGGACTTTTCGTGACGCTCCAGGTCTCGGAGAGAGGATCGAAGATCTCGCCCATCGCCGCGCTGCCATGCCCCGCGTCTCGAATCCCGATGGCAAGAGCGCGCCCGTCCCCGAGCACGACCAGGGAATGATCGCTGTGCCCCGGCCAGCCGCGGTCGGGCTGCACGAAGTCGCCCGTCGCCCTCCAGGTTCCGGTTTGCACGTTGTAGAGCTGGGGAGGCGACCAGGTGGCGAGTACCTCGCCTGTGTACAGCAGGGCGGCCGGCGGAAACTCACACGGATTGACCATCGAACCCGTGAAGGTCCAGGTTTCCGACGCGAGCTGAAAACGCTCGCAGGTCGGCGTGCGTTGCGCATCGGGTGCAGTCCCTCCCCCCATGACCAGGAAGGATCCGTCGGCCATCCTCGCGAGTCCCGGGTACCAGCGACCCTCGTCGAGCTCAAGGTCTGCAAGCCAGGTCCATCGGTCCGTGGCGGGCTCGTAGGTTTTCACCCAGGGGATCGCGTTGCGGAAATCCCCGGGATCCGATCCATCCTGGCCCCCGGCGAAAAGGATGCGACCGTCGTCGAGCAGGCTTGCCGACATGCAGCCCTGCTCTGCGCTCGACCCGGAAGGAAACGTCTTGCCTCCGGTGACCGGGTCGAAATCGATCGGGTCGACCGTGTCGTGGCAGAAGAAGACATGGCCGCTGGGCGTGAGAATGGCGACGTCCGTGGCGTCGAACGACTCGGGATCCGTCGTGCCGATGACTCTCCAGGCACCCGGGTGGCTCTCGGGCTCCAGTGTGAAGTCGCGCCGCAGGTCCCATCCGCTCACTTTCAGCGGCGTCTGCTCGTAGTCGTGCCGGATGGCCGCGGCTGCGAGCAGATAGTTCCCCGGCGGGATCCTCTCGAACCGGTACGTTCCATCCGCCGCAGTGCGCGTCTCTCGGAAGAACGCGAGCGACGGTTCGAACACGGTCATGCGTGCTCCCTGCACGGGTGCTCGAGCGGCCGTGACCGTGCCCTGGACTCTCGAATAGAGCTGCGAGACCGCCGAGGTGCTGTCCTCTGTCTGCGGGACCGCCGGCGGCGGCAAGCAGACCAGTAGGCGGAGGAGAAGGGAGTGGTAGCTCATCGTGATCTCTCGCTCTCGATCTCTCGCTCTCGCGGCTGCGGATCAGACCAAAGGATACGGAAAACGCGCGGCAGAACCTGGTGTCAGCTCGCCGGTCGGTAGACGTTGACGGCCTCGGGCAGCAACTCCTTCACGGCATTGGCCACTGCCTGCAAGACGCTCAGTGAATTCGTGTCGGTGAGAACGTAGAGCTTCCACAAGTCGCGGTAGCGCTGCTCGAGATCGCGCAGCCTCGGGATCCGGTCCCCGTAATGAAGCAGCGGGTGCACGTCTTGTTCTCCGGGAAAGCGCACGTGGGTGGCCGCCTCCTTGAGCTGCATCTTCTGCGAGGGACAGTACAGGACGACGACGGGAGGTTCGACGCCTCCTGCCCGGAGTCGATCCTCGACGGATTTCTCGAGCTCGGCGCGCTCCCGCCACCTTTCGCGCGCGAAAAAGCGCTCGAGCAGCCGGTCCTGGACGTCGATGTTCACGTACCGGGGAAAGACGCAGGCTCGCTTGAGCAGTCTGCGGGTGCGAAACCGGTCGATCAGGTCGAGATGACGTCCCGCCGAGCGCGGATCGGATGGCGGATGCCGCTCGAGAAGCTGGAGAAGGGAGTCGTCCGTCTGGTCGTACAGCCGTTCGGCGGGAAGGCCGCCCTGGAGCAGCGAACCCTCGACGAGGCGGGCGAGCATGGCGCCCGCGGCGATCTTCGTGTGGTGGTAGTACACGCGTTCGCTGAAGAAGTAGCGCGCCTCGAGCACGCGCACGATCTCGCTCAGCATGTCCTCGCGCAGGAGCCCGCGCTTCTCGAGGTCGACGAACAGGTGACCGCTCTTCCGATCGACCATGAAGTAACGGAGCACGCGTTCGTCGTACAGCAGGTTGAGACCGGTGAACAGGGCGTCCCGCTTCAGGTAGTCGAGGATGTCCGCGCAGATCGTGTCCGAGATCAGCTCGCGCCAGAAGCACGGGACCGTGCGCGACCGTTCGTCGGACTCCGGCAGCAGCACGGCCAGGACTTCCCGGAGGATCCCGAGGTCCTGCAGGACCTCGCCGACCTCCGTGTCCGGGCGCAGGATCCGGGCGTAGCGCGCCGCGGAGTCGTGGCGTTCGAGGATCCCGCTCTGATCCTCGATGCTGTGGCCGAACGGCATATGAGTGATGTCGTGCACCAGCGCTGCCGCGCGCAGCAGTCGCGCCTCGTCCTCGCCGACCCCGACCCGGCTCTGCGGGTCGAGGTCGCGATTGTGGTTGATGGCGTCGATCAGCTTCTGAGTCAGGTGCAAAGTGCCGAGGGAATGCTCGAAGCGCGTGTGCTGCGCACCCGGGTAGACCAGGTGGGCCGTTCCCAGCTGCCGGATGCCGCGAAGCCTTTGCATCTGACGGGTGTCGAGGATGCGCATCTCGTCCGCGGTGAGGTACAGATCGCCGTGCACGGGGTCGCGGATCACCGAGTGTTTCTTCCGGCTGGCCATCGAGGATGCATTCTATGCCCGCGAAAGGCGTGAGGTCGGGCCGCGAGTGTGCCCGGCGCTGCCGGTTCTTGGTGGTTCCGGTACATTGGGGGTGCGAGCTCTTCTGCAGGAGCGTGGGAGCGAAGCCATGGCCTACATCCGACTGGTCGAAGTCGCCGAAGCGCAGGGCGAGCTGAAGCAGCATTACGACGCCGCCGTGAAACGCGCCGGCCGGTTGTGGAACATCGTCAAGACGATGAGTCCCAACCCGCCGGTGCTGGCGGCCTCGATGAATCTCTACGTCAAGGTGATGAAAGGACCTTCCAGCCTGACGCGTGCAGAGCGCGAGATGGTGGCCGTGGTCGTGTCCCGGGCGAACCGATGTTTCTACTGAGTGGAGTCGCACGCGCTCGACCTCCGGTCGGAGGTGAAGGACGAGAACCTCGTCGAGGCCGTGAAGAACGACTGGCGGCGGGCCGATCTGCCGCCCAGGGAGCGCACTCTCCTCGAATACGCCGAAAAGCTGACCCGCACTCCGGATGCGGTCGGCAAGGCGGACGTGGACAGACTGCGGGCCAGCGGATTCAGCGACGCCGGCATCCACGACCTCGTCCAGGTGATCGCCTATTTCAACTACATCAACCGCGTCGCCGACGGCCTCGGGACCGATCCCGAGGAATTCCTTGAAGTGGGCGGGGCGCGCGACAACGGCGATGGATGAGGATCCGACGGGAGACCGCGATGCCGGGCCGGCGTCTTGACCTGAGCGATGATCTCTCCGAGATCCGGATCGAGTTTCCGTACGATCCGCGAATCCTTCCGGTCGTGCGCGAGATCCCGGGCCGGCGCTTCGACTATTCACTGAAGAGCTGGTTCTGCCCCGCCACGGAAGTCGTCGCCGTCGTCGAATCGCTGCGCGTTCACCGCTTCGAGCTGTCGGAGGAAGTGAACAGGCTTTATCGGTCGAGCAAGGGAGAGGACGCGGCGTCGGCGGAGAGTCCGCCCGAACCGATCGACGCCACCTGGACCGTCAGCCAGCTCAACGCTCGAGTGCGCGAAGTGCTCCTCAAGACCTTCAATGAGTGCTTCTGGCTGGTCGGGGAGATCACCGGTTTCGATCGCAACCGCCATCGGCGCCACGTGTATTTCGAGCTCGCCGAGAAGGAGGGTGAGGGAGCCGGCACCGCGATTCGAGCCTCCGTCAGCGCCGTGCTGTTCGAGCGCACGCGGATCGCCCTCGAGAGGAAGATCGCCTTGCAAGCGGATCCTCCGTTCGAGCTGCAGGACGGCATCGGGGTCCGGATGCTGGTCCGCGTCGAGCTGTACGAGCCGCGCGGCGCCTTCCAGGTCGTGGTCGAGGACATCGACGCGGTGCACACGCTCGGCAAGCTCGCCCAGAACCGCGCGCGTGTGCTGGCCGAGCTCGAGCGTCTGGGCGTTCGCGAACAGAACCGGTCGCTCCCCTGGCCGCCGCTCCCGCTGCGCGTCGGCTTGATCACGAGCTTCGGATCGGACGCCTACAACGACTTCATCAACGAGCTGCAGGCAACGGGGTACTCGTTCGAGGTGACGGTCGTCTCGGCGCGGATGCAGGGCGAGGCGCTGGAGCGGGAGGTGGTGCGTGCCGTCGACTACTTTGCGTGCCGTGGCCAGGACTTCGACGTGCTGGCCATCGTGCGCGGCGGAGGGTCACGCACGGATCTATTGTGGTTCGATTCGCTGGAGGTGGCACTGTCGGTGGCACGCTGCCCGGTCAAGATCATCTCCGGCATCGGCCACCAGCGGGACGTTTCCGTCGTCGATCTGATCGCCCACCGCGAGAAGACTCCGACGGCCGCCGCCGCGGCCATCGTGGCCCGCGTGGTCGAGTGCGAGCAGAAGGTCACGGAGTCGAGCCGCCGGCTCCTCGACCTCGCCCTGGATCGGGTCGAGAGGGAATCGACGCGCCAGCTCGACCAGATCCAGCGCGTTCGGCGCGTGATGCGGGTGATCGTTCCACCGATGAAGGAGAGACTCTTGCGCCTCGGACATCTGCTCTCGAGCGCGCTCGAGCGAATGCGGGCCGGCAGGCGGCGGGATCTCGAGGCGCGCGCCGACCGGACGCGGCGCCTCGCCGTCAGCATCCTCCAGCCGTCGCGCCTGCGTCTAAAGGAGGTTCCGCTGCGCTTGATTGCCACCTGTCGCGGAATCCTGCGGATGGAGGCGGTGCGGTGGACGGACGTCGATCGACGGGTCGGGCCGGAGGTCTTCAAGCGGCTCCTGCTGCGACAGGAGCAACGCTTGCATTCGTTGCTGAAAGAGGCCCGGGCTCTGCATCCCCTGAAGGTGCTGTCGCGAGGATTCGCGATCCTGCGGGACGAACGAGGCAGAATCGTGCGCGACGTCGCGAACCTGCAGGTCGGCTCCAGGATCGGCGCGCGCCTGCTGCGCGGATCTCTCAAGGCAAGCGTGACGGAGGTCGAGGTGCCGCGGGAGCCGCAAGACGCCTCGACGGACCATGACGGAGGAGGCGACCGCCGGAGGTCGGAATGACTCGGGCGGTCGGACCGCCGCGGTCGGAACCGGTTCCCCTCGTCGCGATTTCCCAATTGCCACCGGTCCGTCGCCGGCTATCGCAACCCGGTACGGGAAGGGAGATCAGATCTCTGGTCACTCGAGAGAGAGGAGAACGTCCCCTCGCTGGACGCGACGGGGATCTGGAGATTGAGCATGAGCGTCCCCGACTCGTTGCAGGGGCTGGAGATCCGGTTGCAGACGATTGCTCAGACTCTGTACGGTACGGGCACGAAGTGGAGAGACACGGCGCACGAGCGGCTGACCTTCGAGTAGTGCCGCCGCCCGACACGACCGCCGGACGAACTTCGGGTTTGCAAAGTCCGGCGCTCGAGGGTGGAATTCCGGACGACGAAAGGCGAGCTCATGGGCAGGAAAGTCAAGGACCCCGCCGCGGACGGGAACCTCAAGTACAAGGAGGCGGTCGGTGAGATCGAGACGATCCTGGAAGCCATCGACCGCGACGAGGTGGACATCGACGACCTTTCCCGGAAAGTCGAGCGCGCGGTCCAGCTCATCCGCTTCTGCCAGGAGAAGCTGCGCGCCACGGAGATGAAGGTCAATCAGGTGCTGACCGGCCTCAAGGAGGAAGCGAGCGAGAAGGCCGGGAAACCCGTCGAGGAGGAGGACGACGAAGACGACGCGGCGACGAAGGACGACCTCGACAGCGAAGGCGACAGGGTTGCCCAGAAGGACGATCTGCCGTTCTGACCCTCTTCCTCAGACCGCGAGCCAGTAGACGATTCCGCCAAGAATGACGAGAACCGCGGCCCAGAAGGGCCAGCTGCTCTTCTGCCTGGCGGCCGTGGCATGACGGGTCGCCTCTTCCTTCTTCTGGGCCTCGAGCTCAGAGAGCTGCTTGGCAAAGAGGGGGTTCGAAGTCGCGAGCTGCTCGATCTGGGAGAGCTCGTCGGTGGTGACATCCTCCGTGGCGAACTTCCACAGCAGCTGGTTTTCCTCTTCCGTCAGCTCGTCGGCCATGATCGGCTCTCCGGCCGCCTCCCATTCTGATTGCCGTGCGGATGTCGTGAGGACGGAAATCGTCGCGACACTCCTCGCTTCCCTCGCTTGAAGCCGGAAACCTCGGCCACGGGCAGCAGAGCTTCATGCAACATCCCCCCCGGAGGCGACCCTTGGTTGAGTCGTTGAGGAGGACGACCGAGCGCAAAGAAGCAGCCGCCTTCGATCTGTCGCCGCAGTAGAACTCTCCCGTGACGCAGGCCTCTAGTCCTAGTGCAACACCCCGAAAGTTCCGATCCATAGGCGGCCCATCTTCCGGCCATTTTCGCCCGCTCCTTTGGTCGCGAAATCCTCTGCGTAGGCAGGGCTACGCGTCCGGTTTCGCTCAATCGTCGCGAACGAACCTGGCCAGAATCTGAGCCACCCTGTATCGGAACTTTCGGGGTGTTGCACTAGATTTCCACCAGGATCGAATTCCCCTCGAGCTTGAGCTGATACACCCCCGCCGGCGGCGCCTTGCCGAGATGTGGATGGGAGCCGTCGCTGAGGTCGATCTTCCAGCGATGCAGCGGACAGACGATGCTTCCGCCGACGATCCTGCCGTCGCCCAGCGGCCCGCCCGTGTGCGGACAGCGGTAGTCGATGCAGTAGATGCCGTCCGGCGTGTTCAGGATGGTAAGTTCCTTGCCTTCCAGCCGAACGATCGAGCGTCCGCCGGGCTCGGGTAACTCCTCCACCTCGATCACTTTGTGCCAGCCCATGGCCGAAGATCTTCCCAAAAAGCGCGATCCGTCCGGTTCCCAAAAATCTCCGGTGGCCCTGGTCACCGGCGGCGCTCGCAGGATCGGCAAAGAGCTGGCGCTCGGGCTTGCGCGAAAAGGATTCGACGTCGCAGTCCACTTCCGCGACTCCAGGCGGGACGCGGAGCTCACCGTCGCCCGGATTCGCGCCCTTGGCAGGCACTCGCTGGCGCTGCGGGCTGACCTGTGCAGAGTTTCGGAGATCGAGGGGATGTTCGCCGAGCTCACCGAGCACTTCACCGGCCTTCACCTGCTGGTGAACAATGCCTCGAGTTTCTTCGCCACGAAGTTCGGAGAAACTCGCGAAGTCGATTTTGACGAGCTGGTCGGCTCCAATTTCAAGGCACCGTTCTTCTGCGCGCAGTTCGCGGCGGCCCTGATGCAGAGCAGTCTCAAGCACGAGGGACCGGGAGGCCCGTTCGACCGGCAGATCGTCAACATCCTTGACTCGTCGGCGTTTCGCCCGTGGGCGACTCATCTGCCGTACTGCGCCTCCAAGGCCGCGCTGGGCGCGTTGACTCATGGACTTGCAAGGGCGCTCGCGCCCGCGATCCGCGTCAACGCGATCGCGCCGGGGCCGATGCTTTTTCCGGAGGACATGGGGGAGCGTGCACGCAGGCAGGCGCTCGAGCAGACGCTGCTCCTTCGCGAAGGATCGCCCGAGGACGTGGTTTCGGCCCTGCTGTTCCTGGTGGAAAAGGGCCGTTACTGCACAGGTACGGTGCTGCACGTCGACGGCGGGCAGTCCTGGTCGAGCTGACTCCATCCGGCACGCGTCTCGCGCCGGAGATGGAACGAGCGGGCTCGTAGGCTCCTGGCCCGGGTGATGATCCGGGCTAGAATGCCGCGCAATCGACCGGCTCCTCCAAGAATGCGCGAAGGTCGCCGCGCCAAGAAGATCGCGAGAGACATCAGTGAATCCTGGAACGGCTCCAAGGACCGTGGATCTGCTCGGTGTGCCGATGGACCTGGGCGGGTTCCGCCGGGGAACGGACATGGGACCGAGCGCGATCCGGATCGCCGGGATCACCAGCAAGCTGGAAGCGCTGGGCTACTCAGTTCGAGATCTGGGAGACATCCGGGTGGCGCCTCGCGAGACGATTGCCGTCGGCTCTCCCAAGGCCCATTTCCTCTCGCACATTCGTGACAGTTGTGAGGAGCTGCGGCTCAAGGTGCTCGACAGCCTCGAGAGCGGGCACCTGCCGCTGGTGATCGGAGGTGATCATTCCATCGCCGTCGGCAGCATCGCCGGAACCGCGGGCTTCTACCGCCAGCGCTCGGCGGCCCTTGGGTTGATCTGGGTCGACGCCCATGCCGACATGAACACTCCTGAATCCTCTCCGTCCGGAAACGTCCACGGAATGCCGTTGTCCATTGTGCTGGGTCTGGGCGCGGAGGAGCTGGTGCGCCTGGGGGGCTTTGCACCCAAGGTCGACCCAAGGCATGTGGCGTTGATCGGAATCCGGGACGTCGACCGTGAAGAGCGGCGCATCGTTTCCGAATCCGGAGTGCACGTCTTCACGATGAAGGAGGTCGATCGGTTCGGCATGAACGAAGTGGCGCAACGCGCGCTGGAGGCGGTCGGCCGGGGCACGGCAGGCATTCATGTGTCGGTCGACCTCGACGCGATCGACCCGGACGTCGCCCCCGGCGTCGCGACGCCCGCGCGCGGCGGGCTGACCTACCGGGAGACTCATCTGCTGATGGAGCTGATCGCCGACTCGCGCAAGATGGTGGCGATGGACGTGGTGGAGCACAACCCCGTCCTCGACTCGCGCAACTTCACCGCCGAGATCGCGGTCGAGATGGTGCTGTCGGCACTGGGGCGATCGATCCTCTGAATGGAACCGACAGGCTTCCACATCCGTCGATGGATCGAGCTGCCCGCGCTGCTTGCGGGTGGTTCGCGACAGGGATCGCCTACGGGCCATGGCCGATGACATCGCCATCGAGGTTCGAGACCTTTGGCACTCGTACGGGGAAAAAGAGGCGCTGCGCGGAGTGTCTCTGTCGGTCCGGCGCGGAGAGATCGTGGGATATCTTGGTCCCAACGGAGCCGGGAAATCGACGACTCTGAAGATCCTGACCGGGCAGCTGCGGCCGACGAAGGGTCGAGTGAGCGTGCTCGGCCTCGACCCCGCGGAACAGGCATTCGATGTCCGTCGCCGACTGGCGTTCGTTCCGGAGGTCGGGCCGCTGTACGAAGTCCTGAGCGGGGCGGAGCACCTGGAGCTTGTGGGACATCTTCGGGGCCTCGAGCCACGGCGCTCGACCGAGCGGGCCCTCGAGCTCCTGCGAGCCCTCGACCTCGAGGCGGTGGCTCATCAGCCGCTGTGGACGTACTCGCGGGGGATGCGCCAGCGGGTCCTGGTCGCCGCGGCCTTCGTGACCCGACCCGAGCTGGTCCTGATGGATGAGCCACTGTACGGCCTGGACGTGCAGACCGTGATGCTGGTGAAAGAACTGATGCGAAAAGCCGCCGGCGACGGACTTGCAGTGCTGTACAGCTCGCACCTCCTGGACGTGGTCGAGCAGCTCGCGACCCGGGTCGTCATCCTCGGAAATGGAGAAATCGTTGCCGACGGCAGCCCGAGCGAGCTTCTCCATCGTCATCAAAGCGCTAGCCTGGAGGCGGTGTTCCGGGAGCTCTCCGAGCAACGATTCGAGCAGGCGCGCCTGGACGCATTGTTGCCGTGAGTGGGGGCTTGTTGACATTTCGGGCGGATGAATGGAGAAGTGTGTGCGAACAGTCAAGGAGCAGTCGTCGATGCTTGCACTCTTTATCGGTTCCCTTCCCAGCCTTCTCTTTTTCCAGGATCCACCCGCCGTCGAGTCCTCCCGTCCGGAGGACGAGATCGCCTTCGAGGTGATCCTGGAGGGCTCGGAGGCCCCGACACTTGCTTTCACCGTGAAGGAGTGGGACGACTACACCGGTTTCTACCGGGGGCTTCACGGCATCGATGACGAGGCGGTGTTCATCAACCGGATGCTGGCGGACATCCTGCAGACGCTGGGCCTGCGGCTGAACTTCTACAAGGAGCTCTCCGATGTCGAGGCGCGCGCCGCGGAGATTCTGCGCAAGCTGGAGAATGGCCAGTCCTTCGACAGGATGGTCAGGACGTACAGCGAGAACATGCAGTCCCGCCAGTTCGGCGGCTCGATGGGCAGGATCGCCCCTGCGATGCTGTACTACCCGGTGAACCACCTGCTGTTCGTCACTGAAGAGGGCTCGTGGACTCCTGCGATGCATACCCCTCACGGCATCGAGATCTGCTACGTCGACAAGCGTGGCGGCGATCCCCATTCGCTGGATCAATGGGTCGAGAGCCGTTCGATCCTGTTGGTTTTCATGCCCCAGCAGAATCTCAACGCCCAGAGAAGATCGGAGATCTTCCGCAAGATCCGCTTGCGCCCGCACTCGGACCGTTTCCGCCGCATCCTGCCGCCGGCCCTTCAGGATCCGCCGCCTCACGAGTTCGGTCCGGAGGAGACCGCCCCCGTCGGCAACCCGGGCGTCCCTCTCAAGCAGAAGAGCGACCTCGATTCGCGCAACGACAAGGTGATCGTCAACGGCAAGGTCGTCGACGGATGACCTGCCGGAACACCCGCTTTCGACCGGTGGAGGACGATGCGGACATCGCCGGCTTGCTTCGACGACTCTAGCCCGGCTCATGGATGAACACAGATTTGATCGTTGGCAACCTCGAGAAACCAACGACGCAGCCGCCTTTTGATCTGTCGCCGCAGTAAAACTCTCCCGTGAAAAAGGCTCCTGGACCTTCTGATCCACCCGCTCCTGGCCTCCCCGACCTCGACGTCCCGCTCGGTCCCGGTCAGATCCTTCCTCGACGGAGGCTCGAACCGGCTCTTGAAACGTCTGCTTGAAGTGAAATCCTCGGCCCTGATCCTCCACTGCCTTCGGTTCGACGTCTTCGAGCGGGGCCGTAGTGGACAAGGCGCCTCGCTGTATTCGGGCGCGCTCCTTGGATTCCTGCTGTCGATGGTCGAGATCCTCGCGGCGCAGTCCTTGGATCGGAGGGAGGCGGCCGTGCCGCTGTTCCTCGCCGTTTCTTCGCTCCTCGCGTTTCCGGGGATCCTCTCGGAGATCTCCGTCACGTTCTTCGACCCTCGCGACCTTGCATTCCTGCGCTGCCAGCCGGTGACTGGAGCTGAGTACTTCAAGGCCCGGATGGTGGCGATGGCGGTCCTCCTGGTGCACAAGGCGATGTCCTTCGGCCTCCTCCCGGCGACCTACCTGGGTTTCCAGGAGTCAGGGGTCGGCGCCGCGGCGGCGTTCTTCTGCACCTTCTTGGCGCTGCTGTGCACGCTTGCGGCCATGGCGTTCGCCTTGTTCCTCGGCATGCGACGGTTCCTGCATCCCGCACGGCTCCGCGACTTGCTCGTCTGGGTGGAAGTGGCGTTGTTCGTGGTCCTGACCGCCGGCTGGTTGCTGCTGTTCAACACCGACGTGGCGCGCGCCTGGTCATCCTGGGATCTCCTGGCCTCGAAGTGGTTGCCCAGCTCCTGGTTCTCAGCGCTCCACGCCCGGCTCGTCGGAACTCCGGGAGATCCCACGCTTGCCGGCCTTTCCCTGCTGTGCATGGCGGCGACGATCGCCGCGCTCGTCTTCCTGCGAGCCCACTATCTCGGGGCCCTCAACTTCTCGGCCGCCTTCCGGCCCGCCCGTCCGAATCGTCGCCTCCGGCCGCTGTCTTTGGTCTTCGAGCGACTGTTCGTGCAGGAAGCGGAACGCAGCAGCTTTCGACTCGCCCTCGCCCTGCTGTTCCGCGAGCGGGGCTTTCGTCTTCAGGCCTATCCGTTGTTCGCGTACCCGCTGGTCTTCCTGGCCTTCGGTCTGGCCAAGGACGATCGCGGGTTGTTCGCACTGTGCTTCTCGCATTTCGCGACCCTGACCCTGCCGCTTCTGCTGTTGTTCCTGCGATTCAGCGATCATCCCGAAGCCGCGTGGTGGCTGCGCTTCCACCTGCCGTCGTCGGGACCCTTGCTGTCGGGTGCGCGCAAAGCGCTTTTCCTGTGCATGCTGCTGCCGGTGTACGCAATCATCACATTCCTGCTCGTCTACGATCGAGGTCTCTGGTTCGGAGCGTGGAACGGACTCCTGTCGGTGTCGCTCGCGGGCACGGTCGCGGTCGGCCCGAGGTGGTGCGAGCCGTTCGTGCCCTTCTCTCAGCGCCTCGATTCCGGCATCGAGGCGGGTGCAGCCTTCGCCCGAACGTACCTTCTGTTCGGTGTGGCGTTGCTGGTCGGTTTCCTGCAATTCCTGGTCTCGATCACTCGACCCGGTCTGTTGCCGGTCTTCGCAGGACTGGCCTTCCTGTGGATGATCCGGGAGCTCCGACGCCCCTGTCCGGTCGAGGGCGAGGTCAGCTCCGAGCCGCCATTTCCAATGGTCGCGGTTCAGACAGGGTCCGGTTTCCCGGCGCGCCTGCGCCGGGAGATCCGCGGCCTGCTTGCGCTCCATGGAGTGGTCCTCGCGGGAGCCGTCCTGTTTGGACTTCTGGCATGACCGCGGCCCTCGCCGCTCGAACCGGACTCCGCCGCCTGCGATAATCCCCGCGCATCTGAAGCCAGAGCGGGCCACCCCGCCGGCCCACTTTCTGTCCATCTCCCCCGGCCTCTCGAAGAGCGTCCAGTGACCGAACCCGACCCGCCCAGCGGCAGCAGCCTCGAGAAACGTCTCGTTCTCGAGCAAGAGATGACCGACAGCTACATGTCGTATGCGATGAGCGTCATCGTCAGCCGCGCCCTGCCCGACGTCCGCGACGGCCTCAAGCCATCCCAGAGACGCGTGCTGGTGGCGATGAACGACCTCAACCTGGGACCGAGGTCCA
>Ga0247727_10008902_pt1 | contig 18449 bp, 19 predicted proteins | sample WisWelCaveWW1625_FD_202498 | JGI IMG/M metagenome (GOLD analysis project Ga0247727, IMG submission 202498) | Biofilm microbial communities from Wishing Well Cave, Virginia, United States - WW16-25 | ecosystem: Environmental > Aquatic > Deep subsurface > Groundwater > Cave microbial mat | place... | reverse complement strand
AAAACGACGCGATGTCCTGTCCGAACCTGGCGAGATGTTTCTTGCCTGGCACGCACCAGAGACGCAACGGTGCCTTGCCGACCATCGTCGGGGTCGTCGCCTCGAGCTCGCCGACGATGAAGGCCACTAGATAGGTGGACATCGTCATCGTGTCGGCGAACTGCAGCACCTTCCTGCCGCCTTCTCTCCGCTCAGCGACCGCGTTCGTGTTGGACACCGCCGTCAGCGCCGGATCGATGACCAGCGTCGTTGCAAAGACGGCCTTACAATCTGGTTCGTCCCAGCAGGGGAAGGCCCGGCGCGCATCGGTGGCCTCGAACTGCGTCGCGGCCATGACGTGCGTGGCGCCGGCTGCGTCCTTATACGTGCTGCGGTAGAACCCGCGGAGCTTGTCGTTCAGCATACCGCGAAAAGACAGGGAGAGCGTCCAGGTTCCGATTGGAATGGCCGAATGGAAGGTCAGCCGGCACCGCTCGGCCGGTTTGTCGAGCGCGATCGAGGCACGGTGGACCGTGCCCCTTCCGTTCTCAATGGTCGCCGACGTGATGTCCAATTCGACGGCGTTGAGAATGATCTCCTTCGCAGGCCGGCTGACGGCGACCGTGATCGTTTCGTGGCCGGTAAAGGTCGCCGCGCTCAGATCCGGTTCAAGGCGAAGGTCGTAGCGTGAAGGAAGGATATGCCGCGGCAGCCGGAAGGCGTCCGCCTCAGTGCCCCGCATGCTGCTCCTCGACACCGGCCGGGGTGCCGACGATCAACACCGAGGTTCGAGCGACAAACAGCCCGTTCTCGACCACTCCGGGCAGGGCGTTGAGTTGCAGCTCCAATTCGGCCGGCCTGTCGATCCGCGCGATCTGCACGTCCAAAATGTAATGACCAGTTTCGGTCTTGAATATTTTCCCGCCTCGCTTGCGCAGCACCGCTTTGCCGCCGCAGGCCTCGATCTTCCGCGCCGTGTTCCGCCATCCGAACGGAATGATTTCGACGGGGAGGGGGAATGAACCGCCGAGGACCTGGACGCGCTTGGTGTGATCCACCACCACGATGAACCGCTTCGCCGACGCCGCCACGATTTTTTCCTTGAGCAAGGCCCCGCCGCCGCCCTTGACCAGGTTGAATTGCGTATCCACCTGATCGGCCCCGTCGATCGCCACGTCGATCGGCCAGACCTCGTCGTCCGGGAGAAGCGGAATCTTCGCCTTCCTGGCGAGCCTGGCCGTTTCCTGCGACGTCGACACGCCCTTGATCTTGAGTCCCTTTTTGATCCGCTCGCCGAGGGCCAGTATGACATGCTTCGCCGTCGAGCCGGTTCCCAGCCCGACCACCATCCCGTCGCGGACATACTCCACGGCCTTGAGCGCCGCCGCGCGCTTGAGATCGTCGAGATTCGAGGGGCTCATGATGCTCCCTTGCACATGTGCGCGGCGACGGAGGCCGCGCCCAGCAGCGCGGCTTTTGGATTGGTGATCACTCGCACCGGAATAGCAGCCAGCAGCTTCTTGTATCGGCCTTTATCCGTGAAGGCCTTCATGAACATCCCGTCTTTAAGCTTGGCCAGCAGCTTGGGCGCGATACCGCCGCCGACATAGACCGCGTCCAACGCCAGGGCTTTCAACGCCAGGTTGCCCGCTTCGGCGCCGTAGATGGTTGCGAACAGATCCAACGCCTGCATGGCAATTTCAGCCTGCTTTTTGAGGCCGGCGTCGGCAATGATCGCGGCCGGATCGCCGACCTTGATCTTTTCCGCCAGCCACGTCGGCTCGTTCTTCTTGGTATCTCGCAAAAATTCATAGATGGCGTGCAAGCCCATGCCGGAGAGCACGCGCTCGTAACTCACGTGCGTGTACTGGATGCGCAGGTAACGGAGCAATTCGATTTCCAGGTCGGTGGTGGGCGCGAAGCTGCTGTGCCCGCCTTCCGAAGGCATCGGCTTGTACTGTGTGCCGTCCCAAAAGAGAATCGACTCGCCCAAACCGGTGCCGGCAGCGATCAGCGCCATGGCGCCTTTGGTTTTGGGCGGCGTGCCCACGTTCAGGACTTCCGTTTCGTCCGGCTTCAACACCAGCATCCCGTAGGCCGTCGCTTCGAGATCGTTCAAGAGGCGGACACGGGGAATCTTGAACCCTTTCGAGAGGGCCGCTCCGTCCACCACCCAGGGCAGGTTCGTCGTTTTGGAGGTGTTCTCGATGACCGGTCCGGCGATGCCGAAACAGGCGGCATCCAAGACCAGCGGTTCCTGCTCGACCGGAGCGTCCTGTGATGCATCGTCTTTTTTGTCTGAAGGCTCCGGCGGTGGGTTGAGGAACTCCTCGAGAATGTCTTCCAGCGCCGTGTAGTCGGCGCTGATAAAGGTCTGCTCGCGCAGTGAATCAACCCGTTCGCTCTTCCAGTCGTAGAGCGCCAGATTCGTCTTGGTCCCTCCGATATCACCAGCCAGGATCATCGTCGTTATTCCTCGTGCGAGACCACCCGTTGCTGTTCCATCACCAGTTCCGCCGCAGCCGCGTGATCCAAAAACCAGATCAACCGGCCCTGCTCCGGTTGGATCAGCTTCGCAGGAAATTTCTTATTGTCCGCCGCGCGATCCTCCAGCACGGCTTTGAGCGCCGGCGCCTTGCTCTTGCCGCTGACAAGAAAGACAACCGCATGTGCCTGATTGATGAGCGGCGCGGTAAACGTGAGCCGTTGTTTGGCGCCCTGCGGCGCCTGGTTCGGCACGACCAGCCGCTTCTGCTCGCTCAACGCCGGCGTGCCTGGAAATAATGACGCCGTATGGCCGTCGTCGCCCAGCCCCAATAAGACGAGATCGAAGCGGGGCCACGCAGGGGCCGACGTGCCGAATTCTTTCCGGAGGCTGTCTTCGTATCGGCGCGCAGCCTGATCCGGCTCGTCTTCACCCTGCATGCGGAAGATGCGGTCTTGCGGAATTTTCAGCGGCTTGATCAGCGTCTCGTTCGCCATGCGAAAATTGCTGTCGGCATGGTCGGGCGGCACGCACCGCTCGTCGCCGAAGAAAACCGCCGCGCGCCGCCAATCCAGCCGTTGGGCAAGCCCCGGGGCGGCCAGCAGCGCGTAGAGGGCCTTCGGTGTCGAACCGCCGGAGAGCGCCAGCCGGAATGTGCCGGCGCTCGCGATGGCCTGTTCGCCCGTCCACGCGACGAAATCCGCCGCTTCACGCGCCAGTTCCTCGCCGTTCTCAAGAATGCGGAGTTCCGACGCGCTCATTGGGCGGTTACCGTTTCTTGCCCCGCTTGCTCCCGCGTTTGCTCGCGCGTTTTTTCCCCGCGCGCGCTCCCGCCGAGACGCGTTTGCGGGACGGCTTCAGCACCTTCTTGATGGATTGCGCGGCCCGGCTGCCCAGGCGCACACGGACCACCGTTCGATGGCGGGCTTGCAGCGACTGAAAATCGCCCACGGCCTGCGCCTGCGCCAGCGTGCCGAACGTGTAGGGCTGACCCGGTATAGCAACGTCCGGTTTCATGTCCTCGATCAATTGCAGAAACAACCCCGAGTTCGGCCCGCCCTTGTGCAACTGGCCGGTCGAATGCAGATACCGGGGCCCATAGCCGGCGGTCGTGGTCAGATGGTGCTTGGTCAAAAGTGTTTTCCGAAGCATCTTGATCGCCGCATCGACCTGCGACGAAGGTGTGAGATAGGCCAGGATCGCCAGATACCGACCCGGTCCCGCCTGCGACAGAAGCGCGTCGACGCCGCTCTCCGGCGCGTCGTTGCGGGGCAGTTGTCCGTGCGTCTTGACGTGGTCCAGCACGCGGCTCGTATTCTCCTTGCTCTCCTGGACGTTCGGCTGATCGAAGGGGTGGATGCCCAGGTAATGGCCCGCAATGGCCGTGGCGAATTCCCAGCGGAAAAATTCCGCAGCCAGATCGTAGGCGTCACGCAACGCGAGCCGGACCACCGGCTGGCCGGCCCGCTCCAGCGCCTTCACGTGCTTATCGCTCTCGGCATTGGCGTCGCCTTCCAGCCGCAGATAGACGAAGAGGCGATCGTTGCCGTAGGCATCCGGCGGCACAAGCGGCTCCTGCGCGACCGGGATCAAGCCCTTGCCTTCCTTGCCCGTGCTTTCCGCCAGCAACTGTTCGGCCCACAAGCCGAATGAGTTGATCGTGGGCGACGCGACGATCGTCACCTTGTCGCGGCCGGACCGGCCGAGGATCCCCATCACCGCGCCCAGATAGGCGCCCGGATTCTGATCGGGCGGAATGCCGGGCCGGCAGGCCTGCGCCATCTCGATGCCTCGGTCCAGCAGCATCTGCACGTCGAGACCGAGCAGCGCCGCCGGCACGAGGCCGAAGTAGGAGAGCACCGAATAGCGGCCACCGATGTCGGGCGGGTTGGTAAAGGTGGTGCGGAAACCGCGCTCGTGCGCCAGCGCGCCGAGGCTGGTGCCGGGATCGGTGATCGCGATGAACTGCGCGCCGCCGGTGTTCTTGCGCGCCTTCGCCACCAGGCCTGAAAAATGTGCGTAGAGGGACATGACTTCGATGGTCCCGCCGGATTTGCTGGCCAGAATGAAGAGGGTCTTCGCCGGATTGATCGCCTTCGTGACCTGGCGGACGAAACCCGGGACCATCGAATCCAGCACCCACAGGCGCGGGAACCCGCGCATCGAGCCGAACGTGCACCGGAACACTTCCGGCCCGAGGCTGCTGCCGCCCATGCCCAGCAGGACGACGTCGCGGAAACCGGCGCTCCGTACGGTCTGCGCGAAGGCTTGCAGCGGTCCGACTTTCTCGCGCAGTTGTTCCGCCACGGTCAGCCAGCCGAGGCGGTTGGCGATTTCCGTCGGCTCCGGTTTCCACAGCGTGTGGTCCTTCGACCAGAGGCGCGCCACGAGCCGAGTCAGCGCCATCTCGTGCAGCGCCGCTTCCACGGTTCCGTGCAGAGCCCCCAGATTCACATGCATTCTCGTCATCGGCTCTTTCGGCATCGCTGGCCTCCGCTTTCACGCTAAATTCAGTGCGCTGGGGGCCGTATCTTAGGCTGGCATCGGCGAAAACGCAAACGGGTGCCGGGAAGGGAAATTGACCATGGATTTCGACTTGGAATCCTCGCAGGATAGTCAAATAGGCCCTAATTACACCCGCCCACCCCGCACGCGCCACGACGCGTGCTTTCCCCGTGGGCGGCCGCACGAGCACACAGATGCCCCATGCATTTGATTGTGTACGTTGAGGGGCGCACGGTGCGACGAATAAGGAGCACCACGTTTGTGCGCGCCGCCGAGATGGTGAGGCGGCCGGAACTACCGAGCGACGCGAGAACAAAGCTGGCAGTCTTTTTCAACATCCTGCTATGGGAGAGTCGAACGGCCGATTAACACGGGCATGCCTTCGGTCACCGACCAGGCCAGCGAGCGGGCACTCTCAGGCGGAAGCACCACGCGAAGCCATGAGTCGGAGCTTTTGGAAAAGGCCCGGTTCCACCACTCGCGCATGAGACCCCTGAGCCAGAGCCAGGGATGGTCTTGGGCAGGGGGTGCAACGAGTACGGTCAACGACGGCTCCAATACCCATCGATATTCCGCCGGCATATCGGAGACTTCGATGGGATGTTCGGTGGCATCCTCACCCGGCCTGGTCCTGGGACGGTCCACCGGCGGTCGGGCTGTCAGCCGAAACAGGCCCACCGGCGGCCGATCGTCACGGGCGCGCCAGGAGAGCAGGGGCAGCCGATGGATTTCGATGCCGCGGGCTTTCACCAGGACCACGCCTTGATGCACATCCACGAGCAGATAGGTCTGCGGCCGCGCGGCCAGCTTGATCTCGTCATGGAGAACGGCGTTCGCTTCCAGGAGCGCTCGCCGCTCGGCCTCGGGATCACGACGTGGGGCGGATGTCCCGGCCGCGAGACCGCTATCGAAGCAGGCGGCCGCGAGAACGACTGCGATGAAGAGCCGTCTGTGGCGCAACTCAGAAAATGATGAGCGGGGTGCCAATGTCGGCGAGTTGGTTCACCGTGCGCAGGTCGTCGTCATTGAGCCGGATGCAGCCATGCGTCACGTTCCTGCCCAGCAGTCTGGTGTAGAGGGTGCCGTGGATGAAATAGCCGTTGCCGAATCCGAAGGCGTACTCGCCGAGGATCCCGGTCTCCACGCGCTCCGCGGCATTCGCGGGAATCATGCGGCCTTCTTCGAGAAACGCCCAGTCCGGCTTCACCCAGGCAGGATTGATAAGTTTCGACTGAACGGCAAAGGCGCCGCGCGGCGTGTCGAAGACCCACCGGCGCTCCGGTTGGTCAGGATGGTCCAGCATAGTCCCGCTCCCCGTGGACACGACAGCGTTCAGCAGGACCGCGTCGCGACGCTTGACGTAGAGCCGGTTGCGCGCCGTATCCACCACGATGTAGGCGCCAGTCGGAGCCTGGGAGGCCAGGTGCTGTTTGAGCGCTGCGTGTTGGGCTCGCAGGCGGGCAAGGCTCACGGCATGCCGTGAGCCGGCCGCGAGAATGCGGCTCTCGACTTCGTGCGAGCCGCCAAATTGATAGACGACCAGTCCTGCGGCAAGCGCGGTCACGACCAGCACCACTGCGCTCGCAGCGCCCCGCGTTGATCGTCCGATGGTTCGAGTCATCGCTGCCTAGCTCTGTTCGACGATTGTCTCGTCCGTCATGGCCTGTTCGTCGGACGGATCCGCGTCGTCCTCGTCCGCATCGTCGCCGCCTTGATCCAACTGCGCCAATACTACCGCCACCGTATTATCCACGTCTACGGCCCCGACGATCGTGACGGGTGTGCCGACTTCGACCTCCCGGAACAGCATGTCCATCTGGCGGTTGCCGAGCATCACGCAGCCGAGGGTCTGGCTGAGCTGCCGGTTTGCCTCGCCGTGAATTTCGATGTTGCCGCCGATGCGAGCCTGCGCCGGAATCGCGCCGGTTTTTCGCGCCGACTGGAACCGCCGCTGATCGTCGGTGTTCGGATAATCCAGCAGGAAGGCCCGATAAAAGTCCGTGTGTCCGCGGTCCCGCATCCGGACTACCCGATAGCTCCCCTCCGGTGTGGCGCCGTCGTCTTCGTAGCGCTTCTCCTGGACGCCGTTAAAGCCGAGACGCACCGGATAGGACGCCACCGCCTGACCGTTCCGGTAGAGCGTCAATCTCTTGGTGGCTTTGACGACCACCAGCGCCGTCGCTTGGTGCTGCCGGGACCAGTCCACCGTGCGGCGGACCATGGTGCGCCAGTGGTCTACCTGCGCCCTGTCGGCATAGCGGCCCAACTCGGAATTCAACTGCGCCGCCTGGCTGGCCATCCGTTCATCGGCCTGCCGCGCCGCACGCTTGGAATGGACAAACTGGCCCTGTTCCATGAACGACCGGGCCTGTTTCACGAGCAACTCGGTCTCCACCCGCTTCTCGCCCAGCGCCACGCGACTGCCGATCTGATCCACGCGGTTGGTAAAGCGTCGCAGCCGGCGTTCCAGACGCGCAATATGGGAGGCCGCGCCCCGCCGTTCCGCCTTGTGTTTGTCCTTGGCAAGCGCCAGCACGCGCGAGCCTTCCTCCTGGAGCGCGCGCAGGTCGGTCTCGAACGGATTCTCTTCCCAGGGCCACCCGATGACGTCGTCGTCCAGGCGCAGGCGTTCTTTCAACGCCACCCACTGCTGGACAAACCGGCTGTATTCCACAGGCGCAAACTCGGCGCTGTGGGCCATCACCAGCTGACGGTCCATATCTTCCACCGATTGGACAAGGTCCTGCGGCGCCTGCTGGACGCAAGCGGAGAGCAGCGGCATGCTCAATGCCACGATGACCGCAGCCGCGCGCAGAACGTGTGATGGCAATCGAGTCATGTGCCTCGTGTGATTACTTCTTTTTCTTGGCGCTTTTCGTGCTCTTCGCCGTCGTCGGCTCGGCTTTCGCCGTCTTGGCGCCGCCGACTTTCGCCAATGCGCCATGCACTTCCGACGAGAGCGCCAGGCTCTTGTCCTGCACCGCTTTGGCCTTGGCTTGCGCGGTCAGATAATCTTCCGCATCCATCGCCATCTGCACATCGGTCAGGGAGGCGGTCAGGGCCTTGGCGTCGTTCTTAATCGCTTCCACAGCAGCCCGATCCTTCCCCACCGGCGCCTTGGCGACCAGCGCCTGGGTTTTCTTGACGGCATTCTTCGCCGCCGCATGGGCTTTCAGCGCCACGTCTTTGGCTTCCGCCTTTTTCTTCGCCGTTTCCTCGACCAGTTTTGGCGTTTCGGCCTGCACCGATGCCAGCAACTGCTCGGTTTTGCCGTAGTCACGGAAAAGGCCGAACTTGGCGTTCTGGTCGTCCATTTCCTTTTTGGCATTATTCAGCATGCCTTCCAGCTTGGCAAAATCCTCGGCGGCATAGGCCTGCGCTCCGGCGAGCTTGGCATCCATCACGGCTTTTTCGGCCTCGCTCAGCTTGTCGTTTGGTGCCTGACTGCAGCCGACTGCCACACACAGCGCCGACGCTAGCAGCATGGTCATGATCCGTTTCATCGTATCTCCTTCTTGTTGTTCCTCGCGACTCCGCCCGTTGTTTGCATTCTCGTTCATATTGTGAATGAATCCCACGCGTTTATATAATGATGACGTGAAAAATGGAAACGCCGGCGCCCCTCCGAAGGCAGACTCCTGCCTCGAAGGGGGCCGGTCATTCCAGAAAAGACGAACTTACTTCTTCTCCGCCTTCTTCTCCGCCTTCTTCTCGTCCTTCTTCTCCGCCTTCTTCTCAGCAGCCGGAGCTTCCTTCTTCATCTCGTCGGCCTGCACGAAAGTGGCGCCACCGAACGCCAGTCCGAGGACGAGCGCCAGCATTGCAAACATTGCCTTCATCATAATTGATTCACCCCCCTTCATCGAAATCGTACGTGTCTTGTCACTTCGAAACGGTTACTAGATGGAGCAAGGCGGATGCCACCCTTTCGAAGTGGCAGCGGCGATGAAAATGACACGTTATCAACGGCTTATTCTTTCGCTTCCCGCACACGCGCTCGGCTTCTGTGGCACATTGGCTGTCGTCCTGCAAAACTGCCTCAGGCTGAAGCAGCGGAGATTTGTTCGACTCATGCGGAGTCGCACCGGATCGGGACGGCCGTTTGGGAGCCGGCGCGCACGAATTCGGCGCCGTCGTCGTTGACACTCCAATCCGTCGCTACCTATAATGCGCATCCTATTTGTGTCCCGTGTCTGATGAAGGAGCCATTGAATGTCATTCACATATCAGCAGCCCTCAAAACTGAAACGGAAACGCGATCACGGGTTCCGGAAACGGATGAAAACGAAGGACGGGCGCAGAGTCCTGGCCCGCCGCCGCAAAAAGGGGCGTAAGCGCCTCACCGTCTAGGAGCGGGTCATGGCGCGTGTGTCGGAAGACCGCTCGTTTTTTCTCAAGAAGAGCGGCGATATCGAACGCGTCAAAAAAACCGGCCGACGGCTTCCCTCCCCGCTGTTCAACCTCGTGTCCTGCCATTCCGATCTGCCGCACGCGCGTGTGGGCGTGATTGTGGGCAAGCGTCTGGGTGGGGCCGTGGTGCGCAATCGCGCGAAGCGCCGGTTTCGTGAACTGGCCAGGCAGGTTCGCAGACAGTTGGCGCCGGGCCGTGACCTGCTGGTCTTTCCCCGACACGGCGCGCTGGAGGCGACACCGCTCGCCCTGAGGGAGGCTTGGATGACCGCCTTGCGTCAGCAGGCGCTGGTGCGGACTTCGGAAAAAGGCTGATGCGCACGATCGGGCTGACCGTCATTAAATTCTATCAACGGTGGATCTCTCCCATGCTGGGGCCGGCCTGCCGGTTTGAGCCCACCTGCTCGCATTATGCGGCGGACGCCATTCGCCACCATGGTTTCGTAAAAGGAACAGGGAAAGCCTGCATGCGGCTGCTGAAGTGCCATCCGTTCCATCCCGGCGGGGAGGATCCTGTCCGGTAACGACGCACGGGAACACGTTCGACTTCATGGAAAAGCGAGTCATCATCTTTCTTATCCTGTCCCTGACCGTCCTGGTGGGGTATGAATATCTCCTGCGGCAGATGGGACTGGCGCCGCAGCCGACACAGGAGACGGACCAACAGGCCCCCGTTGCCATGGCTCCGCAGAAATCCGGGACAGCCGTCGCTCCTGACAACAGCCCGCCGCAGCCGGCTGCCGCTCCCGGCTCGCCGGCTGCACACCCTAAAGAGTCTCCGCAGGCGGTGACGGAGGAAACGACTGAGGTCGCCACGAATCTCTACCGGGCCACGATCTCGAATCGTGGCGGCGTCATCAAGAACTGGGAACTCACGCGGTACCACCTCACGCCGGAACACGATTCGCCGCCCGTCCAGCTTGTGCATAAGGAAGGAAAATTTGCCGGGCCGCTGTCGCTGCACACCGGCGACGAGGCGCTCACCCGGCGTCTGAACGACGCGCTGTACCAGGTCGAACGGGATTTCAACAGGCTGGACGCGGCCCATCCCACCGGCCGCGTCACGCTGACCTATCACACTCCTGGGCAGGCGCCGGGATCGCCGGTCCGCGTGCAGAAACAACTGACCTTTCACCATGACAGTTATGTCGTGGACGTGGCGATCGTCACGGAAGGCCTCACCGGCACGCTGGCGACTGGACTGGGCACCAATTTCGGCATTGTCGAATGGACCGAGGGCCTCATCGGCCTGATCGGCCCGGCCTCCCGCATCGAAGACAAAATCGAGAAAGACCTGCCGGACACCGAGCAGGAATTAAAGGGCACCGTCAAATGGGTGGCGCTCCAGGACAAGTATTTCATGAGCGTGGCCATCCCGACCGGCGCCACCGCCGCCTGGGTCAAGAAAGAAGGCGACCGGCTGGCCTCGGCGCAGGTGCGGTTTCCCGCCCCGTCCGGATCGCAGCCGCTGTCCCTCCGGCTCTACGCGGGCCCGAAGGAATTCGGAATCTTAAAATCGCTCGATGCGGGCCTCGAGGACACGATTGACTTCGGGTGGTTCATCTTCGGCAGCTGGGACATGGTCAAGGCCGTCGCCAAGCCGCTGTTCGCCGTGCTGCAGTTCCTGCATGACTATACAAACAATTATGGCATCGCGATCGTGCTGTTGACGGTCGGCATCAAACTGCTCTTCGCCCCGCTGCAGTACAAAAGCTACAAGTCCATGAAGGAGATGCAACTCCTCCAGCCGAAGGTGCTGGCGCTGCAGACCAAGTGCAAGGACGACCGGGACCGGCTCAACAAGGAACTGATCAAGCTGTACCGGGACCATAAAGTCAATCCGGTCGGCGGCTGTCTGCCGATGCTGCTGCAAATGCCGGTCTTCGTCGCGCTCTTCAACGTGCTCTATATGACCATCGAGCTCCGGCAGGCGCCGTTTCTTCTCTGGGTGACGGACCTCTCGATACCCGATCCCTACTATGTGCTGCCGATTCTCATGGGCGTGACCATGATGATCCAGCAAAAGATCACACCGACGACCATGGATCCGGTGCAGGCCAAGATCATGTTGCTGCTGCCGGCCTTCATGACCCTGCTGTTTTTGAATTTTGCGTCCGGACTGGTCCTCTACTGGTTCACCAACAATCTGCTCACTATCGGCCAGCAATTCGTGACGGACCGGTACATCTATAAGCAGCCGACGTTTTCGACTTCCTCCGACCAACCAGCGACCTGAGTTCCACCATGAGTGGACTATTGGACGAGACGATCTGCGCCATTGCCACTCCCCTTGGTGAGGGAGGCGTCGGCATCGTACGCATCAGCGGCGAGAAGGCCGTGGACGTCGCGGCCAGCCTCGTGGTTCTCCGATCCGGCATCCGGCTCGACTCCGCCGCCAGCCACGTGCTTCACCATGCAGATCTCCTCGATCCGACCGACTCGACACGGCACGCGCCCCTCGATGAAGCCCTGGTGGCCGTCATGCGCGGCCCGAAGTCCTATACCGGTGAAGATGTTGTCGAGTTGCAGTGCCACGGCGGCATGGTGATTCTGCAGACAATCTGCGAAGCCCTGGTCCGCGCCGGCGCCCGTCTGGCCGAGCCGGGCGAATTTACGAAACGCGCCTTTCTCAACGGCCGTCTGGACCTGGCCCAGGCAGAGGCCGTGCTCGATACGATCCGCGCGAAAACGGCCGGCAGCCTGCGAATCGCGCAGGAGCAGTTGCGCGGCGCACTGTCTCACGAAATCGACGCGGTCCGGGAGACCCTCATCAGCCTGCTGGCGCACGTGGAAGCCGGCATCGATTTTGTGGAAGAGGATATCGCGTTCATTCCGACGGCCGAACTTACGGCCGGTCTCCAGCGGGCGCACGAGACCATCAGCCGTCTGCTGGCCCACAGCCGCGAGGGCCGCATCCTGCGCGAAGGCGTCACGGCGGCGATCATCGGCAGGCCGAACGTCGGAAAATCGAGCCTGCTCAACGCGCTGCTCAAGACCGACCGGGCGATCGTCACGCCGATCCCGGGCACCACGCGCGACGTGCTGGAAGAAGTGCTGAACATTCGTGGCATTCCCGTGCGCCTGCTGGACACGGCGGGCATTCGTGAAACTGCCGACCCCGTGGAACAGGAGGGCGTGCGGCGCAGCCGCACCGCGCAGGAACAGGCCGATCTTGTGCTGATCGTGCTGGATGGATCAGCGCCGTTGACGGAGGAAGATCGATCCCTGTTGCGGGAAACCCCTCCACATGATGATCAGAAGCGGCTCGTGGTGGTGAACAAGACGGACCTGCCCATTCGTATTGACCTGGCACTGCTGCCTTCTGACAGGCCAGACTGTGCCGTCGTCAAAATTTCCGCCAAAAGCGGCGACGGGCTGGATGAGTTGCGGGACCGGACCCGGACCCTGCTCATCCACCCTGATTTTGAAACCAGGGAAACCGTCCTCGTGACGCACCTCCGCCACCAAACCGCGCTTCAGCGAACGCTCGAGGCCGTAACCGCTGCCCTCGCGTCGGTCGACACGAAGGCAGCCGGCGAATTGATCGCGATGGACCTGCGCGCCGCGATTGATGCGCTGGGTGAAATTACCGGTGCCGTCAGCACGGACGATATTCTCGACAGAATCTTCCGCGAGTTTTGCATTGGCAAATAAGTCGATGGATACGAATTACGACATCGTTGTTGTTGGAGGCGGCCATGCCGGCTGCGAAGCCGCGCTGGCGGCGGCCCGCATGGGCCGGCGTGTGCTCTTACTGACGATGGAGATGGACAAAATCGCGCAGATGTCCTGCAACCCGGCTGTGGGCGGGATCGCGAAAGGCCATCTCGTCAAGGAAATCGACGCGCTGGGCGGCGAAATGGGACGCAACACGGATCGCGCCGGCATCCAGTTCCGGATGCTCAACACGAGCAAGGGTCCGGCGGTGCGGGCGCTCCGCGCCCAGTGCGATAAAAAGCTCTATCGTCATGCGATGCAGCAAACTCTGCGCGACCAGCCTGGGCTCGACGTGGCGCAGGGCACGGTGGACCGGCTGCTCACGCAAGGCGCCGCCGTGACCGGTCTTGTGACGGGAGCCGGCACACAGATTGCCGCGCGGGCTGTAATTCTCACGTCCGGTACGTTTCTCAAGGGGCTGATCCATATCGGACTCACGCACTTTCCGGCGGGGCGTGGCGGCGAGGCCTCCGCCGAGCATCTGTCGGACTGCATGCGCGACCTGGGCTTCGAAGTGGGCCGCTTGAAAACCGGCACGCCGCCGCGCCTGCATCGGGACACGATCGACTTCGCCGCGATGATGCTCCAGCCTGGCGACGATCCACCGCCGCCCTTTTCGGCTCGCACGGAGCGGATCACCAATGAGCAGATGCCCTGCCATCTCACCCATACCAATCAGGAGGCCCACGAAATCATCCGCGCCAATCTCGACCGGTCGCCGATGTATTCAGGCGTGATCGAGTCCGTGGGACCTCGGTACTGCCCCTCGATCGAGGACAAGGTCGTGCGGTTTGCGGACAAGGAGCGACACCAGATTTTCGTCGAACCGGAGGGGCTGGATACTGTGGAGTATTATCCAAACGGAATTTCCACGAGCCTGCCGGCGGATGTGCAGGCGTCCATCTTGAAAACCATTCCAGGCCTTGAACGGGCCACGATGCTCAAGCCCGGCTACGCGATCGAATACGATTACTTCCCGCCGCGCCAGCTCCATCCGACGCTCGAAACGAAACTGGTTTCCGGCCTGTTCCACGCAGGACAGATCAACGGCACCTCCGGCTATGAAGAAGCGGGCGCGCAGGGCATCATCGCCGGCATCAACGCGGCCTTGTCCGTGCGCAACGAACCGTCGCTCGTGCTCGACCGCTCGCAGGCCTATATCGGCGTGCTCATCGACGACCTCATTACCAAGGATGCGCGCGAGCCCTATCGCATGTTCACGTCGCGCGCCGAATATCGCCTGCTGCTGCGCCATGACAATGCGGATATGCGGCTCACGGATATCGGGCATCGCCTGGGAATCGTGCCCGAATCCGACTACACGCGTTTCCAGCGCAAGCGCGATCGGATCGAGCAGGGGGTGCGCTATCTGCAGGAAACGCGAGCGGCTTCGGTCGGATCGTTTCTTGAAAAACTTTCGGCAGTCTCTCCCGAGCTACTTTCACCTGATGCAACCCTGGCCCATGTGCTACGCCGCCAAAACATGACCTATTCCAAGCTTCTCAATTTTCTCGGAGAGGGGCTTGAAGATAATGAAGAAATATCACAAGCTATTGAAATTACAGTAAAATACGAAGGATACATCAAGCGTCAGCTCCAGCAAATTTCACGTTTCGAAAAACTTGAGGAAAAGAAAATCCACCTCGATTTCAGCTATGACAACGTCCGTGGATTCTCCCGTGAGGTGCTCGAAAAATTAAAACGTGTCCGACCTGCTTCTATCGGCCAGGCCTCTCGCATTTCTGGTGTGACCCCAGCGGCGATTTCTCTTCTGCTCGTCGCACTTGAACGTGACCAGCACCAGCAGCAAGGCCGATCGTCTTCCATTACCACTTAACGGAACTCTCCCTGGTTTGTCTGCTGAATTTCTTCCCTGGAATTACTGCTTGACCATTCCCTTTGATTTGGCGTAAATGTTCCACGTGGAACAGCCACTATTTGTAGATGTGCTCACTCAAGGAGCATCTACATTTGGTATAGAGTTGGATAAAGATAGAGTTTCGGCCTTGACTTCCTATTACCGCGAGCTTGATCGATGGAATCAGAAAGTCAACCTGACTTCAATCCATGGCACAACAGAGATTGCTATCAAGCACTTTCTCGACTCACTGCTATACAGCCAAGTATTGGAACGGCGAAAAAATGCGTCGCTCTTGGACGTTGGCAGCGGGGCAGGCTTCCCAGGATTGCCGTTGAAAATACTGGCGCCGGAGCTTCACGTGACGCTGCTTGAGCCCAATGAGAAAAAGACGTCGTTTCTACGCCATGTCATCGGCACCTTGGATCTCAAGAACGTATCTGTCATATCCAAAAACCTTCGTGATTTTTCTCACCTGACGGCACAGCATGGCCGGTTTTTCTACGTCACGACGCGGGCCGTTGAAGTGGCACAGGTACTGCCGTTCTCCGCTGTGCTCTTGGAGGAGCAGGGTAGCGTAATTATATGCCTGGCTAAACCGCTGAACATTGATCCAGGGAAATATGGATTTACGATCTCGCGCAAACTCGACTACGAATTACCCCATGGATATGGGCACCGGATATTAACGGCTCTTCAGCCTGCAGTTGTGTCCTGAACCGATGTTCCACGTGGAACATTTTCAATCTGTGCTTGGAACAAGGAGCTTCAAGTAGACAAATGGCTAGAGTAATTGCTGTCGCTAATCAGAAGGGAGGCGTTGGAAAAACAACGACTTCCGTGAATTTTGCCACCTTTCTGGCTGTGTCTGAGCGATCCGTGCTCCTGGTGGACATGGACCCGCAAGCGAATGCGACCAGCGGGCTTGGGATCGAGACGAAAGACCTTACGAAAACCGTCTATGACTGCCTGGTGCATGGCGTCAAAATCGAAGAGGTCCTTGTCCCAACGGCTGTGACTCGGCTCTCCATCGCGCCGGCGACGGCCGACCTCGTCGGGGCGGAAGTCGAACTCGTTTCCATTCCGGATCGCGAAATCATGCTCAAGAACGCACTGCAGGGGATTCACGACCGATTCGATTATGTGGTGCTTGATTGCCCTCCGGCGCTGGGTCTGTTGACGATCAACGCGCTCACGGCCGCATCGTCTGTTCTCGTTCCGCTGCAATGCGAGTATTACGCGATGGAAGGCCTGGGGCGGCTCATGGCCAATGTCGAGCGTGTGCAGCAGTCTCTGAATCCGTCATTGGAATTAGAAGGCATCGTGCTGACGATGTTCGACGCCCGCAACAGCCTTTCGGGGCAGGTGGCCAATGAGATTCGTGCGCACTTCAAAGACAAGGTCTATCGCACAGTGATCCCCCGTAACGTCGCCTTGGCGGAAGCGCCGAGCTTTGGGCGGCCGGCGCTGCTCTACAACGCTGCCTCCACCGGTTCGCAGGCCTATCTCCAACTGGCAAAGGAGTTTCTCAATGGAAAAAAAGGCTCTCAGTAAATGTCGCGCTGGCCGAAGCCATGAGTTTCGGGTGGCCGGCGCTGTTGTCTAACGTCGCATCCATCGGCTCGCAGGTTTACCTCAGACTGGCAAAGGAGTTTCTCAATGGAAAAAAAGGCTCTCGGTAAAGGACTCGGCGCGCTGCTCCCAGAAAGCCTCCCGAAAATTCTTCCGATCGAGCGCGAAACGACACAGGACGTCCCGCTCGATCGGATCGTTCCGAACCGGTATCAGCCGAGGCAGACATTCGAGCCAGGAGAGCTCGCGCAGTTGACGGAGTCGATCAAGAGGAACGGCGTGTTGCAGCCGGTCCTTGTCAGGCGCAAGGCGGATGGGTTGTTCGAACTCATCGCGGGAGAACGGCGCTATCGGGCTGCCAAACTGGCCGGCCTCAAGAGCATCCCGGCTGTGGTACGCAATTCCAGCGACGAACAGTCCATGGAGTTGGCGTTGATCGAAAATCTCCAGCGTGAAGATCTGAACCCGATCGAAGAAGCTCGCGCCTATGCTCGACTGGTGACAGAGTTTGGACTGACACAGGAAGCACTCGCGCAGCGATTTGGCAAGGAGCGATCATCTGTTGCAAACTCACTCAGACTATTAAATTTACCTAATGAAATCAAAGAGTTGGTAGAGTCGCTCAAAATTTCAATGGGCCATGCAAAAGTACTGCTCGGGCTCAGTCGCCCGGAACTCCAGACAAAATTGGCCAGACGGATTGTTGAAGGGCAACTTTCAGTTCGCCAGGCGGAGCAGTTGATCGCATCCGAACTGCACACCGGCAAAACCAAACCGGCGGCGCGGCGATTGACGGCCTATCCGGATCTCGAGGAAAAACTTCGGAAGCGCTTCGGGACAAAAGTGTTGATTCACAAAGGACGGAAAGGCGGGCGACTTGAAATCCACTACTACGAACCGGCCGATTTGGATCGCTTGGTCGACATGATGTTGGCCTGACTGTTCAAAAACACAAATGCAAAACGGGAAATTTCTTGCGTTGTCCACAACCTCGTTTTAAGCTTGCCCATATACGCTGCTGCGCCTGAGGGTTGGGCACAGGCCCCCGCCTCATCTGTCACTTAGCGTACACATGATCCCGGCTCTTCCCGTTTTCAGGCAGACGGGGAAGTGAGCGTTTCTTTTTTCGATGGAGCCGGGGACGTTCGAGACAACGAGCCGCGTGACAGACAATAAAGATTGTGAATCTTAAACGAGGAGGAAGCCATGTGGAAGAAAGATAAAGCCGACAGTGACGACGCCGACCAGACGACCGACGAGAATGGTCAGGACGGAATGGTCGCACAAGCCGAAGACGTGATTGCATTTGTCGGCAAGGGCGTCGAATTCAAAGGGACCATTACCTACAACGGGACGGTCCGGATCGACGGGATCCTCGATGGCGAAATCCACACGGACGGCACGCTCCTGATCGGGGAGGAGGCCGTGCTGACGGCGAAAGTCAGCGCCGGCACCGTGATCAGCAAGGGCAAAATCACGGGCGATATCTCGGCGAAGGAAAAAGTCCGGCTGCTGTCCCCGGCGATCCTGAACGGTTCGGTCAAGGCGCCGACGCTCTCGATGGAAGAAGGCGTGCTTTTCAACGGCAGCATCGAGATGGCACGCGCAGAAGTGCGCGAACTCTCGCGCGAGGCTGCCATACGAGCGGCCGCTGCGCCTGCGCCAGGCGTGAAACGCGTCACGGGTTAACAGACCGAAACGGTCCAGAGTGAACTGACAATCTCGGGGCGCGGCTCGCGCCGCGCGAGGGACTGCCGGAGGAGGCATGCATGTGGGGAAACAAGGGGAAAAATAAAAACCCCATGGTTGATGAAGAAAACTTCACATTCCTCGGGCGGGGTGTGGACTTCAAAGGCGTCGTCAACTTCGAAGGGACCGTGCGCATCGACGGCCGCCTGGACGGGGAAATCCATACCAAGGGCA
>Ga0247727_10008901_pt1 | contig 18450 bp, 23 predicted proteins | sample WisWelCaveWW1625_FD_202498 | JGI IMG/M metagenome (GOLD analysis project Ga0247727, IMG submission 202498) | Biofilm microbial communities from Wishing Well Cave, Virginia, United States - WW16-25 | ecosystem: Environmental > Aquatic > Deep subsurface > Groundwater > Cave microbial mat | place... | reverse complement strand
AATGACCTGCCGGTCGAATCTTTGGTCATCCGGCGGCAACGGTTTGCGGAAGTTGAAATACAGGGAATCGCGATAATTGAAAATATTGAGCAGGTAGCGGAACTCTTTTCCGCCCTTGATGACCTCGACTAAAAATGGGAAGGAGAAAGAGCCTTTCCAGTCGTCATATCCGTTCCCGCTCTTGCCGCACAAAGACTTCAGGATGACGTAGATTTTCGCAAAATTCAAATAATCGCCCCGTCGTTCCAATGAACGATAGAAGCCGATATAAAATCCCTCGTCGTCCGCGATGGCAAGGCTGTTTCTCCCCAATTCAAAATGCTCGCGATTATCAAGCCGAGTACAGCGGCAACGGAAGCTTTTCACCGCCACATCGATTACCGGGCCTCGCATTTTGCACCTCGATATTTCACAGTGACCTTGAATGAATGACGCCGTCGTTATACTTTTGTTTCCACTTCAAACGCCTGTGTTTCCGGCTCTTCTTCGGTTAGCAGGCTGGCTTCTTCCATGACGTTCTCGATGTCATCAAGCATACCTTCCAACTCGCCCACTTCGGCGTCGAAATACTGCTCAATTTCTTTTGCATCCATGGTTTCAAGTGCGTTCAAAAAGAGCAGCCGATAGATTCTTAACTCTGACTCGGAGATTTCGGCATTAAAGAGCTGGATGTTGACAATCTCGCGTTTGTCAAGTAAATTCATAGCTGGATTCTTCTCCAAGTTCAATCAACGCCAGTGCTAAACTTTTGCTTCTACTGCAAGCCCCGAAGTTTCCTGTTCTTCTTCTGGCAGCAATCCTGCTTCTTCCATAATATTCTCGATGTCATCCAGCATGCCTTCCATCTCGTCCGGCGTATCGCCAAAAAGCCGCTCGAATTCTTGGGCATCGAGCTTATTAAGCGCAAAATAAAAAAGCTCTCGATAAGTGTCCAGCTCCGATTCTGAGATTTCCACAGTGAAAAGCTGGACGCTGGCAATTTCACGTTTGCTGAGAAGATTCATATAGACACCTTCCTTCCATCATCTTGTTCATATACTTCCTCAGGATTATCCCGATCTTGAAATGCAAAAATCGTCGGCCTCGTTCCTTCCCGATGCCGTTGCTGGCCATGCACAGTTCGCCGCTTACTTCTTCCATTAGCCATCTCAACTCCCCTTCAAGGTTTTGGATAAATTGTTTTCTTTCAAGTATAACGAGAACAAAAATAAACTGCAAGGAAATTTTACCTCGGAGATGCGAGCACATTATTTTTTACTCGTTCTCCTTTTCATACGCTTACTCGCTTTTCGGGCGGCCTGTTGGAAGCGAGTAAAAGTATGAGTAGGAGTACGAGACACGAGCAACCAGCAACCAGCAACAAGACCAGCTCACACATTCACCTTAAACGGATACCCGCCGCGTTCATAAACCATCTCACAAACCTGTTTGCGTTCGCGGTCGATGTTGTCGTCGATCTGGCGGTAATTGCGCCGCACGCGCCGCCATGCTTCCTCGATAAACGTTTTGGCGACGAGCAAATCCTGCTCGACATCGTGCGCATTGGACTTGAGCAACGTATCGACGCGCGCGATAATGGAGAGCATCGCGAATAAGTCAATCGTCATATCCGCGAGACGGCGTTGGATGAATTGCTTCAAAATAATATCCTTGCCGTGTTTCATCAGTACGCGCTCGGTGGCTTGATGCAAAGCTTTGGCATATTCATTAAATTTGGCCACTTCGTCGCTGAGTTTTGGATGAACGCCGGTGAGTTGATCGTGCGCCACTTTATCTTTAACTTTTTGCACCGCGTATCCCGTCAACAAACCGAAACCTTTGATCGGATCGCGCAAGGCTTTGCCGATTTTTTTAAGATACTCACCGGGGCCTTGAATTCCTGATAACGCGACAAAAGCGCGCAGAATTTCATTCGTGCCTTCGAAGATTAAATTGATGCGCGAGTCGCGCAAAATTCTTTCATAGGGATAATCGCGCGAGTAGCCGATGCCGCCGGCGATTTGCATCGCCTCGTTGGCCACCCGCCACACCGCCTCGCTCACAAAAATTTTGCTGATCGCTGATTCGAGCGAAAAATCGACGCCCTCGCGATCCGCCAGCGCCGTGGTGAGATAGACCATGCTCTCGGCGGCGTAAGTGTCGGCGACCATCTGTGAGATTTTCTCTTGAATCATCTCGAACTGCGCAATGGGCTTGCCGAATTGCTTGCGATTCTTCGCGTGCTCGATCGTCAGCTTCGTCAACGCCTTGCATCCGCCGAGACAGCCGCTCGCGAGTCCGAGCCGACCGACATTCAAAATTTCCATTGCGACCTTGAAGCCTTTGCCCATCGGCCCCAACATATTTTCCACCGGCAATTGGACATTATCAAAATTCAATGACGTCGTATTCGAACCGTGAATGCCGAGCTTCTCTTCCGGCTTGCCCGACGAAAATCCGGGCATGCCGCGCTCGACGATGAAGCCGGTGATCTTTTCTTTTTTCTCGCCGCCTTCCATCATTTCGGTTTTCGCAAAGACCGTGTAAACATGGCCGATGCCGCCGTTGGTAATCCAAATCTTGCCGCCGTTGAGCGTAAAACATTTCTTGCTCGCCTCGAGAACGGCTTTGGATTGAATGCCTGCCGCATCGCTGCCGGCGCCGGCTTCGGTCAATGCAAAAGAGCCCATCAATTCGCCGCTGGCCATGCGCGGCAGAAATTTTTCTTTCTGCTGATCGCTGCCATACATGATGATGCCCTTGCTGCCAATCGACAGATGGCCGCCGAGCGAAACCGCGAGCGAAGCATCGTAATTGCAAATTTGCTCGAACACGCGACTGTACGCGGTTTGCGACAGCCCCGCGCCGCCGTATTGTTCCGGAATCGACAAGCCGAAAAAACCGATCTGCTTGAGGCCGTCCCAAACATTTTTGGGAATATAGCCGAGCCGATCGATTTCCTCGGATTTGATATTATCGCGCGCAAATTCGTTGAACGCGTCGACAATCGTTTGCAAACTCTCCTGCTCTTCCGGCTTCATCTTGGGATATGGGAAAACCATCTCCTGCTCGATTTCGCCGGCGAAGAGGGATTTTAAAAAGCTGTGGGATTTTTCTTCGGTTGACATTTTCAAGCCTCAAAATTTAAAAAATCAGTTAATGACCCGAATAATTCAAATGGGAAGAACACGCACTCTCGACTTATGCTCATCCACCGTCACTAATGCACCCGTTTCCAATAATGGCTCATATTGACGCAATACCGGCACTAAAATGGTTTCCAAATGACTGGGCATTATATCCTGCGTGCGAACCTGAATGACACTTGGCCCAAGTGCGCCGGTAAGCGCCAGCAAAGTCCCGAAATCAAGATCGTGAGTAAAAGCGATATATCCATTCGTGCGCGCCCAGTCCATTATGAATGAATCTTCGGCACGTGGGTCACCAATCGTAGACCAGTGTAGAGTTTCCCAACCATGTCGTTCGAGCACCGGCACCCATTCGGGGGACAGGCTCATGTCAATGACTATTTTCATGCCGGCACCAACGGCAGTTCAACTTCTTCTACCCGCCATGCAGCGTAGGCGAGTGATTCGCGGATATCATCTGCTTCTAAATACGGGTAAGCTTTTAGAATATCGGCGATGGAATATCCGGAAGCTACCAATCCCACAATGGTGCCCACCGTGACCCGCATGCCGCGGATACAGGGCTTGCCGCCCATTACGTTGGGATTGAGGGTTATTCGAGTTAGATTTCGCATGTTTTATCTCACCTCATTGTGTTTGAAGTTACAAAAGATTTGTAGAGTTCGCCGGTTTGCCCGTTGGCCGGTTTAATTTTTCGGTTGCATACAAAAAACTTTCTTGCTATCTTTCAACAACGATAAAATTGTTCAGGAGATTCATATGCCCAATACAACTTTAGATCAAACTGTTGCGTCATTAAGCGTTGGCGAATTGGTCGAGCTCATCCGCAAAACGATTCGCGACGAATTTGCCGAGTTATTCGCAGCAACCAATGGCAACGATATGCAACCAACCCCGCCGCCAATTCGCGATATTGATACGATTATCGCTGGAATGCAAGCAACCGGAAAATATAACAAGAAATTTCTTGCCTCCTTACGCAAAGGCATGGAACGCTCTCAAACGTTTGGCCTCAAAAAACAGGCGGAGAGATGAAGATCTTGCCTCTGCGTGAGGATTTGGAACGCTATCTGGATCGACACCAACTTCGCAAAAAGTGGAATAAGCAAAAGCTTTTATTCGAGCAGAATTGGCGGCATTCCAGCCTCAACACCGAGCTTTTGGAACCCAAGCATTTCCACATTTATTCCTTCCGTCTTGATCGAAAGTATCGTGCTAATTTCATTTTTGTTGATGATAGCACGGTTGAAATCATCGACGTCAATTTGCATTACAAATAGTCAACCTCTACTCAGAAAATTCTCCAACACAAAAATCTTGTGAATATAAACTATTTCAGTTATTCTTGGAAGTCTATCGCTCATATCGCCATTTCCAACGAGGTGAGAATCACGGATTCGCGTTGTTGAATGTCCTCCCCGTTCTCGATTCTATCCTCAAGGTGCAAACGTATGGCATCTTTGATATTCTCCATAACTTCTTCGCAGGTGTCGCCTTGCGTATAGCATCCTTGCAGCTCGGGACAAAAGGCGTAATAACCGTCTTCGTCTTTTTCGATAACGATTGAAAAACGGTAGGTTTTCATAATTTCACCTCAGAGAAGAAAATTGCATTCAACTAAAAACCCACTCCCAGAACAAGGGAAAAACCGTAATTTTTGCCTGCAAAGAAAATATCATCATCTGAAAGAGGTATGCCTCCGATAGAACCAGATAAGTTTTTAAAACCTAATTGGGAACGAATATCCATAAAAATAAATGGACTGGTTTTTTGAACAAATCTGCCGAGCTCAAATCCAAAACCAAAAACGATTCCAATATCGCTTTTTATAGAAAGTTCACCCTCTACCTTGTTGCCATTCGCTAGGATTATGGCGTACTCAGCTTTTGGGGCGGCTACGATATATGGCCCAGCAAAGCCACGAGGGCGAAATGAAGAAGAGCGTGATCCTCTAATAAGCATTATCAATAGCTGAACATTCACATACGATGCAGTATATTCGTATATATCACCTGTGGGGTTCCCTGTAGAAGCAAATACAAAATCATTTTGTACTGTGGCCTTCTTATAAGTTACTTCCGGCTGGAACTCGAATTTTTCTGAGAGCCATATTTTAAGAAAACCGCCGAAGGAAAAAAAGGTTGATATTTTCGTACACTCATCACCAGCACAAATTTGGAACAGTCCAATTTCGCCAGAAACTCCTATCCCCAATTTAGATTGCGTTTCCAATTGGCGCAAATCTTCCTGCTGGCTCTCTCGTTCAAGTTGTTGTTGACGCATTGCCTCGCGATTTCTTTGGCGTTCCAACTCAATTTCTCGCTGGCGCATTGCCTCACGTTGTTGCCTGACATCATTGATAAGATTCACAAACGGTGGTGGATATTGTTCAGGATCTGCCTCAAAGTTTGGATTTATTTCAAGCAGCCCTTCTGTTACATATCTAGCCTGGGCAAGAGAGTCTTGCCCGATGTAAGCCTGTATGATAACTTTGTAAGCCCTTTCTTTTTCTGCATTTTCAATATTATCCTTGCTCAGACAACGTCTCGCCAAGTTAATGGCTTCTCTAAATTTTGCAATACCATATTTTTTCTCGGCTTCTGTTAATTCTGTCTTGCATTTGTTTTGCGTCTGAGCCAGGGCGACTGAAAATGAGCAGATGAGAAAAACTCGCATAAGAAAAAATTTCATACCTTCCTCCGGATTTTTAGGCAGTCATTCAAATGTAAGCTTCTTTTTCCGCGCGCATAGCGAATTGAAGCGTCCGCACGGCATGCGCCAGCGCCTCAACTTCATTGGCAAAACGGCCACTGGTGACGAGCTGTTGCAGCGTGGCATAAATATCAGATTGCCGCAAAAGCTCGCGGACAAGGCGTTGAATCTGCTTTTCAAGAAGAGCTTCCCTTAAAGAAGCAAAGTCCTTGTCGACATCTTCCGGGGTAAAAAGATCGGCATCTGATTCATGAGGAGTGATCGGTGGCATATTTATCTCCCGTATCAATCAAACTCTGCTCAAAAAATTCTCCAACACAAAAATCTTGCGAATGCGAAACTGTAGCGGACTTTCCACCAACGCAATGGCTTTCAAGCTTTCCATGCCCGAAACGAACCACGGATCTTTGCAGGCCGGAACTTCCAAAATCCAACCGGGACATTCAAGGCTCATTTCGTCGCATAAATAATGCGCCGTTGAAGCCAATAAAGCATCAAAGCGTTCGTTGGTTACTACGCGTTCTGTTCGACTCTTTTGGCAAATTGTAAAATTTGGACTGCGTGCGCCAGCGCTTCGACTTCGTTGGCAAAACTGCCGCTGGCAACAATTTTTTGTAGAGCGGCATAGACGTCAGCGCGCCGTAAAAGCTCGCGGACAAGATGCTGTACCTCTTTTTCGAGAAGCGCATCAGTTAAAGACGCCAAATCTTTCTCGACATCTTCGATCGTAAAAAGGTCGGCGTCCGATTCATGAGGCGTAATAGGTGGCATGTTTATCTTCCGTAGTTTTGAACGATTAAGTCAACCAAACCATTGCTGTAATGTGTTCCGCGCTGTTGACAAGTTTGCAGCATGGAGCGAATCTCATCTTTCGTCAGGAGGCCATCAAGGCCGGCACGTGCTAATATACCTAAAAAACCGCTGATCTGCAATCCCATTGCTTCCGCAACTGTGCGCGCCGCCTTTTCATCCAACAGAATTCTGTCGCATCGCAATTCGACGCGCTGCGATACGATGATCAACTCGGCTTCCGGCAGATGATTTTCGACAACCGGATCACGACATGATGGCGTTGCGGCAATGCGGCGTGCGACCTCCTGCGCTTCGGATTTTTCCTTATCAGTCAAATTTGTAATTACGACAACGAGGCCATCGTCGATCAATCGTTGAATTTCTACGGCGGAATCATGTTTTTGAAATTCTGCCAGTTGGTCTTGGACAATAAAAATAGTGGAGAAGTATCGGCGCAGCAGGTTCTCGCCGCCGGCTTGAAAGACCGATAGCAAAGGTCCGGTATCAGCAGCGACAATTAAACGTCTGGTCGAGTTGAATAATGCCATGGGCTGTTTCAAGTTAAAGCATTAATGGGTTTCTCTACTTTATGCTCTGCTCAGAAAATTCTCCAACACAAAAATTTTGCGAATGCGAAACTGCAGCGGGCTTTCCACTAACGCAATCGCTTTCAAGCTTTCCATTCCTGAAACGAACCACGGATCTTTACAAGCCGGAACTTCCAAAATCCAACTGGGACATTCAAGGCTCATTTCGTCACATAAATAATGCGCCGTCGAAGCCAATAAAGCATCGAAGCGTTCGTTGGTTAGTTCAAACGATTGCGCAATCGCAACGGGATTTTTGTAGTAACGAAAATCGTCCACAAAATCCATGAGATGGATAACCCAGTTTTTCGAGTCGGATTCGATTTGCTGTTTGGTTTCGCAAAGCGTCATCATGTCTCAAACAACTCTTCAATAAAAAACTGCGTGGCCGGTTTGATTTGCTGGCGCGGGTAATACTTCTCAAGAATTGAGAAAACTTCTGCCGCTGCTTTTAATCCAAGCAAGTTGATCAGAAATTGCACGTCTTGCCGGTCTGTTGCGTCTACTCTCGCCGCCAGAGTTTTCATCGCCAGCAGATAATCCGGCTCGGGCACAAATACTTTGAGATTGGAAAAGTTAAAGAGAACTCGTTGAGCATGGTTAACCACGTAACCTTTAACGGCGTCATTCAACCAATCTTCTTTAAGATTAAAAGTTGCGGCGACACGCTTGGCAGCTTCGCGCATTTGCTGCGTTGGTTTGAAAACGGCATCCACATCTTTGGTGTTGGGGCGGGCATCGTAAACCAGACACATCACCGCGCCGCCATACAGACATATTTCGCCTTTGACGTCCAGCAAAAGCAATTCGTCATTCAGCTTTTCCAATGCCGTTTTGATTTGGCTTTTCGTCATCATGATGAATCCGAGAGATTAAAAAGCAAGCTTCCTCTCAAGCCTCTTGTTCTGTGCCCGTGGCGGATTGCAAAGTCTGAACGGCTTGAGCCAGCGCCTCAACTTCGTTGGCAAAACGGCCGCTGGTGACCAGCTTACGCAGGGCGATATAGATATCAGACCGTCGGACTAGCTCGCGCACGAGACGTTGTATCTGTTTCTCAAGAAGAGCTTCAGTAAAAAATGCAACATCGTTTTCCACATCTTCAGGAGTAATGAACTCTGCATCTGATTCATGAGGAGTAATCGGTGGCATACTTACCTCCCGTAGGTTTGTGCAACAAATTCAATTAAACTGCTTTTGTAATGAGTCCCAAGGCTTTGACAGGTTTGAAGCAAGCGGCGAATTTCGTCTTTGGTAAAAAGGCCGTCTAAACCGGCACGACCTAATATACCCAAAAAGCCGCCAATATTCAACCCCATATTTTTAGCCACAGATCGTGCCGCTCTTTCATCGAGTAGGATTCCAGCGCATTGGATTTCCGCGCGTTGCGACACAACGATCAACTCAGCCTCGGGCAAATGGTTCGGGACAATCGAATCGCGGCAAGACGGCTCTGTAGCAATGCGGCGAGCGACTTCCATCGCCTCTTCTTTTTCTTTGTCGGTCAAATTCTTTATGACAACGACAAGGCCTTCATCAATCAAGCTTTGAATCTCAGTTGCGGCACTATGTTTTTGAAATTCTACAAGCTGGTTTTGCACAATGAAAATGCGTGAGAAATATCGCCGCAAAAATTCCGTCGTATTGGATTGAAAGACTGAAAGCAAGGGGCCGGTGTCGGCGGCGACAATAACACGATCTTCTGAACTAAAAATTGTCATGATTAAACCCTACTTTCAGTAAAACTTTTTCCCGCTCTGCTTCATCTCCATTAAACGCTCCGCGGGTTTAAACCGTTCGCCATATTTTCCCGCCAACGTTTCGAGCTTGCCGATGATGTTATCAATGCCACGCGCATCGGCATAACGCAATAAGCCGCCACGGAAAGGGGGGAAACCCGTACCGAAAATCATGCCGACGTCGACATCTTCGGGGCGGCGCACGAGACCTTCACTGAGGCACATCGCGGCTTCGTTGATCATCGGCAGCACGCAGCGATCCTGCATCTCCGCGGCGCTGCCATCGAACTTGCCGGTTTTGGGGATGAACGCGTAAATCGCCGGATCGACTTTTTTATTTTTGCCTTCATAAATGTAAAAGCCCTTGCCGTTCTTTTTGCCGAGGCGACCGCTCTCGACAATTTTATCGAGCATGCCCTCGCCGGCCATGCGGCTGCCAAACGCATTTTCGAGAATGTGCGAAACTTTCGCGGCAACGTCGAGGCCGACTTCATCAAACAAATTGACCGGCCCCACCGGCATGCCAAATTCAACCAGCGCGGCGTCGAGCGGTTCAATCGTCGCGCCTTCTGCGAGCAAGCGCCCCGCCTCCGCCATATACGCGCCGAGAATGCGATTCACTAAAAAGCCGGGCGAATCTTTGACGACGATCGGCGTCTTGCCGATTTTTTTGGAGAAAGCCACGAGACTCGCAACCGTCGCATCACTCGTATCCGCGCCGCGAATCACTTCAATCAACGGCATACGATGCACCGGATTGAAAAAGTGCAAGCCGGCAAATTTATCGGGACGCTTCGTGGCGCGCGCCATTTCGGTAATCGGCAGGGATGACGTGTTGCTCGCCAAAATGGAGTGGGGAGGAAGCAGCGCATCGATTTCCGCAAAAACTTTCTTTTTCACGTCGAGAATTTCGACGATGGCTTCAATGACGAGATCGACATTTTTGAAGCCGGAATAATCCGCCGTGCCGGAGATGAGCGCCATTTTATTTTGCATCTCTTTCGGCGTCATGCGGCGTCTTTTAACCGACTCATTGAAAACTTTGGCCGCGGCTTCCATGCCTTTCGCCACTGCCGCGAGATTGATGTCTTTCATGCGCGCCGGCAAATCGTTGTGCGCCATCAACTGCGCGATGCCGCCGCCCATCAAGCCCGCGCCGAGCACGCCGATTTTATTGAACTCCTGCGCTGCGCCGGAATAATTTTCCACGCCGGAATCTTTTTTAACAGCCTCAGTGAGATAAAATACTTTAACGAGATTTTTTGAGACGTTCGTGACCACCGCTTTGCCGAGCAATTCGGCCTCGATTTTCAAGCCGTCGTTAATATCTTTTTTGGAAAAGCCTTTTTCAACGGCTTCGAGCGCCAACTCTGCGGCGGGATAATGTCCCTTGGTTTCAGCAAGCGTGCGGCGGCGCGCCTGATCGAAGAGAACTTTGCGTCCGAGAATATTTTTTTCAAGCAACAAGGTTTGTGGATTGGCGCGATTGCGGCGTGCGACAATTTTTTCACGCGTTGAAGAGCTCTGAATTTCTTGCGCAAAGCCGATGCCGAGGCGACGCAACTGCTGCGGTGGAAATTCTTTGGGGATAATCCGATCCACGATGCCAGCGCGATACGCCCGCGACGCATCAACGAGTTTGCCGGTGAGAATAAAATCCAGCGCGCGCTGAATGCCGATGAGCCGCGGCAAACGCTGCGTGCCGCCAAATCCGGGAATGATGCCGAGCCGAATCTCCGGCAGCCCAATCCGCGTTTTCTCCGAATCGCGCGCGAGGCGATAATCGCAGGCCAGAACCAGCTCGAGTCCGCCACCGACGCACGCCCCATCGATGACGGCAATGGTGGGAAAGGGCAGCGCGGTAATTTTACTAAACACCGCCTGTCCCATTGCCGCTTTTTCCGCGCCGTCTTGCGGATCAGTGATGTTCTCGATCTCTTCGATCTTCGCGCCGGCGATGAAATTGCCCTCTTTGCCGCTCAAAAGAATCAGCGTTTTCAAATCCGTGCGGCTGGTCAGTTCATCTAAAAATTTGTTAAGCTCTTGCATCACCGGCGTGGAAAGAATATTGACTTTCGCATTGGGCGTGTCGAGCGTCAAAATGCCGAGATTGCCTTCAACTTCAAAACGAAATGCCAGAATCTGTGCTTCCATCCTCAGCCTCGATTTTCAAAGCGGTTTCAGTGCAGACAAAAATTATTGATCGACAAAATAATTGAAAAAGTTTTTAATCATTTTGTCATTTGAAAAATAGTTTTCAGGAAACTGTCATTCTGGAAGCCTGCCCTGACGCAGGCCAGGGAATCTTTTTTCGCACGAGAACTATGCTTGATATTAAAAAGATTCCTGCGGAATGACATGATGAAGTAGTGATTTTTCCAGTCGGGCCGACTGGGTTACGGGTTACCGTTCGACGATCATCGCTGCGCCCTGGCCGCCGCCGACACACAGCGTGGCTAATCCAAAATTCAGATCGCGGCGCTTCATCTCTTTCAGCAATGTCAAGATGAGCCGCGTGCCGGAGGAGCCGACCGGATGGCCGAGCGCGATCGCGCCGCCGTTGACGTTGAGAATGTCGCGGTTGATTTCGCCGAGCGGCTCTTCGCGGCCCAGCCATTTTTGCGAGAGCTTCGAATCGCGAAAAACTTTTTCGTTGGCAATCACCTGTGCGGCAAACGCCTCGTTCATTTCGATCAACTGAATTTGTTTAAAGGAAAGGCCGGCCAATTTCAACGCTTTCGGCGTGGCGAGAGACGGGCCGAGTCCCATGCGCGCGGGATCGAGGCCGGCGAATGCATAACTGCGCACATAACCGAGCGGCTCGTAACCAAGCTCTTTCGCTTTTTGCGCGGACATCATCAGCACCGCAGAAGCCCCGTCGGTGATCTGGCTCGCATTGCCGGGCGTCACGGTGCCGAAGTAGCGATCAAAAACCGGTTTGAGTTTGGCGAGCGCTTCGAGTGTTTGATTTTTGCGAATGCCATTGTCTTCATCGACGACGGTGTTGTATTTCGGCGGGGGAAAAACCGGAACGATTTCTTCACGCAGCTTGCCGAGGTCGGTGGCCTGCGTTGCGCGTTGATGGCTGAGCAGCGCAAACATGTCTTGCTCTTCGCGGCTGAGGTTAAATTCTTTCGCCAGCACTTCCGCGGTCTCGCCCATGTTGAGATCGCAAATCGGATCGGTCAGGCCGACTTGCAAACCGATGATCGGCTTAAAATATTTCGGTTTGATTTTGGTGAAAGCGCCGATCTTTTGCGTGGCCGTTTTGGCCTTGGCCATGTCGGCGAGCACGTCGGCATATTCCGGCGGATACAAAATCGGAATGTTGCTCATCGATTCAACGCCACCCGCGACGATCACTTCGGCCATGCCCGCGGCAATTTTGAGATGCGCGTTCGCTATCGACTCGATGCCGGAGGCGCAATTGCGCGCGACAGTGACGGCGGGCACGTGGCGCGGAATGCCGCTCTTCAACGCGATCACGCGCGCGATGTTGGTGGCTTCGGGAGGTTGCGCAATGTTGCCGATCACCACTTCATCGATCAGGTTGCGATCAATGCCGGTGCGTTCCAATAACTCCGAGACCACGATGCGACCGAGTTCCTGCGCCGGCAGAGATTTGAACAGCGTTCCGGCTTTGATATAAGGCGTCCGCAGGCCGTCGATGATGACAACGTCATTCATGATTCCCATCCTTTCAACTGGAAGGTGTTGACAATGTTCATTAATCTTTTAAAATTGCAATCTATCGTTTCAAAGATAAAAATTCACTTATGAGAAGCAAGCATTTTTCGGAATGGGTGGTCGCGGCGCAAGCATCTTGTTTGCCCCGCGAACGGGGCGCTACATTTTTCACCCAAATCTGAAGCATCACTGTAAGGCAAAATTCCGGCTTGACATTTGTTATTTTTTGTTGTAAACTTGGCTATTCAGGCGAATGAAGTTGGTTGAATATAACACATTGCGTCATGAAAGTCAAGTCATTTTTGACGCAATGCGTAAAATTTTTTGACGTTAATAAAAGTAATTTCACCCTTATTTCATGCTAATTTTTACGTGGCTTCAAATTTTTTGTTATTTGTTTTCATCTCAAATATAGCACATTGCGTCATGAGTTTGATATAGGTGTCGTTATGGCGATTGCAATTGTTGATATTCCCGAATGCCTCGAGGTTTTTACCTACGAGGACTATCTTCAACTTCCCGATAACGGGAAACGGTATGAAATTATTAACGGGGAGCTTTATATGGCTCCAGCGCCCTCTCTTGGCCATCAGCGCACCATCAGAAGATTTCTCAATGCGTTTGAGAACTTCCTCGAAGGAAATCCCCTGGGCGAAGTTTTTCCCGCGCCGACCGACGTGATTTTTTCCGGCATCGAGATTCTGCAGCCGGATATCGTTTTTATTGCCCGAGAAAAATTCGAGATTCTCACCCGCGAAAATATTCAAGGCGCGCCGGATCTGGTGATCGAAGTGCTTTCCGCGGGCACGGAAAAACGTGATCGCACTCTGAAGCTCAAAGTCTATTCAAAATTTGGCGTGTTGGAATATTGGATGGCGAACGACGAAAGAAAAACGGTTGAAATATGGCGACGCAAAGGCAAAAAGCTGGTCTTTCACGCGCTTCTCGATGGAACGCAAACGCTCACGACGCCGCTGTTGCCGGGGCTGGAAATTTCGCTGAAAAAGATTTTTCAAAGAGAATAAGATTTGAAATGCGGCAAATGATCATCGTTTTTCATAGGTGTCATCATGGCTATTGCAATTGTTAATATTCCCGAACGTCTCGAGGTTTACACTTATGAGGATTATTTAAATCTTCCCGATGACGGGAAACGTTACGAAATTATTGACGGGGAGCTTTATATGTCACCTGCACCGAAAACGCCGCACCAAAAAATTACCGGAAATTTTTTCGGCACCATTTGGTATTTTCTTCAACAAAATCCGATTGGCGAAGTTTACTCGGCGCCGACCGACGTTATACTCTCGGAGATTAACGTTCTGCAGCCGGACGTCCTTTTTTTCTCAAAACGGAAAATGGATATTCTGACGCGCGACAACATTCAGGGCGCGCCGGATTTGGTCATAGAAGTCTTTTCACCGAGTTCCGAGAAACGTGACCGTACGGTCAAGCTCAAAGCTTACTCAAAATTCGGTGTGCTGGAATATTGGATGGCGAGCGAAAAGAAAAAGACGGTTGAAGTTTGGCGGCGCAAAGGCGATAAGCTCGTTTTTCATGCTATTCTCGAAAAAACGCAAACGCTCACCACGCCGCTGTTGCCGGGCTTGGAGATTTCGTTGGAGAAAATTTTTCAGAAATAATGTTGCCCTTACCGCCGCCACCTATTATTGCCGCGCTCCGTCGCGGTTTGGTGATTCCCGCCCATCCATTGGCTTTAACGGCCAAGCGAAAATTAGATGAAAATCATCAACGCGCGTTGACGCGATATTATTGCGCCGCCGGCGCCGGAGGAATTGCGGTCGGGGTTCACACCACACAATTTGAAATTCGCGATCCGAAAGTTGGCCTCTATCAACCCGTTCTCATTTTAGCTGCCGAAACGATGGACGAGTTTGTCGCGCAAACTGGAAGCGCCGTCGTCAAAATCACCGGCATTGTCGGGCCGACCGCGCAGGCGGTTGCGGAAGCAAAATTCGCTGTTGACAATAAATATCATCTCGGTCTCGTCAGTCTTGGCGCGCTGCGCAAGGCGGAGAATGCTAAATTAATTTCGCATTTACGGCGTATTGCCGAAATTATTCCGCTCATGGGATTTTATTTGCAGCCGGCGGTCGGCGGAAGAATTCTCGATTTCAACTTCTGGCGCGAAGCCGCGGAAATTGAAAATCTGCTCGCCATCAAAATTTCGCCGTTCAATCGCTATCAAACGCTTGACGTGGTTCGCGCCGTAGCCGAATCGGGACGCGCGGATGAGATCGTATTATACACGGGAAATGATGATAATATTGTGATGGATTTGCTGACGAAATTTTCTTTTGGGAACAATGGCAAAACGAAACGCATTGCCGGCGGCCTGTTGGGCCATTGGGCGGTTTGGACGAAGAAAGCCGTCGCTTTGTTAAATGAGATTCACGGCCTCGTTGATAACGACAAACCTGTTCCAAATGAGTTGCTCACACGCGCGCAGCAAATCACCGACGCCAACGCCGCGTTCTTCGATCCGCAAAACAACTTCGCCGGCTGCATCGCCGGATTGCACGAAGTTCTGTGCCGACAGGGATTGCTGGCCGGACGCTGGACGTTGAATCCCAACGAGGATTTGTCGCCGGGACAAATGGAAGAGATTGATCGCGTGTATCGAGTTTATCCGCATTTGCATGACGATGCGTTTGTGGCGGAGAATCTGGCGGCGTGGTTGCGATAGTATCTTTAAATAAGGAAAAGAGAATGCCTTTCAGTTCTGAACTGATAACTGCTTCTGGAAGTTTATCTAAAATCCTTTTAACCTCACCCGACAATGCCCGCGCGGAAATTTATCTCCACGGCGCGCATCTCACGTCGTGGATTCCGGCAGGAGGGGAGGAGCAATTATTTCTGAGCCGGAAATCTGAATTTCGTCCGGGCGCAGCCATTCGCGGCGGCGTGCCGATTATCTTTCCGCAGTTTTCCAATCTTGGTTTATTTATGCGACACGGTTTTGCTCGCATCACGCCATGGGCGTTCGTCGACGCAGAAGCCGTAGCGGACAACGCCGTCGCCGCGACGTTTCAACTGCGCGATTCGGATGCCACGCGGAAAATTTGGCCTTATTCTTTTCTCGCCGAATTCACCGCGACGCTCAGCGGGCAACGTCTTAAAATGAGTTTCGCCGTCACCAATAACGATTCAAATCCGTTCTCATTCACGAGCGCGCTGCACACGTATTTTCGCGTGACGGACGTTGGCAAAACGGTAATCGAAAATCTCCGCGGCGTTCGGTATCGCGATCAAGTGTTGGGAAAAGATGAAGTCCAATCGAAAGCATCACTAAAGTTTAATGGCGAAGTGAATCGGATTTATTTCAACGCGCCGCCGCGGTTGAGTTTACGCGAGGGAAACCGTGTTACCGAAATACAAGCGACTGGATTCCCTGATGTGGTGGTGTGGAATCCCGACGCGAAGAATGGCGCGGCGTTATCCGATCTTGAGCCGGAAGGCTATCGACGGTTTGTTTGTGTCGAAGCGGCCGTCATTGGCATGCCCGTGAGTCTTGCGCCCGGCGAGAGTTAGCGAGGCACACAGACATTGAGCATTTAAGTTTTTCTCAAAGCAAAACCGCAACCTCGAGACCTCTCAAGTCAACGATGGGGATACACAAAGTCTGCCGGCAGAGGGCTGGTTTTGCCGTTAATAAAATCCCGCAGCGCCTGCGGCTTCGGTTCGCCCAAATTTTTCACCAGATGAAAACGCGATAACGGCATTTCGTAAAAGCACACCGGCGCGCCCGCGTAAATACTGGTTTTGCTCGGCGCGAGTCGTTGCGGGCTTTGCAGAATGGCGTCGGAATGCGCGGTTGCCAGCCACAGCGATAGACGACGATATTCGTTTTTCGTGTAGAGATCGATGGCGGGAATTCTGTCGTGCAACACCGGTTTGGTCAAAATAACATTGCTGACGCGCAAGCCGATTTGCGACAGAAACACGTGCAGACGCGCCTCGCCCTTGTTCAACCCAAACGCGAAGCGCGGACCGCGGCGGAAAGGGAATTTCTGTTTGAAAAGAAAAATCGCTGCCTTTGCACGTTGCGCAAAGAAGCGGAGTAATTTAAAATCCAGCGCAGTGAGTTCTTGTAAGTCGGTGATCAGCTTGAGAATTTTGTAGCTCTGGTTTGCCGGTTTGAACCACCATCCCGACGAAAACTCGGCGAACGATTCCGCCAGCAAATCGGCGACAAAAACCGCTTCCGAACATAGCCCCTCGATGCGGGTATGCTTGTCGCGAAAGATAATTTTTTTCTGATCCTCGGCATTGCTCAAATCAAACCGGTTGAGACATTTGCAAGGGTCATCGGCAGAGTCCATTGCAGCCAGATTATTAATTCCGTCAAACTATTCCCACCGCCAGCGGCTTCCCTGCGGGCTGTCTTCAATAATCACGCCCGCCTCTTTCAAACGATTGCGAATCTCATCGCCGAGTTTGAAATTCTTCTCGGCGCGAGCTTGTTGGCGCAGGTCCAAAAGAATTTTCATGATGCCGTCGACGCGCGCTTGATCGACGGCGCTGGCACGCGTTTCGATCACGCCGAGAAAGCTGTTCCATTCATCCAAAAGATTTTTGGCTTCGGCGAGCACCGCAAGCTCAGCAGGGGAGAGACTCGCACGCTCGGCCCAACGGTTAGTCTCGCGGATGAAGTCGAATACCACGGCCATCGCTTCCGGCGTGTTGAAATCATCATCCATCGCCGCGATGAAATTCTCGCGCGATTTCGGGATGAGATCGGCGAAGCTTTGCGCTGCGCTGGAGAGCTCGGCGCGATTCACCGCGACTTTCGTCTCAACATTTTCGAGGCGTCGCCGCAGGAGATTGTAGGCAATATTCAAGCGCTCCGCGGTTTTCACCGCATGTTGCAGCGGCTCCGGCGAAAAACTGATCGGGCCGCGATAATGCTTCATCAAAAAGAAAACACGAATCGCTGTCGTTGAAAATTTCTCCAAGACGTCGCGGGCGGTGCTGAAATTGCCCAATGACTTCGACATCTTCTCGCCGTCGATATCGAGAAAACCGTTGTGCATCCAGTATTTCACAAACGGCTTGCCGGTCATCGCTTCGCTCTGCGCAATTTCGTTTTCATGATGCGGGAAAATGAGATCGATGCCGCCGGCGTGAATGTCGATGCTTTCGCCGAGATATTTCATCGACATCACCGAGCATTCCGCATGCCAGCCGGGACGGCCTTTGCCCCACGGACTTTCCCACCACGGCTCGCCGGGCTTCGCAGCTTTCCACAACGCGAAATCGAGAGGATCGTCTTTGCGCTCGTCAACCGCAACACGCTCACCAGCTCGCAGCTCATCCAATTTTTTGCCGGAGAGTTTGGCGTATTCCGGAAACTTGCTCACGTCGTAATAAACATCGCCATCGACGACATACGCCGTGCCGTTTTTAATCAACGTTTCAATGAGATGAATGATGTCGTCGATATGCTCGGTGGCTTTGGGATAAACATCCGCCGGCTGCACGCCGAGCTTTTGAATGTCTTCAAAGAAAGCATTCGTATATTTTTGCGCGATCTCCTGCGACGAGACGCCCAGCTCGTTGGCGCGTTTGATGATTTTGTCATCGATGTCGGTGAGATTCATCACAAAACGCACTTGATAGCCGCGATAGCGCAAATAGCGGCGAAACACGTCGAACACGACGAACGGCCGCGCGTTGCCGATGTGAAAATAATCATACACCGTCGGCCCGCAGAGATAGAACCCCACACGACCGGGCGTGACGGGAACGAAATTTTCTTTTTGACGGGTGAGGGTGTTGTAGAGTTTG
>Ga0247727_10008900_pt1 | contig 18451 bp, 18 predicted proteins | sample WisWelCaveWW1625_FD_202498 | JGI IMG/M metagenome (GOLD analysis project Ga0247727, IMG submission 202498) | Biofilm microbial communities from Wishing Well Cave, Virginia, United States - WW16-25 | ecosystem: Environmental > Aquatic > Deep subsurface > Groundwater > Cave microbial mat | place... | reverse complement strand
TGGCATGTCGCCGTACGAGCTCCGGCTCCGGAACGTCTACCGACCGGGCGGCGTGACGCCGACCGGGCAGGTCCTGCAGGACAGCGTCGCCGGCGAGGAGGTGCTCAGGCTGGCGGCCGAGGCCTCGGAGTTCGAGACGGTCCGCGCCAGGACGGCCCGGGCGCGGGCCGACCGGCGCGGCTCGGAGAACGTGCCCGGAGGAGCGCTGCGGACGGGACCGAGCCGCAGCGCGAGTGGCATCGGCCTCGCCCTCGCCTGGCACGGCGCCGGCTTCACCGGCTCGGGCGAGGTCCACCTCGCGTCGGTCGTCGCGGTCGAGCTCACGGCCGATGGCCGGATCGCCGTGCTCATCGGCTCGACGGAGATGGGCCAGGGCACGAAGACCGTCTTTCCGATGCTCGTGGGCGAGGCGCTCGGGGTGCCGCCGGAGGCGGTCGAGGTGGCGCCGGTCGACACGGCATTCGTCCCCGACTCCGGCCCGACGGTCGCGTCGCGGACGGTCATGGTCGTCGGCGGGTTGTGCGTCGCGGCCGCGCGGCGCCTCCGCGCGGCCGTCGAGGGACGCAACGCCGGCCGGCCCTTCGCCGAGGTCTATCGGGCGGACGCGGCACGCAACGGCGCCACCCGGATCGACGAGCAGTACCAGCCCTACGAAGGCGGCGTGCCGTTCGACGACGCGACGTACACCGGTGACGCCTACCCGGCCTTCGGCTGGGCCGCCTGCGTCGCGGAGGTCGACGTCGACCTCGACACCGGCGAGGTCCGGGTGAAGGACGTCGTCGCCGTCGACGACGTCGGCCGGGTCATCCATCCGGTCCTGTGCGAGGGCCAGGTCGAGGGCGGCACGCTCCAGGCGATCGGCTACGGGACGATCGAGGAGATCAAGCTCGTCGACGGTCGCTACCTCAACGACCGGCTGGCGACCTACCTCATCCCGACCGCGCTCGACGCGCCGCGCATCTCGACGATCCTCGTCGAGTCCCGCTTCGACCGCGCTCCGCATGGCGCCAAGGGTGTCGGCGAGCTGCCGATGGACGTCGGGGCGCCGGCCGTCGTGGCCGCCATCCACGACGCCGTCGGCGCCTGGATCCACGAGCTGCCGGCGACGCCGGAGCGGATCATGGCAGCGCTCCACCCGCCTGGCGGTGGGGCCCGCGGCGAGGGCGAGCCGGTCGCCGACCCGCCCGCCGACGAGGCCGCCGCGTGAGCAAGGCCGCCGCGTGAGCGAGGCCGCCGCGTGACCGCCTGGCGGTTCCTCGTGAACGGCGCCCCGGCGGAGGTCGAGGCGCCAGGGATGCGACGCCTGCTCGACGTCCTGCGCGAGGAGCTCGGCCTGACCGGCACGAAGGAGGGCTGCGGCGAGGGCGAGTGCGGCGCCTGTTCGGTGCTGCTGGACGGCCAGGTCGTCGATGCCTGTCTCGTCCCGATCTGCCAGGTCGACGGCGGCATCGTCCGCACGGTGGAGGGCCTTGCCAGGCGGGCCGCCGCGGACGCCGCGCTCGATGACCTGCAGGTCGCGTTCCTCGAGGCCGGCGCCGCGCAATGCGGCATCTGCACGCCGGGCATGCTGATGGCAGCGCGGGCATACCTCGATGCGGGCGGCGGCCCGGACGAGGACGGTATCCGCGAGGCGATCGCCGGCAACCTCTGCCGCTGCACCGGCTACACAAAGATCGTCGAGGCCATCGCGCGCGCGGCCGAGGCCGGCTGAGAGGCCCGGGATGCCGGTCGAGCCGCCGATCGAGACCCCGCGACGCCTGTCGGAGGCGTACGCCATGCTCGCCGGCGGACCGCTGACGCCGATCGCCGGCGGCACGGACGTCATGGTCAGGATCACCGGCGAGCTCGGCCCGCCGCCCGAGCGGATGATCGACCTGTCCCGCCTTGATGCCCTCGCGGGCATCACGCTCGACGCCGGCGCGCTCGTCGTCGGGGCACGGACGACGTACACGGAGATCCGCCGCTCGGCGCTCTGCCGGGAGCACCTGCCGTCCCTCGTGGACGCAGCGGCGACGATCGGCGCTGCCCAGATCCAGAACCGGGGCACGCTCGGCGGCAACATCGCGAACGCGTCGCCGGCGGGCGACACGCTGCCGGTGCTGCTCGCGACCGACGCCGAGATCGTCCTTGGCAGCCACCGCGAGGAGCGGAGCGTCGCCGCGGCGGACTTCTTCACCGGCTACCGGCGCACCGCGCTGGCGGCCGATGAGCTCATCCTGCGGGTCCGTTTCCCGCTGCCGGCGGGTCGCGAGGTCCGCTTCCGGAAGGTCGGCACGCGGCGCGCTCAGGCGATCAGCAAGGTCGTGATGGCCGTCGCCTGGCGCGACCACGGCGCGGCCGCGGGCTGGTCGGACGTCCGGGTCGCGCTCGGCTCCGTCGCGGCGACGCCGATCCGTGCGGCAGCCACGGAGGCCGTCCTCGAGGGCGCCCGCCCGATACCTGAAGTGGCCGATCGGGCCGCCGAGACGCTCGCCGCGGAGCTGTCGCCGATCGACGACGTCCGCTCGACCGCGGAGTACCGGCGCATGGTCGCCGCCCGGGTGCTGCATCGAATCGTCCGCGAGGCCGGCGGCTGGTGACGCCGGTGGCCGCGACGCCGTCGCCGCCGGCCATCGACGCCCTCGACGCGATGCCGTCCGCCGCCGCGGCCGCCGCGCTCGCGCCGCTGTTCGAGGGCGCACGCGGGTTCCTCGGCCGGCTCGTCGCGGCGCGCCCGTTCGGCTCCTGGCCGGCGCTGTTCAGCCGCGCTCGCACGATCGCCCTCGCGATGCCGGAGGCCGAGCAGGTCGAGCTCGTCGACGCCCATCCGCCGCTCGGAGCCCCGCCGGGATCGGTTTCCGCACACTCGTTCCGGGAGCATGGCTACGACGTCGCGGCGGCGGACGCCGCCGCGGAGGCCGAGCGCCGGCGCATCGACGCCGAGCTGGCGGTGCTGAACGCGGTGTACGAGCGCCGCTTCGGGTTCCGATACTGTGTCTTCGTCGCCGGTCGCCCGCGGGCGGAGCTGCTGCCCGGGCTGCGGGCCGCGCTGGCGGACGACCGCGCCGCGGAGCTGCGCCGGGCGCTCGCGGACGTGGTCGCGATCGCGGAGGACCGGCACCGGCGTCTGAGCGAGGAGGTTGGATCGTGATCGAGCTCGGCTTCAATCGCTACGGCAAATCGGCGATCCGGCTCGTCAAGGTGACCCGCGGCGCCGATCGACACGTCCTGCGCGACCTGACCGTCGCCGTCGCGCTGGAGGGCGACTTCGCGGACGCCCATGTCACCGGCGACCAATCGAAGGTCGTCGCGACCGACACGATGAAGAACACGACGTACGCGCTGGCGAAGGATGGCCTGACCGGCTCGATCGAGGCGTTCGGCGCGCTGCTGGCCGGACACTTCCTCGAGTTCGAGCAGGTCGCGCGGGCGACGGTCACGATCCGTGAGCACGGCTGGACACCGATGGCGACGTCGGCCGGTCCGGCGCCGGACGCGTTCGTCCGCGGCGGCGGCATGACCCGGCTCGCCACCGTCGCTGCGTCCCGCGACGGCACCTCGTTCGAGGCCGGCATCGAGGACCTCATCGTCATGAAGACGACGAAGTCTGGCTTCGCCGGCTTCCCGCGCGACCGCTTCACGACGCTGCCCGAAACGAACGACCGGATCATGGCGACGAAGGTCACCGCGACCTGGGGCTACGCCACAGGGACCGCCTCGACGTTCGACTTTGACGCGACCTTCGGCGAGGTTCGCGACACGCTGCTCGACGTCATGGCGACGCACTTCTCGCCGGCCGTCCAGACGTCGATCTGGATCATCGGCAAGGCGATCCTTCAGGCCCAGCCGTCGATCGACTGGGTCCGGATGGTGTTGCCGAACCTCCATCACTGGCTCGTCGACCTGGCGCCGTTCGGGATGACGAACGACCGCGAGATCTACGTCGCGACGACCGAGCCGCACGGGCTCATCGACGCGACGGTCCGCCGCTCGGACGGCTGAGGCTCGGATCCCGGCGTCGTCGCCGAGCCGCTCGTTCCGCTTCCGTCTCGGATTGACACTGGTTTCAGAATGTCTTCGTGCGTCGCCCGTGGGCGTCCCGCGCGGGCGGGCCCGCGTTCGCGCTGCTGGCCGCGGGTCTGATCCTGGCGTGTTCGGGACCCGCCTCGCCCGCGCCGTCGCCGACGTGGCAGCGCTCGGCGGGCGCCTTCGAAGGGCTCAACCCCATCGCCGCCGTGTCGGACGGGTTCTTCATCCGCGACGGCCACAAGAGCTGGTTCTCGTCGGACGGGATCCTATGGCAGGGCATCGGGAACTTCCCCGTGGAGTCCACGGGTGAACAACCGAGCGCGCAGGTGCCCCGAGGGCTGTTCGAGGGCGGGACGTACCGCTATTCGGGCCCGTCCTCCGGCTGTGACACCAACGGCGTCGGCCCCTGCCAGCCGTTCGTCATCCGCTCGACCGACGGCCGTACCTGGGAGTCCGGAGAACGGCTTCCGGGGGGACCCGCGGCACTGAAGTCGGTCGTCCGATTCGGGCCCGGCTTCGTCGCGGTCGGGGACAGCGGCGGCAACTGTCAGGAGCACGCGGCGACGTGGGTATCGGGCGATGGCCAGGCATGGGAGCGGGTCCCCGAGCAGCCCGCGTTCGAGGGCGCCGGCATGGAGATCGTGCTGGCGCTCGAGCGGGTCGTCGTCGCCCTCGGGCGCGACTCGTGTTTCGACATCAACGAGATGGCCGAGCTCCGTGGGACCGTTCACGCCTGGATCTCGCCCGACGGCCGAACGTGGAGCAAGGCCGACGTGCCGGCGTGCGAGTGCTACTTCCGCTTCGCCGCCGTCGGCGGCGGCCGCGCGATCATGGCGATGGGTGCCGAGGGCTGGGCGGCGTACGAGACCTCCGACGGCTCGGCGTGGGCGCGACTCGACGGGATCCTCTCCGACATGAACGCGCTGGCCTGGGACGGCGCGCGCTTCGTCGGCGTCGGGGCGGAGGTCTGGTTCTCCGCCGACGGCAGAACGTGGACCGAGTCGTTCAAACCGGATCGGCCGCTCGAGTGGGTGATGGCGGGACCGCGCGGCATCGTCGCCGGCGGCACGAACTATGACGTTGCCCGTGACGGCGGGTTCGTCTGGGCCTTGCCTCGACCCTAGCCCGCGACGGCTTCGGGCGCCGCCCGCATACCATCGCTTGCGATGACGCCGCGCCCACACGCGTCCCGGCCGCCAGGCGCCCAGCTCGTTGGCGCCGACGTCCCCGGGTCCGACGAGATCCTGACCGGCGATGCCCTCGCCTTCATCGCAGAGCTGCAGCGGCGATATGGACCCGAGCGCGAGGGACTGCTCGCTCGGCGGGCGGCCCGCCAGGCGGAGATCGACGCCGGCGCATCACTCGACTTCCCGGCCGAGACGGCCGCGATCCGGGCGTACGCGTCCTGGCGCGTCGCCGAGGGGCCAGCGGACCTGCTCGACCGACGGGTCGAGATCACCGGTCCCGCCGAGCCGAAGATGATGATCAACGCGCTGAACTCGGGGGCGCGGGTGTTCATGGCCGACCTCGAGGACGCCTTGTCGCCGACCTGGGCGAACGTCATCGGCGCGCAGCGGGCGCTCCACGAGGCGGTCCGAGGCCGACTCGCGTTCGATGCCCCCGATGGGCGCCGCTACCGTCTCGCCGAGCGTGCCGCGACGCTCCTCGTCCGGCCACGGGGCTGGCATCTCGAGGAGGCGCACCTCCTCGTCGATGGGACGCCGGTGTCAGCCTCGCTGTTCGACTTCGGGCTGTACCTGTTCTGGAACGGCCACGAGCGACTGGCCCGCGGCACGGCGCCGTACTTCTACCTGCCGAAGCTCCAGTCGCATCTCGAGGCGCGCCTCTGGAACGAGGTGTTCCTGTGGTCGCAGGCCGCGCTCGGGATCCCGCGCGGCTCGATCCGGGCGACGGTGCTCATCGAGACGATCCACGCGGCGTTCGAGATGGACGAGATCCTGTGGGAGCTGCGCGAGCACTCGGCGGGGCTCAACGCCGGGCGCTGGGACTACCTGTTCTCGTGCATCAAGACGCTTCGGTCACGGGCCGACACCGTGCTGCCGGACCGCGCGCAGCTGACGATGACGGTGCCGTTCATGCGCGCGTACACGGAGCTGCTCGTGCGGACCTGCCACCGTCGCGGCGCCCACGCGATCGGCGGCATGTCGGCCTTCATCCCGTCGCGCCGCGACGCCGCGGTGAACGACGTGGCGATGGCGCGGGTGCGGGACGACAAGGAGCGCGAGTCCCGCGACGGCTTCGACGGCACGTGGGTCGCCCATCCGGATCTCGTGCCGCTGGCCACGTCCGTGTTCGACGGGGTGCTGGGCGCCGCGCCGCATCAGCGGGAGCGGCTGCGCGAGGACGTATCCGTCTCGGCCGCCGATCTCGTCGACCTGCGCGTCGTTGGCGGGGCGGTGACCGAGGCCGGCGTCCGGCTCAACGTCTCGGTCGCGCTCCAGTACCTCGCCGCGTGGCTGTCCGGGAACGGGGCGGCCGCGATCAACAACCTCATGGAGGACGCGGCGACAGCCGAGATCAGTCGCTCGCAGCTCTGGCAATGGCGTGTCCAAGGCCTGCTGACGGCGGACCGCTACCTCGAGATCCGCGACGACGAGCTCCTGCGGCTCGGCGGTCCGGGCGCCGGCCGCCTCGCCGACGCCGCCTCCCTCCTCGACGACCTCGTCCTCGACGACGCTTTCGTTGAGTTCCTCACACTGCGGGCCTACCCGCTCCTCGGCTGAGCAGGGGCCCGTGACCGGCGCGCCCGTCCTGCCAGACTCCAGCCCCTGCGCCGCCAGGCCTCGTCGGGGCGGCGCATCCTGCCAGACTCCAGCCCCGGCATGCTTGGGCGCTGAGCTGGTGGCTCGGGCCTGCCAGACCGCGCCCCGGGAACCGTCTGTCACGATGCCCCGCGCCGCTCCCCGTTCGCCGGTCGCCGACCGACCCGCTTGAGCGGCGCGAGACCCCGCCCAGCGCCGCCCGGAGAGAAGTCTGTCAGGAACCACAGGGCCGCCTGGTCCCGGATCGGATCCGCGAGCCAAGCCGACACGCTCCGCCCGTCCTCCGGGAACGCGGCGCGCACGAGATCGGCGTGCCCGGCCAGGTGGCGCCGGTTCGTGCGCGACTCGGCGACGACGAGCCACGAACCCAGATGCTTCGGCGGCCAACCGCGCTCGCGTGCGATCACCGATGCCAGTCGTCGTCGGCGATCCATCGTCTCGAGCATCTCGTTGACGTCGACGAATTCGGTCTTGATCTCGACGATGAGCATCGCCCCGCGCACGGCGTGCCAGGCGACGAGGTCGATCACGCCACGCTCGCCGAAGTGGTTGAAGGAGAGCTCCGGGACGACCTCCCAACCCGCTTCGACGAGCGTCCGCGCGACCAGTTGGCTCATCGCGGCATGGCGCCCATGGATCAAGCGGTCGAGATCGCCGCCGCGCCAGCGCACGGCCAGTTCGAGGCGAACGTCGAGCGCCGCCGCCGCCGCACGGATCGAACGGAGAGTCGTCGCCCCGAGATGGCCCCGTTCGATCTGTGAGTAGAGGGACGCAGAGATGCCGCTTCGAGCGGCCACGTCCCGCTGGCGTTCGTTCCGTCGGAGCCGGACCCGCCGTAACGCCAGCCCGATGGCCTGGTCGTCCATCGCCGGACTCTGTACCAGTCCGCTCGCCTGCGGCTCAACGCCGAGTCACCGGCCCGTTAGTTTGGAGGGGCCTCTCCTTCGACGAGAACCGCCTCAGCCGGCGATGGTGCGCTCGACGAAGCGGCCGAAGCCGCGCGAACCGACGAATGCGCCATCGCGGACGACCGCCCGCCCGCGCACGAACACCGACCCGACGGCCCCGCTCACGGCCTGGCCCTCGTACGGTGTGTAGTCCGACGTGTGGTGCAGGTCGGCTGCATGGATGATCCGCGCCGCCGTCGGGTCGACCAGCACGATGTCGCCGTCGCGGCCGACTTCGAGCGCGCCCTTGCGCGCGAGCCCGAAGCGACGCGCCGGCGTCGTCGACAGGATGTCGACCATCCGCTCGAGTGGGATACGGCCGGCTGCCACCCCCTCCGAGTAGAGCAGAGTGAGGAGGGTCTCGATGCCCGGCGCGCCGTTGCTGATCCGATCGAACGGGACGCCCTGCGCGGCCGCCGCCTTCTCGACCCCCGCCCGGTCAGGTACGTGGTCGGTCGCCACGAGATCGAGCGTCCCGTCGGCGAGGCCGGACCACAGCGCCGCCTGATCGGCCGGCGTCCGGAGCGGCGGCGAGATGATGAAGCGCGCGGTCGTCGCCGGGTCGGGGTCCGCGTAGCGCTCTTCGGTCAGGACAAGGTAGTGCGGGCAGGTCTCGGCCGACGCGCGGACACCGTTCGCCTTCGCCTCGCGGACGTGGCGGAGCGCATCCGCCGACGACAGGTGCACGACGTGGACCGGGGCGCCGGTGGCCCTGGCGAAGGCCATCGCCCGGGCCGTTGCGACGCCTTCCGCGTACGCAGGTCTAGACGTCGCGTGGAAACGCGGGGCCGTGTCGCCCCGAGCGAGCGCCGAGGCCACCGCTGCATCGATGAGGACCGGGTCCTCGCAGTGGACCTGGAGCATCCCGCCGCGCTCGCCGATGACGCGCATCGCCTCGAATAGCCGCGCCGAGTCGAGCCGGAAGTCGAACACCATGAACGCCTTGCAGGTCGCGACGCCGGCCTCGACGACCTCCGGCAGTTCGGCGATCGGATCGTCCATCCGACCGCTGATCGCGAGGCTCAAGCCGTAGTCCACCGCGCTGTCGTGCTCGGTGACGGCCCGCCACTCGCGCAGCCCGGCGAGCAGCGAGCGCTCGGCCGCCGGCGACGACCCAGTACCCGGGTTGTTGAACGCGAGGAACGTCGTCGTCCCGCCGAACGCCGCGGCGACCGAGTCGGCGAAGAAGCGGTCCGGCTCGGCGTCCGCGGCGACCCGAGTATGAGTGTGGACGTCCACGACACCCGGCAGGACGAGGAGCCCGGTCGCATCGACGACCTCGCGCGCGGATGCCCCGGGCCCGCCGAGATCCGGTTCGATCGCGGTGATGCTGCCGCCGTCGACCGCCAGGTCGGCCCGGCGCGAGCCCGCCGCGGTCACGACCGTCCCGCCGCGGACGAGGAGGTCGGTCACCTAGTCGTCACTGCCGCCGTCGCCGTCCCCGCCACCGTCACCACCGTCGTCCCCCGACCCGGATCCGTCCTCGTCGCGGTCGTCCGGGGAGCCCGACGCGTTCATAGTCGGTGTCGGGTCGGCGGTTCCGGCCGCCGCGGCGGGGACGACCTGACGGTCGTCGTCGCGATCGTCCTCGCCCCACCAACCCCGGGAGCGACCGCCGACGAAGATGGCGACCATCGCCGCGATGGCGAGGAGAAGCCACTCCACCTACTCCCCCTCCTTGATGCGGATCGGCTGTGCCCCCTCCCACAGGCAGCGCCGGCCGACCTCGCGAAGGCGGTCCGCCCAACCCTCGTCGGGCACGATCGTGGCGAAGTGGTTGGCGGCGAGCGGGCCGACCTTCGATGCTGTCTGGGTGGCGCCGTACGGGAAGAAGATCTCGCATTCGCTGATGCCCCCCGGGTACATCGCGAGCTGGCCGGGGCCCGGGTGCGAGGTATGGTTCTCCCAGTCGATGCCGGGCCGGAAGTCGCCGTACGGGATCCACGTCGACTCGCCGGACCAGCGGCAGTGGATGAGCTTCGCCTCGAGAGGCAGCAGCCGCCGGATGGCCTCGACCGTCCGCGGCGCGGCCGCCTCCCAGCGGGCGCTAAAGTGGAGGTCGCCGACTTGGATCTTCAAGGCAGCCATGCGGGCAGGATAGCGCCCGCCAGGAGCGGAGGACAGCGTGGCAGACGCGGAGGCCGCGGTACCTGGCGCGCATGGGCCGACGATCTCGACGCACGTCCTTGACGCTGAGCGCGGGGCGCCAGCGGCGGGCGTTCACGTCAGCCTTTACAAGCTTGGCGAGGACGATCGGCCGATCCGGCTGACGGAGGCGCTGACCGACGCCGACGGCCGGGTCGGCGACCTTCTCGGGCGGCCGCTCTCGCCGGGTGTCTACCGCCTCGAGTTCGATCTCGGCGGCTCGCGGTTGGTCGCGGCCCCGGGCGGCGGCGTCGACGGCGGCCGCTTCTTCACGAGGCTCTCACTCGATCTCCGAGTCGACGACGTCGGTCGCTCGTACCACGTGCCGCTCCTGCTCGCGCCATTCTCGATGACGACGTACCGCGGGAGCTGAGATCGCGGGCCGATGGAGGATCTTGGGCTCCTCGCCGTCCTCGGTCTGCTGCTCGTCAAGGAGGCCGGCCTGCCGATCCCGATCCCCGGCGACCTTCTCGTCCTGGGCGCCGGTGTCGCGGCGGCACGCGGTGCCGTCGATCCGATCCCGGCCCTCGGCCTCTTGATCGCCGCGACGCTCGTCGGCGGGATCATCCAGTTCGGGGCGCTCCGTGGTCGCGCGCGCGGGCTCCTTCTCGGCGTCCTGCGTCGGGTCGGTGTGTCCGAGGCAAGGATCGAGCAGGGCGCCGCGCCACTCCGGGCGCGCGGCGCGGTCGGCGTCGCGGTGGCGCGGATGACGCCGGGCATCCGGATCGTCGCGATCCCGGCGGCTGCCGTCGCGGCGGTCGCGCCGGCGAGCTTCGTGGCCGGCCTCGCGACCGGCAACGCCGTCTTCGTCGGCGGTCACTTCGCGCTCGGTCTCGGCGTGGGAGCGCCGGCCGTCGCGCTGCTCGGCTCGGTCGGGCCGGCTGTCATCGCGGTCGTCGCCGGGCTTGCCGTCGTCGGGGCGCTCGGCTGGCTCGTCATCGGTCGGCGTCGTCGGCGGGCGGGGCCGGGCCGCGGGCTCGCGCTCTCCGGCGTCGGGCCGGAGCGCGCCGGCGACTGGGCGGACGCCGCCTGCCCCGCCTGCCTGACGCTCGCCGCCATCGGAGGGCTGCCGCGGCACAAGTCGTGACACGCGAGCTGTCACGGGGCGGGTCGAGGATCCGCGCATGGAAGCCCGCATCGTCCAGCTCCCCTTCCGTGGCGGTCCGGCCGTGGGGATCGAGACCGACCGCATCGTCGTCGAACGGCTCGTCCTCCACGACGAAGCGCTGGCCGCCTGGCTGCGCGCGCAGCCGGCGGACGACCACACGATCCTCGTCGAACGCGCGCTGCGGATCGGCCTGACGGCGATCCAGAGCGTCGGCGTGACGTTGAACGTGGACGCCGTGCGCTCCGAATTCGATCGCCTCGCCGAGAGCCAGCGAGCGATGACCGAACGAGCGGCGGAGACGCTCGAGCAGACACTTCGGGCGAACTTCGCCGATGGGGACGGGCGCCTGCCGCGCACCCTTGAGACGTTCCTCGGCGACCGCGGCAAGCTCCAGGCGACGGTCCGGGAGCTGTTCGACCCGGCCCGCAAGGACTCGGCGCTCGGGCGCCTGGCGACCATGCTCGAGACGTACTTCGACGGCGATGCCTCCCGACTCGCGACGCTTCTCGACCCGACCCGTTCCGGCTCGCCGCTGCATGACTTCCGGGCGGAGATCGCGGCCGGCTTCAAGTCGCTCGAGGAGCGGCTGGTGGCGTTCCAGGCTGCCGGCGCCGCTCGAGCCAGCGAGCGCGCCAAGTCGGCGGCCAAGGGCGGCGACTTCGAGGATCTCGTGGAGGGGCTGCTCGGCGAGGTCGCCCGGGGTGCCGGGGACCTGCTCGACCGCACGGTCAACGACATCGGCTCGACGCTGAAGTCGAAGAAGGGCGACTTCGTCCTGACCCTGAACCCGGGACTGACGCGTGGCGCCGAGGTCCGCATCGTCGTCGAGGCGAAGGACCGGGCGATCTCGGCGCCGGCGATGCGCGCCGAGCTGCGGGATGCCAAGGCCAACCGCGACGCGGCCGTCGGACTCGTCGTGTTTACGCCCGCGCATGCACCGGGCGGCGTGGCGCCGTTCGACGTCCGCGGCGACGACGTCTGGTGCGTCCTCGACCCGGACGCGCCGGAACCCGCCCTGTTCGAGGCGGCGGTGCGCCTCGCCCGCTTCCTCGCCCTGGCGAGCCTCGCCGCGCGGGACGCAGAGGTCGACACGCTGACCGTCGGTGCGGCGCTCACCGGTATCCGCGAGCAGCTCGACCAGATCCGCAACCTCAAGAGCCAGCTGACCTCGATCGGCAACGCGACGAAGGCCGTCTGGACCGGTCTCGACACGATGCGGAACGGCGTCATCGAGCAGGTCGCGCGTGCGGAGGCGGCGATCCGGACGGCGGGCTGACGGACCCGGCGCGCTTGCGCGCGGATGCTAGAGTCTCGTCCCGGCTCCGGAACGAGTACCCAGGAGCCGCTGCATGAGGACCTGCCGTGGCGCGAGCGATGTGGAAGGGGGCCATCCAGTTCGGGCTGGTCACCATCCCGGTCAAGCTGTACGTGGCGACCGAGTCGCGCGCCGGCGTGAGCTTCAACCTGCTCCACAAGGAGGATCTCTCCCGGATCCAGATGAAGGTCTTCTGCCCGGTCGATGAGGAGGTCATCCCGCGGACCGAGACGGTCAAGGGCTACGAGTACGCGCCCGACCGATACGTCGTGATCAGCGACGAGGATCTCGAGTCGCTGCCACTCAAGACGGTCCGTTCGATCGAGATCGAGCAGTTCGTCGAGCGCGAGAAGGCGGAGACGAACACCCGCTTTGTGAAGCAGGCGTACTACCTCGAGCCGGACAAGATCGGCCGCAAGGCGTTCGCGCTCCTCAAGGCGGTCCTCGCCGAGCAGGGCCTCACGGCCATCTGCAAGGTCGTCATCAAGGACCGCGAGGCGCTCGCCGCGCTCGACCCGTTCGAGAGCACGATGTTGCTGTCCACCCTCTACTGGCCCGACGAGATCCGCGCCCTGGGCGAACTCGACCTGGGCGAGGAGGAGCCCGAGGTGAAGCCTGCCGAGAAGCTGATGGCCCAACAGCTCATCTCGGCGATGACCGGCGAGTTCGACCCCGCGCAGTACCGCGACGAGTACCGCGGTGCGCTCATGAAGATCATCGAGTCGAAGATCGACGGCCGCGAGGTCGCCGCGCCGATCGCGGCCGCGAATACGACCAATCTCGTCGACCTCATGGCCGCGCTAGAGGCCAGCGTCCGCGCCGCGACCGAGGCACGCGCCGCGGCGGCGCCGCCGGTCGTCAGCGTCGCGGAGGCGAAGGCTGCGCGCGAGGCGCGCGTGGCCGAGTCGGAGGGGTCGTACAGCGACGCCGCGGTCGACGAGGCCGCGGCCGCGGAGGCTCGCCCGACGCCGAAGCGCAGGAGCGCGTGATCGGGCCCTGGCTCAGGCCAGGGCGAGCGGCACCTTCTCCGCCTCCGCTGCGCGGATGAGCGCCCGGTCGCGCGTGGCGAGCTCGCCGTCGACGTCGATCGCGAGCCAGAGGTACGCGGCGTCGTAGACGGTCAGCCCATGCCGCTCGGCAAGGTCGAGCGACGCTCGGACGCCGGCCGGGCCGCGGTCGGCGGTCTCGATGCCGGACGCCTCGAACCCTTCGAGGTGAGAGGCCACGATCGCAGGTGGCAGCCGCTTGCTGCGCAGGAGGGCGTTGGCGATCTCGAGCCAGAGGAACGGCGGGGCGATCAGCAGCCGACCCTCGGCCGACCACTCGCGCCACCTCGCCGCGATCGCCTCGTCGCCTTCCGCGAGGAGGTCGACGACCACCGAGGCGTCGACGACCAGCGGGGCCGGCCCCGCGATGAAGGTCAAACCGAGTGCCCGCCGTCGCGATCGGCGCGGATGACGGCGGTCCCGTCGATAGGCACGCCGAGATGCCTCGTCCGCCTGACGTCTCGCATGAGTCGATCGAACGCCTCCAGGCGGCGTCCGCGGATGCGCTCGGGATCGACCGCGTCGAGATCCGAGAGGGGAACGATGACCGCGATCGGGCGACCCGCCCGCTCGATCACGATCCGATCTCCGGCTGCGGCGGCGTCGATGACCTCGCCGAACCTCGCTCGGACCTCCAGGGCGCGCATGACTCTCATGGCAACATGATATCGCCATGAGAGTCCGTCGTCCAGCCGCCGGGTCGTGGACGCGAGGCCGGGTCGCGCGCCACACTGGCCCGCGATGCCCCTCGAGGAGTACCGCCGCAAACGCGACTTTGGCCTGACGCCCGAGCCCGCCGGTGCGCCCGTCGCGGGCGCGGGGCCGGGGCCGGCCGCCGGACGCGGTGGCCGATTCGTGGTCCAGCGGCACCGCGCGAGCCGCCTCCACTACGACTTCCGGCTCGAGATCTGCGATGTCCTCGTCTCGTGGGCGGTGCCACGCGGGCCGTCGCTCGACCCCGCGGCGCGCCGCATGGCGATCCACGTCGAGGACCACCCGCTCGAGTACTTCGACTTCGAGGGCGTCATCCCGAAGGCGCAGTATGGCGCCGGCGACGTCATCGTCTGGGACTGGGGGACGTGGCAGCCGGAGGCGGAGACCCCGGACCCGGGCCCGGCGGTCGCGGCCGGCGAGCTGAAGCTCGTCCTCTCCGGACAGAAGCTCAAGGGGCGCTTCACGATCGTCCGGACGAGCGGCCGCGCGCGCGGGGGCCGCCGGGCGGACGACCCGGCCGCGCGCGCGTTCGAGGACGACGCGGCCGAGCAGTGGCTGCTCATCCACAAGCGCGACGCGGACGCCGTTCCCGGCTGGGACGCTGAGTCGCTCCCGCAGAGCGTGAAGACGGGGCGGACGAACGACGAGGTGCGCGACCAGCGCGACGCCCTGTGGGTCAGCGAGGCCCCCGCGGCGAGCGCGCGCATCGACCTGTCCGCCGCCCTCGAGACGCCGATGCCCGGCTTCATCGAGCCGATGCAGGCGACGCTGGCCGACCGCGCCTTCCGCGACCCGGACTGGCTGTTCGAGATCAAATGGGACGGCTACCGGCTGCAGGCCCACGTCCGTGACGGCAAGGTCCGGACATTCACCCGGAACGGCCACGACGGTGAGGCGTACTTTCCACGGCTGCTCGCCCCGCCGACCTGGATCGGCGCCCGCGAGGCGATCGTGGACGGCGAGGTCGTCGCGCTCGACGACGCCGGTCGACCCGACTTCTCCGCCCTCCAGGAGCGGATGGGCGAGGCCGGCCGGGCCGCCGGCGGGCTGGTCTACGAGGCGTTCGACCTGCTCTATCTCGACGGGCGCTCGCTGCTGCGCCTGCCCCTCGAGGATCGGAAGCGGCTGCTGCGGGCGGTCCTGCGGGACGACCGCCGCGTCCGCTTCGCGACCCACGTCGAGGCGGAGGGAGTCGCGTTCCACGAGGCGGCCGGCGCGCAGGGCCTCGAGGGCGTCATCGCCAAGCTGCGCCGCTCGCCGTACGAGCCAGGCCGCCGCTCGCCGGCATGGCTCAAGGTGAAGATCCGGCCCGAGCAGGAGCTCGTCGTTGGCGGCTGGACGCCGGGGGAGGGGAGCGCGAAGGACCTCGGCGCCATCGTCGTGGGCGTGTACGAGGGCGACGGCGCTCCAGGCGAGCGGCGGCTCCACTTCGCCGGCAAGGTCGGTTCTGGCTTCGACGCGCGGGCGCGGCGGCTGCTTCGCGAACGGCTCGCCGCCCTCGAGACCGCGGACTGCCCGTTCGACCCACCGCCGCCGCGTGACTACCGCGGTCGCTGGGGCGGCGACCTCGGCGGCGTGGTGTGGGTCCGCCCGGAGCTCGTCATCCGTGCCGAGATCGGCGGCTGGACTCGCGACGGGATCGTCCGCCAATCGGCGTACAAGGGCCTCGAGCAGGGGCGCGACCCGCTCGACGTCCAGCGTGAGTCGGCGATCGCGTCGTCGTCGGCGGTCGAGACCGCGGAGCGCGAAACGCCGGCCTCGGTCCGCGCTGATCCGGCGGGCTCGACACCTGCCCGGCGAGTCGCGGAGGAGCGATCCCACCTTTACGCGTGGACCGCGACGGCCGACGAGCTGGCCGCCCTCGAGCGGATCGGAGGAGAGGGCGCGTGGAGCGTCGGCGCCTTCGAGCTGAAGCTGACGAACCTCGACAAGCCGCTGTTCGAGCCGCGAGCCGACGACCCCGCGGGCGGCTCGGCCGGGCCGATCACGAAGCGCGAGCTCATCGGCTACTTCGCGCGGATCGCGCCGACACTCCTGCCGCACCTCGAGGAGCGCGCCATGAACCTGACGCGCTATCCGGACGGCGCCGGAGCGCAGGGCTTCTGGCAGAAGGACATCCCGAAGACCGCGCCGGCCTGGCTGCGCCGCTGGCGCGAGGTCGGCGTCGACGCCCGCGAGGCGAACGAGCACCTTGTCGCCGACCGCGTCGCCGCGCTGTGCTGGCTCGGCAACCAGGCGTCGTTCGAGTTCCACGCCTGGACGTCGCGGCTCGACGCCCCGTGGCGCCCGACGTTCGCGCTCATCGACATCGATCCGGGCGAGCGGACGACGTGGGACGAGACCCTGGTCCTCGCGCGGCTGTACAGAACCGCGCTCGGCCACCTCGGCGTCCGCGGCTACCCCAAAACGACCGGCAAGCGCGGAGTCCAGATCTGGATCCCGGTCGAGCCGCGCTACGAGTACGCGGAGACCTCCGCCTGGGTCGAGCGCCTTAGCCGCGCAGTCGGCCAGATCGTTCCGGACCTCGTGTCGTGGGAGTGGGCGAAGGGTTCGCGGGGCGGCCGGGCCCGGCTCGACTACACCCAGAACGCACCGATCAAGACGCTCGTCGCGCCGTATGCCGTCCGCCCGGCAGCCGGCGCCCCCGTCTCGACCCCGATCTCGTGGGACGAGCTGGACGACCCCGACCTCCGGCCGGACCGCTGGACGATCCGGACGGTCGTCGAGCGGGTCGAGGCTGTCGGCGACCTGTTCGCCGGTGCCCAGACGGACCTCCAGGTCCTGCCGCCGATCTGACGCCTGGCAGTCGAAGCTTCGGCTGCGCCTCGCGAACCCGCGATCGGTCATCCCCGGCGCTTTCGCCGAATGATCACTGGGGTTGTCATCGGAAGGATCTCGTGCGCGGCATCGCGCCGCGATCGGCCCGTTCGACCCCTATTCCACACCAGGTGATCGCCCCCTGCCGCATTTCGGGAGTCGAGGGCGTCGTGCCTGCCGACAGAGTTCTCGCCATGCCGCCAATGACATCCCGACGATCATCTGACAAGAACGTCCGCTCCGGCGCGGTCGTCTCGGGCCTGACGGACCTGCGGCGAGCGGGGTACCCTCCGAGGCGTGTTCTATCGCGCCGACCAGTGGCTGCACGTGATCGCCGGCTGCATGTCGTCGGGCAAGACCGACGAGCTGCTCCGCCTGTTCCGCCGCGCGGAATACGCGCGTCGCCGGATCCTCCTCGTCCGGCCCGACATGGACACCCGGACCCCGGCCGATTACGCCGAGAGCCGGTCACACGCCCGCTACCCGTCGCGCGTCGTGCCGACCGACGACCCGTGGCGGATCGTCATGCTCGCCCGCGAGACCGACGCCGACCTCGTCGGCATCGACGAGGCGGAGTTCTTCGACCCGGGCGTCGTCGATGCGGTCGAGGCGCTCCGGCGTTCGGGTCGCCACGTCGTCGTGACCGGCCTCAACCTCGATTTCGCCGGTCGCCCGTTCGGCCCGATGCCGGAGCTCATGGCCCGCGCCGACGAGGTCACGATGCTGACCGCGATCTGCGTCATCTGCGGCGAGACCGCGACCCGCACCCAGCGCCTCGTGAACGGCCGACCGGCCGCGCTCGACGACCCGCTCGTCGTCATCGGCGGCATGGACGACCGCGCCCTCGAAACCTACGAGGCCCGCTGCAACCGCCACCACGAGGTCGCCCCGCCGAGAAACGCGCCGGTGGAGGATGCTGACGTGCGAGAGGCTCCCTCGGTCCCGATGGAGTTGTAGGTCGACCTCCAACGCCCTAGACACGCGCTCGCACGTCGCGGTCGAAGAGCTCCATCGCGCGGGCGATCCCATCCGGGTCGCGCGCGGCGAACGAGAGCGCGAGGTGGTCGACCCCTAGGGCGGCGTAGGCGCCGATCGCGCGCGCGACCTCCTCGGCTGAGCCGCGCATCGCGTAGAAGCCGTCCCCTTCGGCTTCGGACTCGCCGAGGCGGACGCGGACGCGCGCCGTCAGCCGGGGCATCGGTCGGCCGGCGCCCTCGGCGGCGGCGCGGATCACCGGGATGCGCGGGGCGTACGACTCCGGGCTCGCAGCCGACGAGTGGTACGCGTCGGCGAGCCGGCCGATCCGCTCGAGCGCCTTCGGATGGCGCCCGCCGATCCATATGGGCAGGGCAGCGCCCTGCGCCGGCAGGGGATGGAACTCGGCGTTCTCGATCGTGTGGAAGCGGCCGCGGAACGGTTCCTCGGAGCCGGACCAGAGATGGCGCCACAACCGCACTGTCTCCTCGGTGTAGGCGCCGCGGACGTGGAAGCGGTCGCTCGCGCCGAGCGTCGCGAACTCGCGCTCGGACCAGCCGACGCCGACGCCGGCGATGACCCGTCCGCGCGAC
>Ga0247727_10008899_pt1 | contig 18451 bp, 16 predicted proteins | sample WisWelCaveWW1625_FD_202498 | JGI IMG/M metagenome (GOLD analysis project Ga0247727, IMG submission 202498) | Biofilm microbial communities from Wishing Well Cave, Virginia, United States - WW16-25 | ecosystem: Environmental > Aquatic > Deep subsurface > Groundwater > Cave microbial mat | place... | reverse complement strand
GGAGGCGCGCGACGTGGTGGAGGGGCTGCCTGAGCCGGCGCGCCGCATGACGCTCGAGCAGCAGCGCGGGCCGGCCGCCGCCGGCCAGGAGGCGGCCTCCGGGCCGGGTCCAGCATCCTTATGGGGAGCCCCTGGGAAGGCCAATGGAGACCTGTCTCCGCTGCAGCGGCGTTTGATCGAGCTGCTCGACGCGGGCGCGTCGACCCATATCGACGCCGTCATCGAGCAACTGCCGGAGATCTCTTCGGCCGAGATTCTGGCCGCTCTTTGCGAATTGGAATTGCTGGGCCACCTCCGGCAGTTGCCCGGCAAGAACTTCGTGAAAGTCTGGTAGAACGGTAAGGGAATGGCGAAATCGTCGGCAGCGCCGTCGCTGGTCATCGTCGAGAGCCCGGCCAAGGCCCGGACCATCAACAAGTATCTGGGCAAGGACTTTATCGTCAAGTTCTCGCTGGGGCACGTGCGGGACCTGCCCAAGCGGGAGGTGGCGGTCGACGTGGACAACGGCTTCGAACCCACCTACGAGGTCATCGAGGGAAAGAAGAAGCTGATTCAGGAGTTGAAGCTGGCAGCCAGCAAGGCGCCGGCCGTGTACCTGGCCGCCGACCCGGATCGGGAAGGCGAAGCGATCTGCTTCCACCTGGCCGAGGAGCTGCGCGGCAAGCCGTCGAAAAAGGGCGACGCCCAGAAGATCTATCGGGTGATGTTCAACGAAATCACCGGACCGGCGATCCGGCGGGCGTTCGAGAAGCCGGGCGCCATCGACCTCCGCCTGGTGGACGCCCAGCAGGCCCGGCGCGTGCTCGACCGCCTGGTGGGCTACAAGATCTCCCCATTGCTTTGGGACAAAGTGCGCCGGGGAGCCTCGGCCGGGCGGGTCCAAACCGTCGCCCTGCGGCTGATCGTCGAGCGAGAGCGGGAGATCCGCGCCTTCCTCAAGAGGGAATACTGGACCATCGACGCGCACCTGGCGGCCCGCAAGCCCCCGGTCTTCGACGCGCGGCTCATCCGCCGCGACGACCAGGCCGTCGAGATCCCCGACCAGGCCGCGGCCGCCTCCATCGTCGGGTCGCTCGAGGGCGCGCAATATACGGTCCGGTCGGTCACCACCAAGGAAAAGCGCCGCAACCCGGTGGCGCCCTTCATCACCTCCACGATGCAGCAGGAGGCCGCCCGCAAGCTGCGCGTCAGCGTGAAGCGCGCCATGGGACTGGCCCAGCGGCTCTACGAGGGCGTCGAGCTGGGCCCAGAGGGCAGCGTCGGGCTGATCACCTACATGCGGACCGACTCCACCCGCGTCTCCGAGGAAGCCCTGGGCGAGGCCCGCGCCCTGATCGCCGAGCGCTACGGCCCCTCCTATCTGCCCGAGAAACCCAATATTTATAAGACCAAGAAAGACGCCCAGGACGCCCACGAGGCCATCCGGCCCACCTCGGCCGCCCGTACTCCCGACTCGCTGGCCTCCTTCCTCGGCGAGGACGAGCTGAAACTGTATCGCCTGATTTGGGTGCGCTTTGTGGCTTCCCAGATGAATCCGGCGCTGTTTGACCAGACCACGATCGACATCGACGCCGGCGCCGGCGCCTCAGCGCTCGCCCAGGGCGCCGCCCGGTATCTGTTCCGCGCCACCGGATCGGTCCTGAAGTTCGACGGCTTCCTGGCCGTCTACGAGGAAGGCAAGGACCAGAAGGACGAGGAGGACGAGGAGATCAAGCACAAGCTGCCGGCCGTGGCCCAGGGCGAGGAGCTCAAGCTCAAGGCCCCCCTCAAGCCGGAGCAGCACTTCACCGAGCCGCCGCCGCGCTTCAACGAAGCCACCCTGGTCAAGGAGCTCGAGGCGCGCGGGGTCGGCCGTCCCTCCACTTACGCCGCCATCCTGTCCACCATTCAGGAGCGGGAGTACGTCACCAAACAAGGCGGACGTTTCACTCCCACCGAGCTGGGCATGGTGGTCACCGACCTGCTGGTCCAGCACTTCGACGACATCTTCGACATCGCCTACACGGCGCGCATGGAGGAGGAGCTCGACGAGATCGAGGAAGGCAAGCTGAACTGGCGCCAGGCCATGTCCGATTTCTATGAGAAGTTCGCCAAGGACCTGGCCCTGGCCGGGAAGAACATGACCGACCTGAAGCGCCTGGAGCGGCCCACCGACCTGGTCTGCGACAAGTGCGGCAAGCCGATGGTGATCCGCTGGGGGCGCCACGGCAGCTTCATCGCCTGCAGCGGCTATCCGGAGTGCAACAACACCCGCGAGCTGACCGTCGATCTGCCCGACCTAGATAAGCACGACCTGACGGAGCTGGGCGGCGAGGAGGAATACTGCCAGAACTGCGGCCGTCCCATGGCCTTGAAGAAAGGCCGCTTCGGCCAGTTCTACGCCTGCACCGGTTATCCGGACTGCAAGACGACGCGCCCCATCGGCGGCACGCAGAAAAAACCCGACCTGGCGCTCCAGGAAACCTGTCCACGCTGCCAGCACCACCTGGTGCTGAAGCACGGGCGCTTCGGCGAATTCACCGCCTGCAGCAACTATCCCCACTGCAAGTACGTGAAGCAGAAAACCATCGGGGTGCCTTGTCCCAAGCCCGGCTGCTCGGGCGATCTCGCCGAGCGGCGCTCCCGCCGCGGAAAGACTTTCTACGGCTGCACCCGGTATCCGGATTGCGATTTCACCGCCTGGAACAAACCAGTGGCCACCCCCTGTCCGGCTTGCGGCAATCCTTATCTGGAAGAGCGATACCACAAGGCCGGTACGGTGCTGCAGTGCCCCAACGGGGAGTGCCAGCACAAGGCGCCGGTTCAGGCGGCCGCCCCGGCGCCGGCGCTAGTGTAGCGCGCAGCTTCGCCAAGAGAGAGTAGAAGCCGTATGGACGTATTCGGTGGCGGATCGGCCCTCGCGCTGGGAGCGGAAGGCCGGAGGGGGCCGGGGCTGAAGGACGGGCGCCCGGTGACGGTGGGCGCCTACATTTCGGTCAACTTCCAACTGTGCCAGATGCCGCATCCGCTTGCTTACGCGCGCGGCTCAGAAAGCGCTTCCGAGCCGCGACCGTGAGGGAGCGGTTGCGATGGTTATTTCGTGACAGGCCCTCAGGCGAGAAAAAGCGTTGGGCGGGGATTCCCAACTGGCTCTCCGTGTGCTGTTTCCTGGCAGTGGCGGCGGCTGGTGATGCCGAAGAGGGTCAACCACTGGTCGCTGACCAGCCTGCAGCAGAGGTTGGTGAAGACCGGCGGCCGGTTGGTGAAACATGCGCGGTACTAATGGCTGCTGTTGGCCGAGGGACATCTGACGCGGCGGGTGTTCGGTGCTGTCCACCCAGAGGCGGCCTGGTGTATACTCCAACTGACTGGGAACCCAAAACGGAAATCCGTGCATCATGACTCGCCGCGCGCCCTCCAGGTCTGGATTCTCCCGGCGGAAAGCCAACGCGGTTTCGTAGCGGTGGTGTCCGTCGGCGATCAGGAGCTTCCGCGGCTGGAGGAGCCGCTGGATCTCGGCGATCTCCGTCGGATCGTCGATCCGCCACAACGAATGCTCCGCTCCGTACTCGTCCCGCAGACGGATCAGGCTGGCGGGGTCCCCGGCGGCTGGCGCGTAACGGTACGCTCGAAAGGGAAAGATGCGGGCCATAGGCTCAGTCTACGCGGCCCGGCCCGAATCGTCAAAGCAGATCCGCCGGCGCTGCTCGGCTATACTGGACTGGTGGGCATCCAGCAGGAACTGATCGACGAGATTGTCCGGCGGATTCGAGCTCAGGCCAGCCCCAGTCGGATCATCCTGTTCGGGTCGGCGGCCAGCGGACGGATGACCCGGGACAGCGACGTCGACCTGTTGGTGGTCGAACCGGAGGTGAGCGACATCCGGGCGGAAATGGTTCGCCTCGGCGGGGCCTTGCTCGGTCTGGGTTACTCCATTGACGTCAAGGTCATCGGCGCGGAACGGTTCGAGGAGACCAAGGACATCATCGGCGGGATCGCCTACCCGGCCCATAAGTATGGCAAAGTCATCTATGAGGCTGCGTGAAGAGGTGATCACCGAGCTGGTCCAGCAGTGGCTAGACCGCGCGCACACCGATTTTGGCGCCGCCACGGTGTTGCTCGAGGAGGGGCGCTACCTGAGCGTTGTCGGGTTTCACTCCCAGCAGGCCGCGGAGAAATCGTTGAAGGCGCTGTTGGTGCATCACCAGGTCGAGTTTCCCAAAACACACAAGCTGGACGAACTGTTGACCCTGCTGGCTCCCTTGCACCCTGCGCTGACCGGCTCGTTGGCCGGGGTCGCCGCCGCGCTCAACTCGTACGGCGTTGAGGTTCGATACCCCGGCGATCTTCCGGAGCTGACCCTGCAGACGGCCTCCGCCGCCGTCGAGCATGCCTCGCGGGTTCGCCGGGCGGTCTACGCCGCTCTGGGCGAGCCGGCGCCCGACACAGGCGGAATGAGAGGTGACCTATGAAACGCTGGACCATGGGAGCCTGTAACGGCCGCGTGGATGGCCGGCAGATCCTGTGGGCGCAGGTGGATCGCACCGAGAGCGACATCATGCTGAATGAGGATTTCCGCTGACGGGATTCCCGACAGGTTTCATTTCTTCGCTGGGCTGACACGGTTCACGAGTCGGCCCAGCCGAAGAAGATCACCCCCTTGCCGGTCTGGAAGCAGTTCTCGCAGGAATGGACGGTGGGCCAGATCCGCGTCGGCGACAGCATCGACCCCTTCGACAAGCGCGCCTACGCCTGGGCGTCAGCGGGACAAACCGGGGCGCTCGAGAAGGAAGTCCAGCTTGAGGCCGGTCAGCAGCAGGTCTACAGCGTCGCCTTGGCCGTCGCCGATTCGCCGCTCGCCGCCTACGGAATCCTGGCCGGCGCGCCCGCCCAGCGCGGACAAGTCTCCGGCAGCCTCAAGGACCCGAGCGGCGCCGCGGCCCTCCACGCCGCCCTGATGGTCCAGATCGGCGAGACATCGCTGCCCGCCTATCCCGACGCGGCCGGCCGCATCTCCTTTTCACTGCCCGCCGGCCAGTATCGCGCCCGCGTCGTCGATCTCGGACGCGACCACCAGGAGCGCCCGTTTACCGTCGCCGCCGCGCGCGCGACGGACCTGGCTATCGAACTGGCGCCCGCCTCGGCCATTCGCTTCGACGTGCGCGACCAGGCCGGAGGCCCCTCGCCCTGCAAAGTGCAATTCCTCGGCGTCGGCGGAACCCCCACTCCCAATCTGGGAACCGAGTCCCGCGCTCGCGGCGCCGATCACCAGTATCAATCCCCCGACGGCCAGTTCACCCAGCAGCTCCCCCCTGGCCGCTATCTGGTCCGCATCACCCGGGGCATCGAGCATGACCTGGTCGAGCGCGAGGTCGAGGTCCCGCCCGGCCGCGTCCTGGATTTCCCGGCGACCCTGCGCCGTTCCGTGGACACCGCCGGCTGGATCTCCACGACTACCACGCCCACTCCACCCCCAGCGGCGACAACTACACCAACACCGACGATCGGCTGATCAATCTGGCCGCCGAGCACATCGAGTTCGCCCCCACCACCGAGCACAACCGCATCTACGACTGGCAGCCGCACCTCCGCAAGCTCCGCCTGGACCGCCACCTCAAGACCATCATCGGCACGAGCTGACCGGCCGCGGCCAGCACTTCAATTCCTTCCCCCTGCGCCGCGATCCCCCCCAACTGGCTCTCCGTGTGCTGTTTCCTGGCAGTGGCGGCGGCTGGTGATGCCGAAGAGGATCAACCACTGGTCGCTGACCAGCCTGCAGCAGAGGTTGGTGAAGACCGGCGGCCGGTTGGTGAAACATGCGCGGTACTAATGGCTGCTGTTGGCCGAGGGACATCTGACGCGGCGGGTGTTCGGTGCGATTCTACGGCGGATCTGGGCCTTGCCGTTGCCGGCGGGGTGACCGGAGCAGCAGGCAGTACAGAAGATCGGTCGGAAGGGAGGCCCAACAGGACGACGTGTCTGAAAATGGCATCGGGAAGAGGCTGTCCAGGTGCGCCCACCCACCCCGGACGGCCAGAACTGCCAGTTTCGGCGCGGTCAGCGTCAGCCGGGGAGAAAAAACCGGGCTTCAACTGTCCACCCAGAGGCGGCCTGGTGTATACTCCAACTGACTGGGAACCCAAAACGGAAATCCGTGTTAGAAGGGGAATCCCGGAAATTCCGCTCGGCAAGGAGTATCCATGCACAAAGCCGCCTCGACCTTTGTTGGCGCCCTGCTATTGATTTCAGCGAGCCTGCCCGTTGGGTTCAGCCAGACCTCCACTTCAAACCTGACAGGGTTGATCAGCGATCCGGCCGGCGCCGCCATTCCCGGCGTGAAGGTCAGACTGGAGAACGTCGCCACGCGCGAAAGGCGCGAAGTGATCTCGGGCGACGAAGGCCGCTTTACTTTCTCCCAGATTCTCCCTGGTGTTTACGATCTGCAGGCCGAAGCCTCGGGCTTCAAGTCATTCACTCAGCGCAATATCACATTGGTCTCGGGCCAGTCCGGCGCGGCGAATATTTCGATGCAGATTGGCGAGCTGTCGCAGCGGGTGGAAGTCGGCGCAGCCGCGGTGCAAGTGGATACGCAGACGGCGAACCAGGCCGTGACGATCGAGCGCGGAATGGTGCTGGCGCTCCCGACCAATCTTCGCAATCCGTTTACGCTGGTCCATGCCACCGCCGGGGTGACCGCGCCGGCCACCGGCATCTCGCAGTCCGTTGCCGATCAGAACCAGGACCGTTTCGGTTTGAACGGCGGGCGCAGCACAACGACTGGGATTCTGCTCGACGGCGTGAACGCTTCAGCCGGCAACAGTTGGAACGGCCTGCTGATTTCGCCCGCCATCGATTCGGTTGCGGAGGTGCAGGTGATCCGCAACGCTTACGATGCGCAGTATGGCCGCTCTGGCGGCGGCATCGTCAGCGTCGTGACCAAGGGCGGCAGCGCGGATTTCCACGGCACGGCGTTCGACTTCCTGCGCAATTCGGCGCTCGATGCGAACTCCTGGTCGAATAATCGCGCCGGCCTGCCGAGGACTCTTTTCCAGCGCCACCAGTTCGGCGGGAACTTCGCCGGCCCCGTCTGGCGCTCGAAGAAACTGTTTTTCTTTGGCGGCTACGAGGGACTCCGGCAGGGTTCACCCTCCACCGTGGTCAGTTCACTGCCAACAGATCTGGAGCGGTCCGGCGATTTTTCGCAAACTCTGAATGCCAACGGGGCGCTGTCCCTCATCTTCAACCCGCTTTCCACGCGGCCGAATCCCAGCGGCGCCGGTTTCGTTCGCGATGCCTTCCCGGGCAACCGCCTCCCGGTCAGCCTGATGGATCCCGTTGGCGTCAAAACGGTCGCTCTCTATCCGGCAACCACCGGCCCAGGGGACCCCTTCACTCATGCCCGCAACTACTCAGGTTCTGGCAAAGGCTCCACCAAGAGCGACCGCTCCGACATTCGCATCGACTGGGCGCGTCAGCGACAAGCACTCCATGTACTGGCGTCTCTCGAGAGCATGGCGCCAGAACGGCCTGCCGGCCCCGAACGTGTTTCCGAACCTGACCGGGACCGGCAACATCAGTGGAAATCCCCGCTACCAGGTTTCACTCGGCAATACGTTCGTGCCGGATCCAACCTGGGTGATCAACGTGATGGCCGCGTTCGGGAGCTGGACCGAGCGGCAGAGCTCGCCCTATGCCGGACGCGACGGCACCGAGCTCGGTCTGCCGGCCTCGTTCGTCAGCCTGCTGGACGTGAAGACGCTTCCGCAAATCACGATGCAGAACTACTCCAACATCGGCTATTCCCGCGATCTGAACAACATCAGCCGCGTGGCCAATCTTCAGGTGAACGCGACCAAAGAGATGGGGGCGCACAGTTTGAAGTTCGGCTTCACGCGCGACGCCGCCTTGCTAACGGGTGGAGGAATTTTCTCGGCTGACTTCAGTTTCTCGCGCGGGATGACTTCGGGACCCACGGCGCAGACCAGCAGCACGACGTCAGGCAATGCCGTCGCGTCGCTGCTTTTCGGCGCCGGTTCCGGCGGCAACGTGCAGAAGCCAGCCCTGGGCGCGATCACGCGGCTGTACTACGGCTGGTACTTTCAAGACACCTGGCGTATCTCGAAGCGCATCACCATCAATCCGGGCATCCGCTACGAGCTGCACCGGCCGGCCACGGAACGTTACAACCGCTTCAGCAACTTCGATTACACGGTGGATAACCCGCTCGGCAAGCAGGCGGGGATGCCGCTCCAGGGCGGCCTCCGGTTCACCGATGAGAATAACCGCTTCTCCTCGGATCCGGTGCACAACAACTTCGCGCCGCGCCTCGGCATTTCCTTCAAACTCACGGAGAAGCTGGTGCTCCGCACGGGATACGGCATCTTCTTCCCTACGCAGACCGGCACGGGCGATTTGACGGGCTATTCCTCGACCACGCCATGGACCTTCAGCCAGGGCGGCGACGGCATCAACCCGCAAGATCTCTATCGCAATCCTTATCCGAATGGCCTGATCCCGGCAGTAGGCAGTTCCGGCGGGCTGCTGACCAACATCGGACGCGGCGCCGGCGGCTACGATCGCAATCACCCCAACGGATACATGCAGAACTACAGCGCGGACTTCCAATTCGAGCTAGGGCAAAACACCGTGCTCGAAGTGGGCTACGCGGGACATCAGGGGCGCAAACTGGTCAATGGCGTGAGCATCAACGATAATCAGCTTCCCACCGAGTTGCTGTCGATGGGCACGGCGCTCGATACGCGCGTGAATAATCCATTCTTTGGCTTGATCACCGCAGGCAACCTGGCCACGGCGCAACTGCCGCGGCACCGCTTCCTGCGGCCGTTCCCCCAGTTCGATACCGTCACCCGCAATGGGCAGATGTCGGGCGGCAGCTCCAGCTACAACGCATTTCTGATGAAACTTTCCAAGCAGTTTTCGAGCGGCCTGATGCTGATGTCCAGCTATCAGTGGTCCAAGGCGATCGACAACATCGGCGAGACGGAGCCGAGCCCGGGCGGTGCGGCGGACGGCTTCCGCGACAACCGGAACTTCCGGATCGAACGGTCGCTTTCGGCGCACGATCTGCCGCACAGCATGGTGACCGCGGTGGTGTACTCGCTGCCCATAGGCAGAGGCAAGCGCTTTGCCGGCAACATCAATCGTTTCGCCGATGTGATCGTCGGCGGCTGGCGGCTTTCGAGTATCGTACGGCTTTCGAGCGGACTGCCGGTGCGGCTCACGGCCCCCAGCACCATCAGCCAGTATGGATTCGGCACCCAGTATCCGAACGTGACGAAGGGATCGGACGTGGCGGCGCCGAACCGGACACCGGAGCGCTGGTTCAACACGGCGGCCTTCTCGGCGCCAGCCCCTTACACCATCGGCAACTCGCCGCGGCGGCTCAACGAACTGCGCGCCTCGCACCAGAAGAACGCGGATGTGTCGGTGGCAAAGAATTTCAGCTTCCGCGAGGCCGTCAAAGTCCAGTTCCGCGCGGAGGCGTTCAATCTGACGAACACGCCGCAGTTTGCCTGGCCGGACACCGCTTTCGGCAGCACGACGTTTGGCGTGGTCTCGGGCACGATGAACGTCGGCCCACGCAACGTGCAGATGGGGCTGAAAGTGGACTTTTGATGACGCAGGGCTTGGGCTTCCGGTTCCTGAAAAATGGCATCGGGAAGAGGCTGTCCAGGTGCGCCCACCCACCCCGGACGGCCAGAACTGCCAGTTTCGGCGCGGTCAGCGTCAGCCGGGGAGAAAAAACCGGGCTTCAACTGTCCACCCAGAGGCAGCCTAGTGTATACTACAACCCACCGGGGACCCAAAACGGAAATACGGGTCATATAAATCTAGATGTTATGCTGGTGGAGTCGGAGTGGAAGAGCGGCAAGTTCGTTTTCCGAGTTCGCTCGGAGGAGGTTGAATTATGTTCTTAGGCGAGAAAAAGCGTTGGGCGGGGATTCCCAACTGGCTCTCCGTGTGCTGTTTCCTGGCATCTGTGTTTACGGCCAGGACCCTCGGGCGACGATTATGGGCCGCGTGACCGACCCATCCGCCGCCGTAATACCCAGCGTACGGGTGCGCGCCCTCAACGAGGCTACCCAGGGCGGCTCGATGACGACCAATGAAGCGGGAAACTTTGTCATCCCTTTCTTGCCGCCAGGCAGGTACTCCCTCACCGCCGAGGCGGCGGGTTTCAAGAAATTCACCCGATCGGGCGTCCAGTTGCGAATCAGCGAAAGGGCCGAGATCAACATTTCGATGAGCCTGGGGACCGTGGACGAGTCGGTGGAGGTGAGGTCGGAAGCGCCCCTGCTCGACACAGCCAGCGCGTCGCTGGGACAGGTGGTGGATGAGAGGCGCATCCAGGATCTGCCGTTGTTCGCGGGCAACCCCCACGAGTTGATTTTCACCACGCCGGGCATGGTGAATCCCTCGGGGACGATGCCCTCGCAGTATGCTCCTTGGAACAACCTCCAGGTGCAGTCCAACGGCAACGGCGGCGGCACTAACGAGTATTCGATCGACGGGGTGCCCAACACCTTTGCCAATGGCATCTCGCGGGGCGCCCGGCCGGCGCTCAGTCCACCCACCACGTCAGTGAGCGAGTTCCGGATCGAGACCACGTCTTATGATGCGAGCGTGGGGCACACGATCGGCGCTTCGGTGAACCTCAACACCAGGGGCGGCGCCAACGAGTTCCACGGCGGAGCCCACTGGTATGTCAAGAACAGCGCCTTCGACGCGCCCAGCTTTTTCGACAACCTGGCCGGCCGCAAACTGGAAACCTACCAGTACAACCGCGCCGGGTTCGACATCGCTGGACCGGTCCGCCTGCCCGGTTACAATGGCACGCACAAGACCTTCTTCTTCTACACATACGAGCGCAACATCTGGGAGGTGCCGGAACCGCGCACTGACACTGTTCCCACGCTGAGACAGCGGACCGGCGATTTCTCCGAGCTGCTGGCCTTGGGAACGCGGTACACGATCTACGATCCGTTCTCCGCCGCGGCCGCGCCGGGCGGACGGATCAGCCGTACGCCGTTGCCGAACAACATCGTTCCGGCCGCCCGGATGGATCCGGTGGGGAGAAACATGGCGAACTTTTACCCGGCGCCCAACCTGCCGGGCACCATCGATGGTTTCCAGAATTACTACACGCCCGCAGTGGCCACGCAAGACTACTGGGTTCACCTGGCGCGGGTGGATCACGCCTTCAACGAGAGCAATCGCTTTTTTGTGCGGCTCGACGCCGCCAGTTGGGATGAAGACCAGTTGCGCCGGCTCGGAAACGGCAACCCCGCTTCCGGCCTGCTGACCTCTTCGAGGGATCAGGGGGCGGCGCTCGATTATGTGAGAGTCATCGGCCCCGCCATGGTGCTCAACCTCCGCTACGGCGTGACCTTCCAGAAACAATCGGACTACCGGGTGAGCCGGGGCTGGGACTTGGGCGCTCTCGGTTTCTCAACCCGACTGGTGAGCCTGGTGGACGGAAGATTCGCCACCATCCCCGAGCTAAATCTCGACAACTACGCCCGCATGTCCCGCTTCTTTGGCGGCGGCGATGGATCCAACACCGGGCTGCTGCATAGTTTGACCGGCAATTTCACGAAGGTCCACGGGCAGCATAGTCTGAAGTTCGGATCGAGCTTGCGCAGCAATCGCTCCGCCGGCAACCGCTTCCCTTACTCGACCTCGCCCCTGTTCCGCATCAGCGCGGCGTACACGCGCGGTCCGTTGGACAACTCCCCGGTCAGTCCCACCGGCCAGGACCTTGCCGCCCTGCTGATGGGGCTTCCGTCGGATGGCCAGATGGATATGACCGCCAGTTTCGCGCTCCACGGCCCATCCCTGGGACTCTACATCCATGACGACTACAAGCTTTCGCGAAAGCTGACGGTCAACCTGGGGTTGCGCTGGGAGTATGACGTTCCGGTCACGGAACGGTACAACCGGCTGGTGGCCCAGTTCGCCGGCGGCACGCCGAACCCGATCGAGGCGGCGGCCCGGGCCAATTACACGGCGAATCCCATCGCGGAGCTTCCGGTGGCGGACTTCCGCGTTCTGGGAGGACTCACCTGGGTGAACCAGGGGGGCGCGGGACGCAGCCCGTTTGCCACACAAAAGACCAACTTCATGCCGCGCATCGGCTTGGCCTACCAGCTCAGGCCCAAGACGGTTCTCCGCGCCGGGTACGGCCTGTTCCACGACACGGTTGGCATCAATCAGACCGTTCCGATCCAGACCGGCTTCTCGCAGAGTACGCCGTTGCAGGTCACGCGGGACGGCGGATTGACGTTCGTCACGCGAATGTCCGATCCATTCCCCGGCGGGCTGTTGCCACCCAAGGGGCCGTCCGGCGGGTTAACGACCAACCTGAATCAGTCGATCAGCTTTTTCAACGGCACGCGAAAGAATCCCTACGCGCAACGCTGGAGCTTCGGTCTGCAACATTTGCTGCCGTGGCAGTTCCTGGTGGAGGCGAGCTATCTTGGCAATCGGGGCACGCGGCTGGAGATTCCGCACAACCTCAACGGCATTCCCAACCGCTTCCTGAGCACGAGTTTCACGCGCGATCAAGCGACGATCAATTCGCTCACCGAAAACCTGCCGAATCCTTTCCGGGGGACCGATCCCATTTACGGCTCGACCATCACGCGGGGGGCGCTGCTGCGGCCCTACCCGCACTTCGGCAACATCATCGTGGATGAGAACATCGGCTACTCCTAGTACCACGCTCTGCAACTGCGCGCCGAGAAGCGCCTGTCCCAGGGCGTCACGTTCCAGCTCGCCTACACGTTCTCGAAGCTGATGCAGCCGACGGAATTCCTGAACTCGGGCGATCCAGCGCCGTACGAAACGCTGGCCGGCTCGGACCGGCCGCACGTCCTGTCGATAACGGGATTATGGGAAGTGCCGGTGGGCCGCGGGCGGCGGTTCGGCGCGGCTATGCCCCGCGTGCTGGATGCGGTGGCAGGCGGTTGGCAGTTCGGCGCGATCTTCAAGCATCAAGCCGGACAAGCGCTCGAGTTCGGGGACGCCATCTTCACCGGCGATCTGAAGAACATCGCCCTCTCGGGCAGCGCGCGAAGCCGGGAGCGGTGGTTTAACGTGGATGCCGGTTTCAACAGGATCATCGCCCAGCAACGGGCCTCCAACGTGCGGGCTTTTCCGCTGCGGTTCGGCCACGTGCGCAGCGCCCCCCAGCAGCGGGGAGACCTGTCGGTGAAGAAGAACTTTCGCATCACCGAGAAGGTAACCACCGAGTTTCGCGCGGAGGCGATCAACGCGACGAATTCGGCGATTTTCGGCCCTCCCAACACAACGCCGACCAACTCGGCTTTCGGCCGGGTGACCAGTTTGCAGTGGTCTGGGCGGCAGTGGCAGTTTGCTTTGAAGGTCCGGTTCTGAAAGGAGCTCCAGTTCATGAAGGCGCCAGTGTGGTTCGTCCTGGTTGCACTCGCTTCCACGGCGGATGCCGAGCCGGGCAGCGGCGGCAGCCGCAACCGGATCGTGCGCGTGGTTACGGTCGGCCAGGAAGGCTTGGCGCAATCCGGCGAGAATGTTCTGAACGATACCATCGAACGTCTGGACCGGGCAGCGTCGTTTCGTCCCGACATCGCCGCCTTACCCGAGGTGTTTGTGGACGGGGAGCCGGAAACAGTGCCGGGACCCGTCACCAGGCGGCTAGCCGATTGGGCGCGGCGGCATGCCAGCTACGTGTTGTTCGGCATCAAGACGCGGGTGGGCGATCGCGTGTACAACTCGGCCGTGTTGCTGGACCGCAAGGGAACGGTTGCCGGTCAGTACAACAAAATGCACCCCACCGAACAAGAACTGGAGAAAGGCATCCATCCCGGCGAAAGTGGCGCCGGGGTTTTTGAAACCGACTTCGGCAAGATCGGCGTTCAGATCTGCTTCGACGTGAACTGGTGGGATTCGTGGAAGGCCCTGAAAGAGAAAGGAGCGAAGATCGTTTTCTTTCCTTCCGCATATCCCGCCGCCCGGCAGCTTTCGGCGATCGCGTTGATGAACCAGTTCTACATCGCCTCCTCGACCAGAGACCGCCTGTCGCGAATCTACGACATCACTGGCGCGGAGCTCGCAGTGCCGGGGCGCTTCCAGCCCTGGGCGGGCGCGGCGCTTCCCATCGGCAAGCGGCTCTTCGAGATCGACTACCACAGCCGGAAGGCGCGCGAGATCCAGCGCAAGTACGGGGACAGGGTGGAAGTAAAGTGGCTCCACGATGACGACTGGTTCACCCTGGCGTCACTGGATCCCGATTTGACGGTGGAAGATCTGATTGCCGAGTTCGGCCTCACCCCGCTCGATGCTTACCGTGACCGCGCCAAGAAGGCAGTCGACGCGGCCAACGACAGAGGCAACTAACTCGTCCCCGCGCGAGGCGCAGCAGGACCCTGCAGGAGCCCGATGCCCGATCCGTTTGACGCGCCTCAGTACGTGGCCCACCTTGATAGTCTTTCCCCCATAGAGCATCGCGAGAAAGGAACGGGAACCATCGTGCTTGCGCCGTCGCGCCGTTTGCTAGGATGAAGGTGATGGCCGATCGGCAGACAGCCCAAGACCGAGAGCTGCTGCGCCAATGGGTCGAAACCTGGCGGCGGGCAGGACCGGAACTCGAGGAGATTCGGCGCCGCGAAATAGAGTCCACGGATACCCGCGAGGCAATCCGGCAACTGTTTGGATCCGCGACGGCATTCCAGCAGCTTCCGCCACGAACCACGTCCGGCTTGGTCGAGCAGCAGGCTTGGTTCGCCAGGCTGCGCCGATGACGCCGCTGTTTGAGGCAGCGCTCGAACTCCAGAACTTTTTCACCCGCCGGCAATGGCAGTTCTGCGTCATCGGGGGCCTTGCGCTGCTGCGATGGGGGGAGCCACGTTTCACCCGTGACGTCGACGTAACTTTGATCACCGGCTTCGGACGCGAAGATGAGTTCATCACGCCACTGCTTTCCTCAGGCTACCGGGGACGCATTCCGGAAGCCGCCGAGTTCGCCCGGAGGAATCGGGTGCTGCTGCTGGATTCGCCGCAAGGCGTCCCGATCGATATCGCCTTGGCGGGAGTGCCGTTCGAGGCGTTGGTAGTGGAGCGGGCCAGCCTGTACGAATTTGAGGCTGGCTGTCTCTTGAGAACGTGTTCCGCCGAGGACCTGATCGTCCAAAAGCTCTTCGCTTTTCGAACACGCGACGTGCTGGATGTGGAGACCGTTGCGCTGAGGCAACGGGGACGCTTGGACTGGGCCTACATTGAAACGCAGTTATGTCCCCTGGCGGAACTGAAGCAGCAGCCGGAGATAATGGAAGCTTTCTCCAGACTGCGGCGAGCGTGACGATGCCTGGCGACGCCCGCGTCCGTAGCAGCACAGGCGCGGGCGAACCCGCGCGCCGCTCACGCCCGATCGAAATACCGTCCCTGTTCGAGCGCCGTCCTCAGCCCCTTCCGTTCCTGGGCCGCGGCGGCGGTTTGCCCCTCCGCCTCGAACGACCCTATCGATCCGATCCGATCCGATCCGCTTCCCTCGCGCAGCGCGAGCGGGCGTTTTCACGGAGCCGCTACCTCGGGGTCGACCACTATTCGGCGGCCGATCGGCCCAACGGACGCTGTTTGCTTGTGTTCCTGGATCTTCTCGGGCCGGGATCGGCCGTCGAGGTGAAGCGTATTTGGCCCGTCGGCCAGGCCCGGACATTCGGAAGGAGGAGCGGAAGTGGACCACCCGGCAAGCGTAAGAAGGCTGCGCCACGCCACTAGATTCTCCCAAGAACAACTGGCGGGTGTCCTGGGAACGTCCTGGGTAACCGTCTCGCGTTGGGAGCGGCGGGTGGCCAGTCCTGGTGAGCAGGTGAGGTCCAGGCTGGATCGACTGTCTCGACTGGTCGCGCGCATCGGAAGGGCATGCCGCCAGGCGAACTCTATCGTTTCCTTCAGACGCCGCACGCGGCCAGCGCCTGGGCCGGCCTCCCGGTCCCCTGGAGCTCGCGCCTACTCGCTCCAGGGCCTGTGCGGAGCGAGCGGTGAGGATCACGCGCGCCCCGCGCCCGGCGAACAGACGCGCGCAGGCCTCGCCAATGCCTCGCGAGGCGCCCGTAATGAATACTACCTTTCCGTTCAGATTCATGCCGCAGCGCGGGGGAAGCCCTAATGTATCATGGCCGGATTTTCAGGGCGGCCGTGCAGGGGGGCGTTACTTCTGTTTCGCCAGGGTAATGAGGAAGCGGCGGTGATCGGCTGATTCCAGGCCTTGCTTGAGGACTTCGGCAACGCGCGGGAGGTCCCGGCCTAGCAGCGCGGCTGGATCGAGCCACAGCCCGGGGAAGACGACGGAACGCAGCACCCCGTCCGCGCCCGGCTCCAGGATCAACCACTCGCCGGCGACCAGGCGCCGCCAGACAACCCGCGATTCCTCGACCAGGACCGTGATGTATTCGCGAACACCGCCCGTGCGGTACAGGCGCAGCTTCGGCCCCAGGTCGCGGGCCGAGCTGGAGACGGCGATCTCAACGATCAACTCGGGAGCGCCCTTGGCCAGACGCCGTTCCTCGCCGGATTGCCCGCCGTATTCAGGAAGAATGCGCAGGAAGCAGTCCGGCTGGGGCGCGTCTTCCAACATTAGCCAGGTTGTGCTCAGGCCACCTTCGCAGCCCGGCGTGGCCTGGGCGTAGTCCCCAAGCCAGTTAGCCACGGCAAAATCATGAGTCCCGTGGAGAAGACTCAACGGCGAAGGCAAATAAACCACCCCCTCCAGCAACTCGGCGAACTTCAACTCCGGCAGCGCCTCCCAGCGCCGCAAGAACTCTTCGCGCGACAGCCTCTCCCCGCCTACCAGCGGATGTGAGACTTGCTCGGCAGCCGACATGCCTTCGCCTCCAACCAGGCTCTACGCTTATTGTAGCAGCGCAGCGGTGCGCGGAGCCTTTTAGGTTTTCATCTATAGGAGTTCTGAGTCTAGCCGGCCAGCGCGGGCTTGGCCGGGATGGTACAATGCTGCGGGATGGGGTTTCGAGAGACGAAATGAGGCTTATCCTCGCTCTGGGTCTCGTGGCGGGAGTCGGGTGCGTGCCAGCAGCGGACTGGCCGGCTTACGGGCGCGATCCGGGCGGGTCGCACTATTCGCCAGTCAATCAGATCAACCGGGACAACGTCCGAGATCTCAAGGCGGCCTGGACCTATCGGACCGGCGACCTGGAGCCGAAAGGACGGACCTACGCGAAGGCCGCCTTCGAGGCGACGCCGATCGTAGTGGGCGGCGTGATGTACGTGGTGACGCCGCACGGCAAGGCGATCGCGCTCGATCCGGCCACCGGGGCGGAGCGCTGGACGTTCGACGCGAGAGTCGACCGCAACGCCGGCTACTCGGAGGTGGCCTCCCGCGGTGTCTCCTTCTGGCGCGACAACGGCGCGGCTGCCGGCGCCGGGTGCGCCGAGCGCATCTTCTACGGCACCATCGACGCGCGGCTGATCGCGCTGGACGCCCGAACGGGCCGGCCATGCGCCGACTTCGGGAAGGGCGGGCAGCTCGACCTGGCCGTGGGAGTCGGGGCGCGGCACGAGGGCGACTACCAGTTGACTTCGCCGCCGGCGATCGTCGGCGATGTGGTCGTGACCGGCTCGTCAGTAGGCGACAATACCTACCGCGACATGGACCGCGGCACGGTCCGGGGCTTCGACGCGCGAACCGGAAAGACCATCTGGAGCTGGGAGCCGATTGACCCGGCGCTCGGGTCTGGCGCGGCGAACGCGTGGTCGGTGATCTCGGCCGATACCAAGACCGGCCTGGTGTTCGTGCCGACCGGCAGCGCCAGCCCGGACTATTTTGGCGGGCTGCGCAAAGGCGATAACCGCTGGGCGAACTCGGTGGTGGCGCTGGAAGCGGCGACGGGCAGGTTCGTGTGGGGATTCCAGGTGGTTCACCACGACCTGTGGGACTACGATGTGGCATCGACCCCGCTGCTATTCGACTTTCGCCGCGACGGGAAGACGATTCCTGCGGTGGCGGTGACGAGCAAGATGGGGTTGCTGTTCGCGCTGGATCGACGGACCGGCAAGCCGCTCCTGCCGGTGGAGGAGCGGCCCGTGCCGCGCAGCGGCGTGCCGGGCGAGGAGAGCTCGCCGACGCAGCCGTTCCCGGCGACCGAGGCGTTGGCGCCGCAGCGGCTGACGCCGGCCGAGGCCTGGGGCCGGACCGAAGAGGAACGCAAGTGGTGCGCGGAGCGCATCGCGAGCCTGCGACACGAAGGCATCTACACGCCGCCGTCGCTGGAAGGCTCGTTGGTGACGCCGGGCAACATGGGCGGCGTGCCGTGGGGCGGGCCGGCGCTGGAGCCCGAGCGGGGCTGGCTGATCGTCAACACCAACCGCCTGCCGGCGGTGGTGCGCCTGATCCCGAAGGACGATTTCAAGACGGTGCGCGCGGACGCGGCCAAGAACCGCATGACCGGGGAGTTCTCGC
>Ga0247727_10008898_pt1 | contig 18452 bp, 15 predicted proteins | sample WisWelCaveWW1625_FD_202498 | JGI IMG/M metagenome (GOLD analysis project Ga0247727, IMG submission 202498) | Biofilm microbial communities from Wishing Well Cave, Virginia, United States - WW16-25 | ecosystem: Environmental > Aquatic > Deep subsurface > Groundwater > Cave microbial mat | place... | reverse complement strand
CAGCCGCAGAAGTTATAACCGTGCCGCAAGCGATCATCCTCGACTTCAAACCTTTGCTGAGAAAACTCGATGACGACGATTTCTTCGAGTTCTGTCAGGCCAACCGCGATCTGCGCATCGAGCAATCGAAGGAAGGAGAAATAATCGTTATGCCGCCGACTGGAGGAGAAACTGGAGGCCAAAATTACGAATTGTCAGGAGAGTTCAGAAACTGGGGCAAAGCCGATGGAACGGGTAAAGGGTTTGATTCTTCAACCGGGTTCAAACTCCCAAATGGAGCAAAACGCTCCCCCGATCTCGCCTGGATCAAATATGATCGCTGGAATGCTTTGACTGATGAAGAGCATAGGAAGTTTCCGCCGCTCTGTCCTGACTTCGTCGTTGAGCTTCGCTCGCCTACCGATTCGCTCAACGCTGTGAAAAAGAAGATGGAGGAATACATCGAAAACGGCGCCCAACTCGGCTGGCTGATTGATCCGATTGAGAGAAAGGTCTACGTCTACCGCCCGCAATCGCCCGTCGAATGCCTGGATAATCCGGAAGCTCTCTCCGGCGAGCCTCTGCTGAAAGGGTTCACGCTCGAGATGAAAGAAATTTGGGGTTAGCCAAATCGCGATTTCGGTGTAAACTACGCGCACTATGGACGAAAGAGATTACTACACCGAACGCCAGGAAACTAAGACGGCGAATTACTTCTGCCCGAAGTGCCGTCAGTCTTACGAATTCCAGATCCGGTGGCTGCGGCGCTCGAAGAAGAAAGAACTGCCCCGTGGCGCGGGCGACTTAGACCGCGCCAAGTTCGCCAAAGCGCGCGATTACATGGTTCGCATAGACGACATGCTCTTCTGTCCGAACCCGCGCTGCCGCCACAAATTCGAGATCCCGAATTCGCAAACCGTCGTCTTCATCTGAGTTGATCGAATCAACCTCACATCGGCTCGGATTCAATCCGAAGGGAGAGATCGCTGGCAGCCCTCAAACCGCCGCCAGCGGTTTCTCCCTTTGATCTTCTGCTCGTCGGCGCCCGCTATGACTTTCGACGAATTTGAATCGAGTTTGAATGACGATGAACCGCCCGGGATATTATCGCCTTACCTGACCGCGCTCTGGCTCGACAGGCGCGGCGATTGGGACGGCGCGCACGAGACAGTCCAGGACATCAACACCAGGACGGCCTCCCGCATCCACGCCTACCTGCACCGCAAAGAGGGCGACGAATCGAACGCGCGTTACTGGTATGGCCAGGCGAAGGAATCGTTCCCGTCGGGCCAAACGCTTGACGACGAATGGCGCGAGTTGGTTCAACAGTTGTTATAAAAAGTTTCGTTTCAGTTGAGCCAATCGCCAATCGCTGCTACCCTCTGCCGCGTCTTCATCAAATCACGACAATCCGAAGGAGAAAAATCCCGTGAGAAACTTCTGCCCACGTGTGTCCCTATTGCTGCTCGCCGGCGCACTGTTCGTTTCCGGGTCTGCTCAAAACCAGACCGCGCCGCAAGCTCCGCCCACGCCCGCCGAATTGAAAGTCCCAGCCGGTTTCACCGTTTCGGTCTTCGCCGCCGACGTGACCGGCGGGCGATTGATGGCGGTCAGCCCCGACGGTGTGCTCTTCGTCGCCCGCCAACCGAAAGGCGACGTCGTCGCGTTGCCCGACCGCGACAAAGATGGTAAGGCCGACAAGATGGAGATTGTCGCCAGCGGTTTGACTCGCCCACACAGCCTGGCCTTCCACCAGGGTTGGCTCTACATCGCCACTAACCCGTCGGTCGTGCGGGTGAAATACGCCAACGGCAAGGTCGAAGGCTCGCCGGAAAAGATCATTGATCTGCCGGTCTCGACCACGCCGCACTGGACGCGCACGATCGGCTTCGGGCGCGATGGCAAGTTGTACGTCGCCATCGGCTCTTCGTGCAACTCCTGCGAAGAAGACGACGCGCGCCGCACGACGATTATGCAGTACAACGCCGACGGCACGGGCGGGCGGCCCTACGCCAAGGGCCTTCGCAACGCCATCGGCTTCGATTGGGACACGAACGGCGTGATGTGGGCCGACGATATGGGCCAGGACAGGATCGGCGAGGAGAAGCCCGCCGACGAGATCAACCGCATCGAAGACGGCAAGCATTACGGCTGGCCTTACTTCATTGATAACAACCAGCCGAACCCCGATCTGAAAGACGCCAAAGGCTCGCTCAAGCTCGAGCAGGCCACGCCACCCGCGCTGGCTTTGCAACCTCACGCGTCGCCGATTGATCTGCGTTTTTACAAAGGCAATAAGTTCCCGGCGGCCTACCGCAACGCGATGTTCGTCGCATTGCACGGTTCTTCGCCCACGGCGCGCAAAGAGCGCATCCCAGGCTCAGTCGTGCGCGTCATCTTCAAAAACGGAAAACCGACGGGCGTGGAAGATTTCGTCACTGGCTGGATGAAGGATGGTCAGGTGCTGGGGCGACCGGCGGGCTTGATCACCGGAGCGGATGGCGCGTTGTACATCTCGGATGACAACAAAGGCTTCATCTATCGTGTCGCTTACGGTAAGTGATAGCCGGATTGAGAGCGGAAAGAAAAACGCGGAACACGCGGAAAAAACGGAAATCGCGGAATGAAGAAAAGGTTCCGCGTGTTCTGTTTTTTTCGCGTGTTCCGCGGTTCTCTTATCCCTTCACGCAAACGACCTGACGGAGCGTGTGCGCGATTTCGACCAGATCGCTTTACGACTGTTTCTTTCGAGAGAAGGTGCGAATCCGATGACATACGGCGCAAACGACTTCGCACTTGGCGATTTCTGCAAGCAAAGCTTCAGTGCTGGCGCCAATAGCCATCCTTCCGACCCCACCAAGCTTCTCCCCTGTTACGTGATCAAAATCCATCTGCCACACCGAAAATATTCCGCCACAGTCCGTGCAGGGGCGGCTCTTTGCTCGCTCAATGATCTCTTTGTTCTTCTTCTGGCGCGGCGATAAATGCACGGGATTTTTACCGGTCTGTAAATACCTTTTATGTTCGCGTTCCCGATGGCAGTTGGCGCAGACAACTTCGGTTTTTTCAATCTCGGCCAACAGCCTCTCCTCCGAAGCATTGCGACTGAGCATGACCGGTATGTTGGCAACCTTTGTCTCAGGATCGAGGTGGTCAAAGTCCATACAGTAAGGTGGATAGGTTTGCCCACAATCCTGGCAAGGGCAATTTTTCAATTGGGCAAAGCGCTCTCGCCAAAGAGCCTGCCGCTGCCGGCGATTCTCATTGGTGATCTGTCTGTAATGCTCCTTTCTTTGCTCATAGTAGTCTTTGAAATAGACGCTCATACAGGCTTTGCAATAACTCTGGACTTTTTTGCCCGCACCTGGTTCAACTGGCGCGCCGCAGATTGAACAAAGTTTCGGCCCCTCTCGGGGTTTTCTGTGCCCAGGCTTCCCGAGTCTTGCCTCGCTTGCCTTTCGCCTGATCTCCGCCGCCTGTTCCGGCGGGTACATATCTTCCAGTCGTTTGCCTTTTATCAACTGAGCGCGCTCTCGCAGGCCTTTCACCTGTCGCTCAACCAGGTCGGGAGCTTGTCGCCGCGCCGCCTGAATTGCCTCGACTCTGAGTCGCCTGGTCTCCTCCGACTGAACATAAGGAGGGTTGGGAAGCCCGTGCTGTTGAATCAGCCTGGTCACACTTTTGGTGGTGATCCCAAATTGCTCGGCAATCTGAGTTTTTGTGCTGGTCTTCAGCAGTGCTTCCAGCGTTTGTTTGTCTATGGTTTTAGCCATTGTTCGGCGGCATCAGATCATCCTTTGACGCAAACCACTTGCTTCAAGGTGTGCACAACTTCCACCAGATCGCTTTGGGCGTTCATCACTGCTTCGATGTCTTTATAACAACGCGGGCTTTCGTCGATTACGTCCTCATCTTTGCGACATTCGACACCTGCGGTAGCCGCAATGTGATCATCAAGACTGATCCGGCGGCGAGCCTCGTTGCGTGACATCGCCCGCCCCGCCCCGTGCGAGCACGAGTTGAAGCTCTCCGGATTCCCAAGCCCGCGCACGATGTACGAACGCGCGCCCATCGAACCCGGAATGATTCCCCAGTCACCCTTGCGCGCCCGCACTGCGCCTTTGCGCGTGACGAAAACCTCTTCGCCGTAATGCTCCTCAATCGCGACGTAGTTGTGATGGCAGTTGACCGCAGTCTCGGTCAACGCGAACTCCGGGACTTCGCCCGATTCCGCCACCGCGTCCACCAACTGCTCCATCATCAGCTTGCGGTTGTACATCGCGAACTCCTGCGCCCAATGAACGGCCTCGACGTAATCGTCGAAATGCTCCGTGCCCTCGTTGAAGTACGCGAGGTCTTTGTCGGGCAGGTTCTTGATGTGCGCCCGCATGTCGTTCTTCGCCATCTCGATGAAGAACGTGCCGATGCGATTGCCCACGCCGCGCGAACCGCTGTGCAGCATGAGCCAGACCTGGTCGTTCTCGTCCAGGCAGACCTCGATGAAGTGGTTGCCGGTTCCGAGCGTGCCCAGATGGTTCACGTGATTGCCGCGATCCAGCTTCGGGTATTTTTCGACAATCGCCTTGTAGCCGATCTCAAGCTGCCGCCAGACGCCGACCTGACGGCGAGGGATTTCGCCCCACGCGCCTTTGTCGCGCCTGCCGCCGTGGTCGGTGCGCCCGTGCGGAATAGCTTTCTCAATCGCGCGGCGGATATTGCGCAGGTTGTCCGGCAGATGATTCGCGTTCAAAGTTGTCTGCACCGCCATCATCCCGCAGCCAATATCAACGCCCACAGCCGCTGGGATGATCGCGCCCTTCGTCGGAATGACGCTTCCGACGGTGGCGCCGATTCCCCAGTGAACGTCGGGCATTGCGGCGACCCACTTGTGGACAAACGGCATCTGCGCGACGTTGCGGAGTTGCTGCTCGGCGACCTCTTCGACCTTGACGCCCTTCGTCCAGGCTTTGATCGGGACGCCGTTTTCGACTTCGATGAGATTGTAAAGAGTGTGCAGCATTGCGTTGTTATCCTTTCAAACGATCGCGCAACAAGTATTCACTGAAAGACGGCGCTTTGCCAAATTCAGCGCTCAATACTTCACCGCGCAAATGCCCCGCCCACCGGCTTGGGGAGCGCGGCTTTTGCCTCTTCAACCCTCAAGCGATCCGTTCGGCCGCTTCGCCCGGCTCGACCAGCACGGTTTTGAACGAAGAGAGGCGGACCTGCCCCGGAGCGAAGCCTTTCATCTTCGTCACGAATTTTCGCTCGCAGTAATTGACCGCGACGCGAGCGCCGGTGCCCGCCTGGCTGAATTTCGCCGCCAACTGCGCGGCTTCGGTGATCGAGCGCGCAGGCACGGGTTTACGCTGCGGGTTGCGAAGCACCACGTGTGAGCCGGGATAATCAGCCGCGTGAAACCAGAGGTCGAATGACTTCGCAATGCGGAAAGTCAGATTGTCGTTGTCGCGGTCAGTGCGCCCGACCAGAATCTCGTAGCCTTCGCTCGAACGATAGCGCCGCACTCCGGCCAGCTTTTCGTCTTTCGGTTTTTTGCCCGGCTGAGACGATCTCTTGCCTTGCTGCTGCCCGGTCGCAGCCGGTTTGAATTGCGCGGCGAACGAGTTCAGCTCATCAGCGCGGGTGATCGCCGCAAGCTGCGCAAGCTGTGTTTCAAGCCGCGCGATTTCGTCTTCGATCTGCGGCAAACGGGCGTTGATCGCTTCGAGGCCGCGCCGCGCCTTTCGCGCCAGCTTGAAGTAATGCCCGGCCGCCTCCTGCGCCGAAGCCTTGTTGGCCGAAGGGATTTCGATCTTCGACTGCGCTTCATCGTAAAAGTCCACCACCAGGAATCCGCCGCCGGCCTTGGTCGCCTGATGCAGATTGGCCAGCAGCAATTCGCCGTAGCGTTGATGCGTCTCGCTGTTTGAAAAACTCTCAAGCTCGCGTCTCAGATTGCCGGCGAGCGCACGCCGTTTTTTGAGCTGCGAGGCGAGGTGCGAATTGAGCTTCTGCTTCAGAGCCAGGAATCGCAGTCGCTCATCGAGCAGCGTGAAATAGGCGTCGGCGGCTTCGTTGACGCTGGCGAATTGCGATTGGGGTTGATCAGAGAGATGGCCGAGCCTGATGGCTGACAGAACAGCGTTGAATTCGTCCTGCCCGGCCTCGCGCTTCAATTCGTCAATTGCGAGTGAAGAATAGATGGCCGGCTGCGGCGTTGATTCGAATAAATCAGCGAGCAGGCTGCGCAGCGCATCGCCGGATGGTTCCTGTTTCGCCCGAAAACCCAGCTCGCGCGCGTACAACGCGGAGAAGCCGATCAAGTGTTTTTGCGCCGCTTCGGCCAGTTCGCCGCCGCTCGCGGCAATCAATTCATCGAGCTTTTCCGCCGAACAGAGAAACGGGTCGAGTTTGTCCGCGGGCGGCGCAGGTTCGGTGTAAGTCGTGACCGCTTCATCGCGCTCGCGCAGTGAGGCGATGACGCGCGATTCTTCGACGAGCAAAACATTCGCGCCGCGACCGGTGAGCGAAACGACCAGCGTCCGCGCGCGATTCTTCCCGTCGCCGTCTTCAGCCGCAAATTCAAAATTGATGACGCGGTCGTAGCCGAGCTTCTCGATTGCCACAAGCCGCGCGCCGCCCAGGTGTTTTTTGACCAGCGCGACGAAACCCGTGTCAGATCGCAATTCGTCGCCAGCCTGCTTCGGATTTTGCGCAGTCAGATAAATCGCCAATCGCTGCGGGGCGGTTGAAACGGCCAGCCAACGTCCGTCGCGCAGATGAAGATCAATCGCGAGGCCGGTCGCGCCGAGCTGATAGACCCTGCCGAGCCGTTGCCGAGTGAGCAACGGTTCAAGCTCATTGACGATGACTTGCAGCAGAAAGTTATCCATAAGATTGGGCGGATTGGGGCGGATCGAGGCGGATTGAGAGCAATTCGGGAATGCCGTTCGGCTACTCTTTGGCGACGGTCGTGCCGGAGATCAGATCGGGCAGGCTGCGATGAGGGTGATTGAGTCTCGTGACAATCAGGTTCAACGGAGGGCAGAGGAACGCAATCGGAGCCGCCCACGCGCGCAACATTTTCTGTCGCCGCGTGACGGGCAGGCCTTCGTCATCGGCGTTGAGCAGGTTCAGATCGAGCAGCGCCATGCCCGTCGTCCGCCCCGCAATCAACAACGTCACGAGCTGATAAACGAACGTGATGGCCGAGAGCAGCACCAGCATAATGAAAAACGATTCGCTGCCGAGCGAAGTGTCGAGCATGGCGTATGCGCCGAAGATCGGCAGATAGGCCGCCGCGATAACCTCGAAATCGCAAGCCCCGGCCAGCGTCCGCACCCAGAGCGAGGCCGGCTCGGCTTCGGGCAGAGGCAACGGCTCGGGAGCCTGTGAAATCTCGATGATCTGCGTTTCAAAGTGTTTGTCCGGTTTGACGGCGACGACTGCGGATTTGCGTTGAGCGTATCCCGGTTCCGTTCGTAATTCGGCCGTCGTCTGATCCTTAGTGTGCGGCGTGCGCGGCCTCAGGACTTTCGCATCGGATGACGGAGCCGTTTTCGGCTCGGGCTTCGCGCTCGCATCCCGGTTGACCTTCGGCGTCAATGTCCTGGTTTCGACCCGATTGACCGGATGACGATTGACGGTATAGATAGCCACCTGATTCGGCCTGGGCGAAACAATTCCGGATTCGGGGCGAGGCTCGGGTTTCGTTTGCGTTTCGGCTTCCGGTTCGGTGAGAGTCAATCTGGCGAGCGCCGCCGCGCGCGCACCCTGCCGGCTTGCGCTGATAGAAGTAGTGATTGCGGGAGCGTGCGTCGCCCAGGAAATGCGTTTCAACGCCGATTCGACAATCGGGTTCGGATCAAGCTCGGCTTCATCAGGCTCATCCGCGGGCATTTCAGCATTGCGTTTTTCCCGCATCTGCCGAACCTTCTCCTTCAACTGCGCACGCCAGGGCGGAAAAGCCGTCGCATCGGCATCGTCTTCAGTTGAAACTTGAGACTTTGGCGCAGGCTGCGTGCTCGCCGGCAGTTTATTTGAAACGGCCGGGAAATGAATCAAATTGTTATCGGCGTCTTTTCGCGGAACGATTTTCGGAAGCTCAGTCAGCGGCAGGCTGGCGCGGGAAGCATTCGGCTGCGCGTCACCCACGCGGCGATGGATGATTTCCTGAACGTCATCCGCGCGGTGCAACCGCCCTTCGCCGCCGCGAAGCGCATTGTTATGATTGCACACGCGACAGATGATCGCGCCGCCTGTGAGTTCGTTATCGCAACTTTCGCACTTCATCGTTCGATTCGGGTCCGACCCTGTCTTTACGGGTTAATTCCGCCCTCAAATTGTCGAATGAGGTTGATACGCCTGAAAATATTGCCTGAAAACGCGGTGATAGTAGCAAAACCCAGTAAAAATGGTCAAGAAAACAAATCGTCGTCGAGTTATCGCCGTTAATTGAGCAACCCGCGAATTCGGTGGCGGCGCAGCTATTTGGAACGCTTTTTAGCAGACTGGCGCTTCAACTGCGCGAGTTCAGCGCGCAGGCGTTCGACCTCAGCCTCAGCGCTGATTGCGCGCTCCTCGCCGGTGGGAATCAAGTTGCCTTCCGCATCGAGCCAGCGCAGCCAGACGTCCTCTTTGTCTTCGAACACGCCTTTCCACAAGGTCAGGCTCACCCCCAGGTCGGGCAGCCGGTAATCTTCGCGCAACCGATACCGCTTGCCGAAGCCAAGCTCGTAAACGCGCAACATGTCCTTGCTCAACTGTTTCTTCGGGTCATAAACGGCGTAGTAGGTCACACCCATTCGAGCATAATCTTTCAGCTTTCTGTCCAACTCGCCGCCCTTGCGATTCGAGACGACCTCGACGACAACATCAGGGACTTTGCCGAACTCCCAAACGAAGTAGGTGCGGTGCTCTTTCTCATACCAGTCTTTGTGCGGTTGCACGTCCAGGCTCAGAAAAAAGTCCGGCACGAGCGGTGGCTCGTGCAAGGCAAAGAAGATGCCCACGTTCGCGTCGGCCAGAAACTTGCGCCGTTTTTTGGGATGGTCTTCGCTCGGCGGAGGCGTCCAGGAACTGTAGAGCGTGCGTTTCAAAAGCGTCTGTTGTTTGGCAGAGAATAGATTATCCACCGGCTCATCATCCTCCGTGACAAGATTCTCGATGATCTCGCGCAAATCGTAAGGTTTTTCGGCTAATGCTGGTGACATCGGGTTTGCTCTCGTTGGTTGATTTTGCTCTTAAGTGCGACCGTATGGCGGGAAGTGTAAGGGGGATGAATAGGCCGTGCAAGCGGTTGTCTGTGATTGTTCGGGGGCGAAGCTGCAGCCGTTAGCATGCATTTCACCTCTCCTTCTTTCTCGCACGCGCCCGCTTATTCGCTTTGGGCTTTGGCCTGCTCGCGGCTGAACTCTTCAGCGCCTGTTTGCCGTTGGCTGACGGTTTCGGTCGGGCGATGGCCGGCATCAGGGCTTCGTCGAAGACCTGGCGCACGTTGTCCACGAAGACGAATTCCATATCGCGCTGAGGCTCTTTCGGGACTTCTTCCATGTCCTTGCGGTTCTGCATGGGCAGGATCACTTTTTTGATCTGCGCGCGGTATGCCGCGAGGACTTTCTCCTTCACGCCGCCGATCGGCAGCACGTCGCCGCGCAGCGTGATCTCGCCGGTCATCGCCACGTGCTTTTTCACCGGGCGATTCGACAGCGCGGAGACCAATGCCGTCGCCATCGTGATGCCTGCCGATGGGCCGTCTTTCGGGATTGCGCCTTCGGGAATGTGGACGTGGATGTCGGTTTTGGTGAAGACCTCTTCGTCAATGCCCAGCTCGGCGGCGCGCGATTTGGCGAAGGAATAGGCCGCCTGCGCCGATTCGCGCATCACGTCGCCGAGCTGACCGGTGAGCTGCAAGCCTCCCTTGCCTTTCATCGTCAACGCTTCGATGAACAGGATGTCGCCGCCCGTGGCGGTCACGGCCAGACCAGTGGCGACTCCTACCTGATCGTGTTTCAGCATCTCCTCCGGCTCGATCTTGGCCGGGCCTAAAAAGTCGTGCAGGTTTTTGACCGTGACTTTGACTTGTGCTGTGTCGCCTTCGGCGACGCGGCGCGCTACTTTGCGGCAGATTTTGCCGATCTCGCGCTCGAGTTGGCGCAAGCCCGATTCGCGCGTGTATTTCGCCACGCAATCGCGCAGGGACTGTTCCGAGATGTGCAGGTTTTCGGGTTTGATGCCGGTTTCGTCCATCTGCTTGGGCAGCAGGTGGCGCAGGACGATCTGTAATTTCTCTTCTTCGGTGTAACCCGCCAGGCGGATGACTTCCATGCGGTCGCGCAACGCCGGTTGAACCGTTTCGAGCACGTTGGCCGTCGTCATAAACATCACGTTCGACAGATCGAACGGCACGCCGAGATAGTTGTCGCGGAAAGAGAAGTTCTGTTCCGGGTCTAAGACCTCCAGCAGCGCCGATGACGGATCACCGCGGAAATCGTAGCTGACCTTGTCAATCTCGTCGAGCATGATCAGCGGGTTGTGCGTCCCGGCCTGTTGGATCGCCTGAATGATGCGTCCGGGCATGGCGCCGACGTAGGTGCGGCGATGGCCGCGAACTTCGGCTTCGTCGTGAACGCCGCCCAGACTCAGCCGGACGAATTTGCGATTCAACGCCCGCGCGACCGAACGTCCGAGCGAGGTTTTGCCTACGCCCGGAGGCCCGACCAGACACAGGATCGAGCCTTTCGGCTTCTCTTTGATCTTGCGCACGGCCAGCGCTTCGATGATCCGCTCTTTGACTTTTTCCAGCCCGTAATGATCGGCGTCCAGAATCTCTTCGGCTTTTTTCAAATCCAGGTTTTCGCGCGAAGTTTTCGACCAGGGCAGCGCGACCATGATGTCCAGCCAGTTGCGCAGCGTGCCGGTTTCGGCGGCGTCGGGATGCATGCGCTCGAGCTTCTTCAACTGGCGGTCAACCTCTTCTTCGATGGCCTTCGGCATCTTGAGCTTCGCCATCTTTTCGCGGTATTGCGCGATGTCTTCGGCCAGCTCGTTGCCTTCGCCCAATTCCTGCTGGATGGCCTTCAATTGCTGGCGCAGGTAAAACTCGCGCTGCGAGCGGTCAATCTCGCCTTTGGCCTGGGTGTTGATCTCCTGCTGGACGGTCAGGACTTCGATCTCTTTTGTCAGCAGCTCGTTGACGCGATGCAGGCGCGGCGTGACCTCCAGCAGCTCGAGCACCGATTGCGCGTCTTCGACCTTCAGCTCGATGTTCGATACTGCCAGGTCGGCCAAGCGCGCCGGGTCTTCGACGGTCGTGACGATGGCCATCACTTCGGGCGAGATGTTTTTGCCCAGACTGACGGCCTTGTCGAGCGACGAACGGATGTTGCGCGTCAGGGCTTCGAGTTCCAGGCTCTCTTCCGGCGCAATCTCTTTCATCTCCTCGATGCGCGCCTGCAGGAAGCCCTGATCGTCTTCGAGGTAATTGATCTTGGCGCGCGCGATGCCCTGCACCAGGATACGGATGCGGCCGTCAGGCAGCTTCAGCATCCGCATGATGATGGCGACCGTGCCGGCGTCGTACAGATCGCCCTGAGCCGGCTCTTCCTTGTCCGCGTCTTTCTGCGCGGCGAGCATGATCATTCGATTCTCGGCCAGAGCCTGGTCAACGGCGCGAATCGAACGCTCGCGGCTGACGAACAGCGGCACGATCATATACGGAAAGATCACGATGTCGCGCAACGGCAACACCGATAATATTTCGGGTATCTTGATCTGTTCTTCGGTGATTTCCGGTGTAGTTTGTTTTTCTTCTTGTTCTGTGGACATAGTTGGTTGCCGGTTATCAGTTGTCAGAGTAATCAACAAAGGATTGCTGAGTTATTCGGAAACGGGAATCGTGATTTCACGGCCACAGGCGCTGGTTTTCGGCAATCGGATTTGCAGAACTCCGTCGGTCAGCCTGGCCGAAACATTGGCCGTATCAATCGGCCATTTGAGCGGGAGGCTGAAAGCGAAGCTGCCGAAAGTGCGTTCGAGGCAGATGAAACGAACCGGTCGCTCCGCTTCGGGAAGCAATCTGCCAGTCAGGTTCGGGCGCTCTTTGCGGCCTTCGATCTTCAGGACGTTGTCGAGCATGGTGACGCGCACGTGTTCGGGCTGGACGCCCGGCATCTCGGCTCTGACCAGAATCGCGCCTTCCATTTCGCACACATCAACCGCCGGCATCCACACTCCGTGCGTCTCGGAGTTCGAGGCCAGCGAGCGAATTTCATCGAGCCGCGCGAGCATTCGGCGAATCTGCTCTCTGATCTGTTCGGCGAAATTTTTCGATAAAGGATGCAACGGATGTGTCATTGCCATAAATTCTGCGAGCTTTCGATGACGCGGCCTTTCGGCAGCCGGTCAACTGCGGCGGATTTGATTCGTTCGTGAATTAGAGAGGGGATTCTAGCGGGCGATGAGAGAGCGCGCAAGAAGGAGGGTTTTGGCTCCGCGAGAGCTAATCGTCATCAGCCGGTGTGTTGGTTGCAGGCAAATAGGCTTTACTGGTTTTGGGGAGCGATGGTTTACAGAAAGGACAGAATCCATCGAGCTTTGGCGGTGTGTCCGGGTTATCAGGGTCTGGCGATACGATGAAATGCCTGCCTCTCTGGCAACTTCTGATCAACTCACATCCGCAATCAGGGCACGATCTGAGCTTGCGGTACTTTGGGAAAGAAGAATGCTTGATCGAGATGAATTTACCTTCTTCCGGACAGATGTAGAAAATAGTCGGCGGTCGTTTTCTCTGAACCCAATCCTCCACCGATGCGATCAGAACAACCACCAGCACCGCAATGAGAGGAACAGCTCTAAGACCGATAGTTGGAATTCCGACCGTTAATTCTATTGCTGCAAGGGTGGTTGCGGCGAGAATCAGAGAGGTAATTCGCCTGCCGAGGGATTTCCTGAATTCCTCATCTTTAAGAATCAATTCCGCTAAGGTTTTTACTGCTTCTCCGGTCTGAGGTTCTTTGGTTGGGGGATCATTGCTGTCAGGCATTTCCCGATTCTCCAGGAAGTGGTCCTTCCGGTCTGCTTTGTTGAGTGTCCCTGAAATACTGAAGGGTCGAACGAATTTTTCTCAACCAAGCCCACATCCAGGCGCTGATGATGGCCAGATTGAGTGTGCCGAAAAATATTACCGTCTCATCATCAGTTATTAACTGTAACAAAATGGAAGCGACAACTGTGGAAACCAGAAGGTAAAAAGCCAAACGGCTTGCAGAGAGGGTTGGTACTGTGCGTCTGCTTGATAGCTTGGCGCGATAAATTGGACTGGTCGAAATAAGATCAGCTTCGGCAGAAGCCTGCCTTTGTTTTCCATCGGAAGAACCAGGCACAAAAGTCCCGCCGGCCCCTTGAGGAGTTGTCAAATCACCCAACTCCGTTCCTGTGCAGTCAGCATATTCAGGCTCAGTCATGTTGATCTACCATCCTTTCCAGCATTAGTCGGCGCGGATTCAAGCAGCCGAATTCTATCGCCCGCCTGAAAAAAACGCCAACCGAACAGGGCAATTGCCTTTGCGATGCGACAAGATGGAACAAGACCAATTATTCGTTGCCGGCTGCCAGTGAGGTCTTCGCCGATTTCCATCGCAACACGGGTTTACGCGCCGCCGCCGCTTCATCCAACCTGCCGATGCGCGTGTTGTGCGGCGCGCTCTTAACCAATTCAGGATTCTCTTCGGCTTCGCGCGCAATCGAGCGCATCGCGTCAATGAAGAGATCCAGTTCTTCCCGCCCTTCGCTCTCGGTCGGCTCGATCATCATCGCGCCCGCCACGACCAGCGGGAAGTAGACCGTCATCGGATGGAAGCCGTAATCAATCAGCCGCTTGGCGATGTCCAGCGTGTGCACGCCGGACTTCTGCTGGCGTTTGTCGTTGAAGATCACTTCGTGCATCGGCTTGCCGTCGAAAGCGACTTCGTAATCTTCCTTCAGATGATGCGCGATGTAGTTGGCGTTGAGCACCGCTGTCTCGGTCGCTTCGCGCAGACCGTCGGGACCTAAGCTGAGGATGTAGCACAGCGCGCGAACCAGCACCGAGAAGTTACCGTGGAACGCGCGCACGCGTCCGATTGATTGCGGGCGGTCGTAATCGAGTCGCAGGATGCGCTCACCCTTTTCATCTCTCTCCTCGACAGCGCGTGGAAAGGGAAGGAACGGCTCCAGCTCTTTCGTCACCGCAATCGGCCCTGCGCCGGGGCCGCCGCCGCCGTGCGGGGTCGAGAACGTCTTGTGAAGGTTCAGGTGGATTACGTCAACGCCCATATCGCCCGGGCGCGTCACGCCGACCAGCGCGTTCATATTCGCGCCGTCCATATAAACGAACCCGCCCGCCTCGCGCACAACCTGGCACACTTCCTGGATGTTCTCTTCAAATAGTCCGAGCGTCGAAGGATTGGTCAGCATCAGCGCCGCGACTTCTTCGTTGACGGCCTGGCGCAGGTGGTCGAGATCAATCGAGCCGTGGCTGGACGATTTGATCGTTTGCACCTGATAGCCGCTGTGCGCCGCGCTGGCCGGGTTGGTGCCGTGAGCCGAATCGGGGATGAGCACGAGCTTGCGCGCGTCGCCGCGCGATTCCAGACATTTGCGGATCACCATCAACCCGGTCAGCTCGCCCTGCGCGCCCGCCGCCGGTTGCAGGCTGACCGCCGCCAGCCCGGTGATTTCAGCCAGAGCTTCTTCCAGTTCTTTGAGCAATTCGAGATTGCCCTGCGCCAGCTCAACCGGCGTGTACGGGTGCGAAGCGGCGAAGCCTTCAAACCGGGCCACGCGCTCGTTGAGCTTCGGGTTGTATTTCATCGTGCACGAGCCAAGCGGGTACATCCCGAAATCAACCGCGTAATTCCACGTCGAGATGCGCGTGAAGTGGCGGATGACGTCAACCTCGCTGACTTCGGGCAGACCCGCGAGGTCGTCATCGCGCAGCAACCTCGGATCAATCATCGAATCAATCGGCGCAGCTTCGACGTCGAGCCCGGGCAGCTTGTAGCCGACGCGCCCGGGTTGCGAGCGTTGGAAGATCAAACCTTCGTTTTGATTGACGTGTGTGCTTGCTTTCCTGATCACTGCTTACCTCATTTCAATGCTTCAAGGAGCGAATCAACCTCCGCCTTCGTCGTCGTCTCGGTCATGCACATCAGAATCTCGTTCTTCATTTCAGGGAAGAATCGTTCGAGCGCCAGGCCGCCGATGATCTTCTTCGATTTCAAATCATCCAGAACTTCCTGCGCCGGTTTCGGACAACTGACGACGAATTCGTTGAAGAAGGCCGAAGAAAATCGCAGCCGGTAATCGCTCGTCGCGTTGATCTGCCGGGCCGCGTAATGAGCCTTCTGCGTGTTCTGTTCAGCCACTTCGCGCACGCCGCGCCGGCCCAGCGTTGACAGATAGATCGTCACCATCAACGCGTACAGCCCTTGATTGGTACAGATGTTCGAGGTCGCTTTTTCGCGGCGGATGTGTTGCTCGCGCGTGGCCAGCGTCAGCACGTAACCGCTGCGCCCTTGTCTGTCGGAAGCCTGGCCGACCAGACGGCCCGGAATCTGCCGCGTCAGTTTCTCGGTCGTCGCAAAGAAGCCGCAGTACGAGCCGCCGAACGAGAGCGGGATGCCGAACGATTGCGCTTCGCCGCACACGATGTCGGCTCCGGCCTTGCCCGGCGCTTGCAGCAGACCCAGGCTCAGTCCTTCGGCGACGACGACCACGAACAGCGCGCCGAGCTCATGCGTCGCTTCAGCCAGGCGCTGCAAATCTTCGACGCCGCCAAAAAAGTTGGGCGATTGCACGATGACGGCGGCGACATCCGATCCGAGATTGAGAATCGCTTCGGGCAAAACCGTTCCGGTCTCGGCGCAGGTGATGATCGTTTGCTCGGTGATTCCGGCGTTGCGCAGGTAGGTGTCAACGACCTGGCGGTATTCGGGATGCAGATTGGCGGCGAGCGCGACTTTCGGGCGATGGGTCACGCGCTCGGCCATCAACACGGCTTCAGCCGTCGCGGTCGAACCGTCGTAAAGCGAAGCGTTCGATACGTCCATCCCCGTCAACTCGCAGATCATCGTCTGGAACTCGAAGATTGCCGCGAGCGTGCCCTGGCTGATCTCCGGCTGGTACGGCGTGTAGGAAGTGTAAAACTCCGCGCGCGAGATCAGCGTGTCAATGATCGTCGGAATGAAATGGTCGTAAGCGCCCGCGCCGAGAAACGAGACCATCCGCCCGCCCGTGTGTCGTGTCGTGTTGCGTTCGGCCAGATCGCGGAAGAAACCGAGCGCCTCGGTTTCGGAGAGCGCCGCAGGCAGGTTGAGCAAGCGGTTGAGTTGAAGCTGGCCGGGAATCCCACGAAAAAGCTCGGCGATGGATTGGTGGCCCATTTCGCGCAGCATTGCTTCGCGCTCTTGGGCCGAGTTCGGAATGTAACGCATCTTCCTGTCTGTTTCTACTCTTCTTTTTGCGACTCGACGAAATCCTCGTACTCGCTCGCCGAAAGCAAGCTGTCAATTTCGCCCGGATCGCTGATTTTGATTTTGATCATCCAGCCCGCGTCGTAGGGGTTGGTGTTGACCAGCTCAGGCGCGTCGGCCAGCGCCTCGTTGATTTCCGCGACTTCGCCGGAGACGGGAATGTAAAGCTCGCTGAAAGTCTTCACCGATTCGACTTCGCCGAAGGTGTCGTGCGCCTCGAACTTCTCGCCCACGCGCGGCAACTGGACGTGAACGACGTCGCCCAACTGCTCCTGCGCGAAGTCGGTGATCCCGATTGTCCCGATCTCGCCCTCAACGCGAATCCATTCGTGGTCTTTGGTGTAGTGAAGATTGTCGGGGTAAGCAGCCATTCGTTTCTCCTGGAATTGTTTGTAGTCCCGCCTTTAGGCGGAAAGTGTTGGTTGATCAAGCCCTTTCCGCCTGAAGGCGGGACTACAAACGCGATTACCTACTTCGCTTGTAAAATGGTGTCTGTACGACCTGCGCCGCCAGCCTGCGCCCGCGCACATCAACTTCAAACTTTGTTCCGATCTCTGTGCGCTCAATCGGCAGATAAGCCAGGCCGATGTTCTTCTTCAGAAACGGCGCAGGGCTGCCCGATGTGACCATTCCCACTTCCCGTCCGTCAATGAAGATCGGGTAATGGTCGCGCGCGATGCCTTTATCAATCACTTCAAAGCCGACGAGCTTGCGCGCCACGCCTTTCTCTTTCTGCCCGGTCAAACGGTCACGACCGATGAAGTTACCTTTGTTCAATTTGCAAATCCATCCCAGATCGGCTTCGAGCACGGACGTCGTGTCGTCAATGTCGTTGCCGTAGAGCGCCATCCTGGCTTCGAGCCTGAGCGTGTTGCGCGCCGCCAATCCGCAGGGCAGTATTCCGATCGGCTTACCTGCGTCTAAAATCCTGTTCCAGATTCGCGCGGATTCGCGCGGATCGAAATAAATCTCGAAACCGTCTTCGCCTGTGTAACCGGTTCGAGCGATGATCGCCGGAACGCCGTCAACCTGGCCGCGCGTGAACCAGTAGTATTTGATCGCGCCCAGATCAACCTCAACCAGTGGCTGCAAAGTTTCCAGCGCCTTTGGCCCCTGAATCGCCAACTGCGTGTAATTCGCACTTGAGTTCGCCACTTCGGCGTCGAAGACCGAGGCGTGGCTGCGAATCCAATCGAAGTCCTTGTCGGTGTTTGATGCGTTGACGCAAAGGAAGTAATGGTCGGCGGCGAAGCGGTGGACCAGAACGTCGTCAACGAATGTGCCTTCAGGATAAGTCAGCGCGGAATATTGCGCCTGCCCGTCGCTGAGTTTGCTCGCGTCGTTCGTGGTGACGTGTTGAACGAGGTCTAGCGATTGAGGCCCGTGAATTTCGATCTCGCCCATGTGGCTCACGTCGAAAACGCCAGCCGCGGTGCGAACGGCCAGATGCTCTTCGATGGTTCCGGCGGCGTACTGCACGGGCATCTCCCAGCCGCCGAAATCAATCATCCGTCCGCCCAACTTCCGATGCGCTTCGTTGAGCGAGGTTTTCTTCAACTGGCTCATTTGAATGTCTGACAAAGTTCGCCGAACCTCTGGAAAAGCTTTTGTCCCCGTGCGGAAAAGCCAATATTGGCGGGGAGGTCAATAGGACGGCAAACCTAACACAGGGTTTACAAATTCGTCAATATGACGCCGATTGCGGAATTGCGGATTGGCACAGTACCAGTTCAAGTGAGCGCAGGACCTATTCAACCAGCGTCTGCGAAGCCTGCCCGAACCGGATGGTAGGTTCGAGATTGTTACTTGATAGAGACGATTATTTTATTCGCCGACTTCCCGCCTGCTACCAAGTCGATCTCCATCTCACCTTTCCCAATCAAAGTGCGCGGGAGCGGAACGTTAACCTGATCCAGCCCGAGAAAATATCCCTGTGCCCCGGCACAACTTGGATTTGCGCTC
>Ga0247727_10008897_pt1 | contig 18452 bp, 18 predicted proteins | sample WisWelCaveWW1625_FD_202498 | JGI IMG/M metagenome (GOLD analysis project Ga0247727, IMG submission 202498) | Biofilm microbial communities from Wishing Well Cave, Virginia, United States - WW16-25 | ecosystem: Environmental > Aquatic > Deep subsurface > Groundwater > Cave microbial mat | place... | reverse complement strand
CAATGAAATCTTCGGAACAATCCTCTTGCATGATTTTTTTTTCGGAACCTTCCATAATTAGGTTTTAATCTCTACCTACAAGTTATAACTCTAATGATATCTATAAACAAAAAGTTATAATTATTAATTACGAGCACGTATGAACTTCATTGCTAAGAACACAAGAATCATACTTTGAAAAGATAAGTACACAAGCTATAGGCACACAAAGGGGGATAAAACAAACAATTATCTCGTTTTTCAGCTATCGTATGGAAAAAGGCATGGGCGATCCAATTCTACTTATGAAAAAATCAGAAGAAGATTGCTTTGATCTGTTACAAGGATGGATCAATTGGAATGCTCAACAACAAATGGCAGGCTCTACGATAAAACACAAATTTTCACAACTCAACGGATTTCTTCACTATATGGGAATAAAAATCACAAAAGAAGATGTCAGAATTAATCTATCGTTTCCAAAAATCATTAAGGAAGAACCACATCCATTACAATTTGAAGAAGTCCAAAAAATCCTAGAGTATACTAGTGGCAAGAAAAAGGGACTCTATCTCTCCCTTTTATCATCAGGAATGAGAATTGGTGAAACAGTGCAGCTAAGGAAAAAAGATTTTGATTTGAGTAAAGAGAGAGTCATGATTCGTATACCTGCTAAAATGACAAAGACTAGAACTGGTAGAACAACCTTCATTTCAAAAGAAGCAGCATCCTTTGTCAGAACAAAGCTTAGAACATTGGATGATGAGGATTTGGTGTTTGGTTCTAGTGAGATAATTGAAAATGCAAGGATGAACGAAATTGTAACCTTTCAGAGAATACTCCAAAAAGCTGGACTAAATCAAAAATATGAAGGAGTAAACCGAAGAAAGATCACGCTTCATAGTTTTCGTGCATATTTCTTTACAAAGGCAGCACGAATCCATGGCGAGAACTATGCTCATAAATTGACTGGTCATGGTGGTTATCTACCACAGTATGACCGTCTCACAGATGATGAGAAACTAGCACTTTACGTTGAATTAGAACCAGCTCTTCTAGTCTATGACCTTACCAAAAAGGAGGAAGAGATAAGGAATCTGAAAGAAACAAACAAGAAAAATGAAGTATTAGAGGATAAAATAGCAAGGCAGGATCAAGTTATCAATAACATTCTTTCAAAACTTGAGAAACTAGAAAGAGAAAAATCTTAATTTACAAGGCTAAATTCACATTTTTGAAGTCATATCAAATACCATTCCATTTAACATATCCATGAAATAATCAATAGGACCAGAGTGTTGTATCTTATCTTGCTCAGTTTTACCTTCAACTAAATATTTAGGTAATTCTCTAAAATGATACTTTGATAATGTATACCACATACTTTCTAAGATATATTCTACTACGTGAAAATAAAATTCTTGTAATGTCCAGTCATCTCCTGTAAGATCATCATCCCATTCTCTCCATTCTGGAGGTTGTGGTGACCATATGCAATTAATGGTATCATTTTCCAACTTAAATTTCCAGAGTGTAACTTTGTTGTATTTTGATATGTTTAATGAAAAAGATGACTCTACTGATCCATTCATAGCAATGATCTCTATGCCCTTTAAAACCTCAAATAACACATCACATAGAATCTGTGGTTTTATTCCTTCAAACATCTTTAATATTGCTTCAGAAGTATCACTCGGTTTTTTCTTATCTACAAGACGATACCATAAACCAAGATAGCTATCATCATCCATTTCCTCATAATCCACATGATCACTATGGAATATAGTTTGAGTATTATCATCGATATAGTTCTCTGCTAGAACTTCCATTATTTCATTAAATTCTCTAGTCCCAATAGGCTTCGTTTGGAACAGTTTGATGATTCCAAGTAATGTAATAACACATCTTGGTTTGTGACCAGTCCTTTTTGTTTTATCAGTTTTGATTATATCAATTAATTTTTGATTTAATAGTTGATTTCTACATTTGTAAAAAATACTTCTTGAGCAATCTTGGAATCTATCAAATTCGACTGGTTTAAGACCATATCCTTTGGTGATATTACCCCAGCCCAAAATCCTATATTCCTTCTTGCCAAAACATTGGTAAAGGCAATCCAGTACTTTCTCACATAAGTTAGGCATAAAATGTGCCATTAATTATGACATAATATGCGTAACTTTTAACCTTTTTGAACACATTAACATAATTATGATAAAGAGTTTAAAACACATAGTAATTTCCAATGAGAATTTCGAAAAACTAAAGAATCTTGGAAAAGCTGGTGACAGCTTTAACGATGTGATTTCAAAGTTACTGGAAGATGTTAATTGAACAAACCCATCCTCTCCTGTTGCAACAACCCCAGTAAATTTAAGGTCACATTCCAGCTTGACGACTCGTATCTTGTATGCGAAAATTGTTTAACTTTACCACACTGGTCTAGGTATCTGAAAAGTAAGGAACCTATTGAAAAAACTAATGTAGATGTTGAAAGAAAACAATGAAAAAAACTCAAACACTAATTCCTTTTTTGAGTCCTGCCTCTAAACAAAGTAATTTAATTTTAGCAGGAGTGGTAGCATTTGTTGAAGAGTACAAGTTTCTTACAAATTGGTTGACCATAGAGCATGATGGATGGAGATTGCCATGCACTCTGGATAAATACGACTGGTGTGGCATATGGGTAACTCTTGGCTGTCTCAAAGATAAGCTCCATGAAATATTAGGAAAAGGAAGACGTGTTTACATAAAACAGTACCAACGCTCCTGTTACAGGCGATCTTGTGTGAAATGTTATGTGAAATGGATAGCAAGGGAAGCTAATAGAGGAACAAGAAGAATTGAAGATTATGCTAAAAAAACAGGCAAAAAGCCAATCCATCTCATGCTTCTCATCCCAACTTCACAATATGGTCTTCCTTATAGTATGTTAAAAAAGAGAATGAATGAAATTCTCAAGAAAGCCAACTGGGAGGGAGGAGCTGTCATCTTTCACCCATTCAAGTTTAAGGATGGTAGACAGTGGTATTATTCACCACATTTTCATCTAGTGGGATTTGGCAGTAGAGATAAGATAGCCAGAGCATTTGGCAGATACGGCTGGTATGTAAAAATTGGTGAAGAAAGAAAATCAGTTTTTCAGACGTTCTGTTATCTTCTATCACACTGCGGCATAAGAAAAGGAAATCGTTCTGTAATATGGGTAGGTGAGCTATCATATAGCAAAGTACCTTCTGAAAAAGAGCCAAAAATTACATGTTGTCCTGTTTGTAGGGGAGAATTTGTGCCAGTTTACTATGAAGGAGTGCATCCAATAGTGCCCCCAGAGCGGCACTATGAAGGTTTAGTAGATTCAGATGGTGGTTGGTATCCAGTAAACGCTATTCCAGAGGCTGAGCTAAAGAAACCATATAGCTTTGAATATGCTCCAACAAGAGATCTCAACGAAATTTTGAAAGGAATAGCTTTGGTGGATTAAGTATTCAATAGTCAAATTAACCTCTGATAAATAATAGGAAATTACCAATGCAGGTTCAAAAACCACGCCAAGGTTATTTACTGGATAAAATGTAGGCTATTTGTGACCTATAAGGAAGCTCACGATCTCTACAAGAAAAAATATGGTACACATATCAAGTCTTCCTATATCGCAGACGTTCTAAGTTCACACGGCAAGACGCGGAGAAAAGCTACAACAAGGAAAGGAACTTACAAATATCCATGTCCAGCAAAAGTGCGATCAAATCTTGAAAAAGTCCTAAAAGATCTTAAAATGATGTAAAAATTGCGAACATTTTAGATCAAAATAACGTACTTCCAAGTCAAAAAAGTGTACTTCCAACCATAATCCTTAAAACACATCAAAATCTGACATGAGATGTGTCCAAAACCCTGGTTGACGAGCTAGAAACCGGCTCCGAGGTATATGGATTTGATGCTTTAAGGGGTATTCAGGCAGGACGAGAATTCTACGTTGCGATGTGTCCACTTAAGATTATTCCAAAACTCTTTGTTTTCATTGATTTTGATTTGCCTCCAGAGTTAAGGGCTCAACGAACATTAAGAGAATCAAGAATACCAGAAATTGCAAATTACATTGTGAATAATTCAGACAATTATGTTTTCTCATCTCTTACTGCCTCTGTTGACGGAAAGATGAAATTTTCACCTACTCCAGCTGCTGGAGAAAAGGGGAAAATTGGTAGATTATACGTCTCAATGAATTCTAGATTGTTAATAAATGATGGCCAACACAGACGAGCGGCAATAGAAGAAGCTTTGAAATTGAAACCAGAATTAGGAAATGAAATGATCTCAGTTGTTTTCTTTATGGACCGTGGATTAAAACGTAGTCAACAAATGTTTTCTGATTTAAACAAACATGCAGTAAAACCAACAAAATCCCTTGGAATTTTATATGATCATAGAGACGCTTTTGCACAATTTATTGTAAATCTTGCAAACACAGTTGAAGTATTTCGTGGAAGAGTAGAGCTTGAAAGAACATCAATATCAAATAGGTCTACAAAATTTTTCACATTAAACGGAATTGCAGATGCTACACAAAACCTCTTAAAATTAAAAAGAGTAAAAAAAGTTTTAGAAGAACAACAAAGATTAGCTGTAGAGTTTTGGGATGCTGTTTCAAGAAATATACCAGAATGGCAACTATTAATTGACAAAAAAGTTTCTGCCTATGAACTTAGAAAAGAATTCGTACACTCTCACACTAATTTATTAAATGCATTAGGAATTGTTGGAAATGTTCTGGTTGCTCAATATCCAAATAATTGGAAAGAAAAACTTCGTGGATTACAAAAGATCGATTGGTCAAGATCTAATCAACAATGGCAAGGAAGATTGATTATCCAAGGAGTTATGTTGAAAAATAAGATTGGAATTGAACTTGCCGCAAACACGATTTTGAAGGCCTGTGGAACCAAGTTACCGCCTGAAAGAGAGGCATTTGAGAGCAAAAAGGTCTTGAATCCATGACTGAATCGGTATTTGCCAAGCACTCACTCAATGACCTCTACGATGAGATAAGAACGGTATATCTTGGCGATAATCGCCCCTGGATTCTTGGCTTTAGTGGAGGTAAGGACTCTACCTGCATGGTCCAGCTTGTATGGAATGCCATAACAGGGCTTGAAGTAGAAAAGCGACAAAAAAAGATCTTTATCATTTCTTCTGACACTCTTGTAGAATCGCCAAAAATTGTTGAACAAATAACAAGTACACTTGACAGAATGGAAATGACTGCAAAAGAAAACAATCTTCCAATCTCAACTAATCTAGTAAGACCAATACTGGAAGATACTTTTTGGGTTACTCTACTTGGAAAGGGATATCCTGCACCATCAAATAATTTTAGATGGTGTACTGACAGACTAAAAATCAATAATGCTGACAGATTTATCAACGAAAAAGTTTCGCAGTATGGTGAAGCTATTGTAGTACTTGGTACACGCAAAGACGAAAGTGGTTCTCGCCAACAACTCATGAATCTATATGAAATTAAAGGTAGTTTGTTATCACGGCATTCTAAATTTGCTCAGACCTATGTTTATACTCCGATTCGAGATTTTACAACTGAAGATGTTTGGAATTATCTATTACAAAATAAAAACCCATGGGGCAACAACAATCGTGATCTTTTATCTTTATATCAAAACGCAAAAGCAGGTGAATGTCCACTTGTTGTTGACACCAGTACGCCATCGTGTGGCAATAGTCGATTTGGATGTTGGGTTTGCACTGTTGTTGACAAAGACAAGTCAATGGAAAACTTAATTGATAATGGTGAAGAATGGATGGAGCCACTGCTGGAATTAAGAGAAGAACTAAAAGCTACACAAAATCCAGAAATCAAACTCCAAGTACGTGAGATAAAACGAAGGCATGGACAAGTAGAGTTTTACTCTGACGGTACTGAAAAAATCACTCCAGGGCCATACAAAATGGACTTTAGGAAGGAATTTTTGCGAAAACTGCTACGTACACAAAAAAAGGTTCGTAAAGTTGGCCCTGACCCTCAAATGACTCTCATTTCAATAGAGGAACTGCATGAGATTCAGAGGCTGTGGCGAATGGAAAACGGCGACTGGCAAAACTCTGTCTATCAAATTTATCAAGAAGAGATGGGCGAAAAGCTAACACAAATGCAAGAAGATCTTGGACAATTTGGCAAGGTAGAACAAGAACTTCTAAAAGAAGTGTGTGATGCAAACGGTGTGCCACAATTACTTGTCAGCAAATTATTACATGCAGAATTTGAATCACAGGGAATGACAAGACACTCAAAAATTTATGGAAAGATAAACAAAATTCTGTCAGAAGAATGGCGTGAAGATGTGGATATCATAATCAAAGATCTCAAAGAAAAGAAAAACGACAAAGAATTGTATAGATAAGTCATGTTATTAACCAAAGTAATTTTAAAAAATTATGGAGTCTTTCGTGATGAAAAGATATTTGATTTTTCATGCAATCAAGAAAAGCCAATAATTTTATTTGGTGGAACAAACGGTGCTGGAAAAACTACACTTTTTGAATCAATAATGTTGTGCCTGTATGGAATATCATTTTTTGAAAAAAAGATCTCAAGAAAAGAATACGAAAAGTTTCTTGCAAGAAAGATACATAGATTCTTAGGAACTCCAGTATCTGCAGATTTTGCATCAATAACTGTAGAGTTTCAGTTTTTCCATCAGGGAAGAGTTGATTTGTATTCTTTAAACAGAATGTGGAGCAATGATGATGGCCAAGTTAATGAAACTTTGATAATAACAAAAAACGACAAACCTCTTGATTCTGTAGAGGAATCACAGTGGCAGTCTTTTATTGAGGAATTGATCCCGCGAGGAATCTCTAAACTGTTCTTTTTTGATGGAGAAAAAATAACCAAAATGGCAGAAGAAGAAACCGAAGACATTGAGATAAAATCATCGTTTGATACCCTGCTTGGGCTTGATTTGGTAGAACAGGTCCAGTCTGACCTTAGAGTTCACAATTTACGAAGCATGAGTGGAGACTCGAGGGAAATTCAAGAAAAATTGGATAATCTGACCAAGGAAAAAGACGAGGCAAATCAAAAAGCTGAACTTCTTAGAGAAAAACTGGCTACTCTAAGAACTGAAACAGATTCTATAACAAAAACCATAGATAATTTAGAATCTAGAGTTTCAAAGTTGGGTGGAGGGTATGCAACACAACGTGACAAGCTAAAAGAAAAAAAGGCATATCTTGAGATGAATCTTGCAGTAATAGAAAACAACATCAGAAATCTTTGTGTTGGTCCATTACCATTTTGCCTTGTCCCAAGTGAGCTAAAACAAGTTGAAGAACAACTAGAAGCGGACCAGGAAATATTAAAAAAACAATTTGAAAAAGAGATTCTTGACAAGAACTTTGATCAGGTAAAATCTGACATTTCATCGTCAAAGTTTTGGTCTGGTCTAAAAGTGGATTCTTCTGCAAAAAATAAAATCATTTCAAAATTGTCTGACATGTTTGAAGAAAAAACGTCTTCAAAACAACATGATGGAAAACAAGGAGTTCTTAATTTTTCAACGATGGAAACATCTACACTATTAGACATGATTGAAAAAATAAAAAATGAATTACCAAAAGAGCTTGAAAGAGAAACTATTGAATTTAACAAAATTACCGATGAACTACAAAAGATTGAAACTGCACTATCGAATGCTCCAAGAGATGATGAGATTGGCCCGCTAATCTCTGAGCTAAATTCATATCATGAAAAAATGGGCACATTCAAGGCTGAAGTTGAACACATTGAACAAAGAATTGGACAAGAACGAGCCCTAGTCAGACTGATAAATTCAAAGATAAAAAACATTCTTAGTGAGAAATATACGGACAAAAAGACCAGTGTTCAGATAGAACTTGCAGAAAAAGTGCAGAAAGCTTTAGAAGAATATTCAGTCAGATTAAAGGCAAAAAAACTGCAACTTCTTGAGGGATATCTGATAGAAGCAATCATGATACTAATGCACAAGGAGAATTTTATCGATAAAGTTTCAATCAATAAAGAGACTTTTGAAATCAGGCTTTATAGAAAAAATGGAGACGAGTTTCCAAAAGATTTGTTATCAAAAGGCGAAAAACAAATGTTTGCAACAGCAGTGTTATGGGCTCTTGCAAAAACTTCTGGGAAACCACTACCGTTTATCATTGATACACCACTTGCAAGACTTGATGTAGAACACAGAGATAACCTAGTTGAGAGATTCTTTCCCACTGCATCACACCAAGTAGTAATATTTTCTACAGATTCTGAGATAGATGAAAAATACTATCCAAAAATCAAACCACATGTTTCAAGATCATATGCAATGGAATACTTGCCTAATCAAGGAAAGACTAGATTGCATGAGGGATATTTCTGGAATGACAAAGGAGAGAGGATAATTGCAGTTTAATCGTCTTAAGATGAGTAGTAGAACTCAGAGTTTGCTTGGAATGTTGAAGCGAAAGACTGGACTGACTCCAAACATCTTGGGTCGATTTGCCATTTGTTTGTCACTGAAGGATCCAAGCATTCCAAATTCTGATGAATATGATGAGAAAGGTTCTGAGATTCATCCTAGTGTGTTATTTGGTGAACATGAAAAGATGTTCATGGCATTAATGATTAAACGCCTTCAACATGACCGCCTTGATCCTAAACTCTATTTGCACAAACAGCTTCGTGCACATCTAAATCGTGGTGCCATAGCATTATGGCCTAGAATAAACGACCTATCTGATTTCTATGAACTAGTAAAAGAAGAGAGAAAGACATGACTGGATTGAAATTCCCAATTTATATGGATCATCATGCTACGACGCCTGTAGATCCTAGGGTTTTAGAGGAAATGCTGCCTTATTTTACCAAGAACTTTGGAAATGCATCTAGCTTGGATCATACTTTTGGTCACGATGCCTCTGTTTCAGTAGAAAATGCAAGGGAGAAAATAGCTCAAACCATCAATGCCAGACATGATGAGATAATCTTCACCAGTGGTGCTACTGAATCAGATAATCTTGCATTGATTGGAACGATGGAAAAATACAAAGACAAAGGAGATCATTTGATCACATGTCAAACTGAACATAAAGCAGTTCTTGATACAGCAAGACATCTTGAAGGTTTAGGGAAAAAAATAACATATCTTCCGGTAAATGAGTTTGGCGAAATTGATCTAGATTTGTTGAAAAAATCCATTACTGAAAAAACTGTTTTGATTTCCATAATGGCCGCAAATAATGAAATTGGAACTATAGCAGAAATTGAAAAAATAGGACAGATGGCTCATGATGCAGGGGTATTGTTTCACACTGATGCAGCACAAGCTGTTGGCCACATTCCAATAGATGTCGAGAAAATGAATATTGATCTAATGTCATTTTCTGCACACAAAGTATATGGTCCAAAAGGAATTGGGGCGTTGTATATTAGAAGTAGAAATCCAAGAGTAAAACCTGAACCAATAATTTTTGGTGGAGGACAAGAACGAGGTATCAGATCTGGCACTCTGAATGTTCCAGGAATAGTTGGATTTGGAAAAGCTTTGGAAATTACAAGGAATGAAATGGAGAAAGAAAATGAGCGATTCAAAAAATGGACAAAAGAAATGTTCGAGATATTTGCAAAAGCAGATGGAAAATTGAATGGGCACCATACAAAAAGATTGCCTCATAATCTGAATGTCTATTTTAAGGGAGTAGAAAGTAAAGCTATAATCAATTCCGTATCTAGTAAAGTTGCAATATCAGCAGGTTCTGCTTGTACTACACAAGTTGTGGAGCCTTCACATGTGCTACTTGCGTTAGGGTTTGATGAAGAAAGAGCTCATTCTTCGATAAGAATTGGTTTGGGCAGATTTAACACGAAAGAGGAGATCGATTTTGTCAGTAATGCAATATATTCCTCTTTAATACAGTTAGCCAAGATTAAGGTTTGACACGTCTGATTCTTTGTGAATACTCACCAGGAATGTCAACTTCATATTTTCCATCTCCCAATTTTTCAAACCATTCCAATAATACTTGGACATTCCCTGTAAGTTCACGCCTACTTGGAACAGGAACATCAGTACAATTTTTCTGAATCCATTCTTTTATTCTTCCAAAGTAGGCTTCAGGAGCAATAAATTCATCTATCTTTTTAATAAAAGGATGTAAAAAAAATGATTCCTTTAGCAATTTTCTGAACTGCTCTCTTGACATTTTCAATGGGATTCTATAATTGGCAAGATCATGAAATACCGAATCTCTAATTTCCTTATCGTTATCCGCTTCTAAACCCTCATTAATCTTCATGTATACCTCTTCAAGAATTTCTACACTTCTTGTCATAGGCAAAGATGAAATGAGAAAATCATCATGTTTCATAGAACCTATAATTTCCTTAAATCTATCTTCGCCCTCCGGTTTCTTTTCTTGTTTTTCATACCACTCTAATAGTTGTAAATACATTTTTTCATCTACATGTTGGGAATTTCTTTTAATTTCTGCAAAGTATAATCTATCCTTGTTTGTTAATTTTGTAATTAGAGTGGCACATTCATAATTACCATCAGGCATTAATCCTCTTTCTGATATGTTAGAAGTTGATAGAATCATGTCATCGAAGTCACCAGAATAGATTTTTAGATGAATAGAATTATTGATGTAAAGAGTAATTCGATTTGATTTGCAGAAAGGATATAATTTTAATTCTGATGAACCGCTTAACAGATCTTCGGTTTTCCATGTAGTGATAATAATTACCTTCGCAGTTACATCTTTCAGTAATTTTTCTAAAATTGCAGTTTTTATGTAGGGAACATACAAAAAAAGATCCTTTTTTTCATTGTTTACTTTAACGATGTAATTTCTTAATTCTGAGAAGAGAGGAGATCTGATAATTGCATTTGAATCGTTCAGAGCCTCTCACCAAAATAATCGCCAAAGATTTCATAAAGATTATCCAAATTTAGATTACCAAACACTCTGTCATCTACATAAATTAAATCGAATTTGTTTGTACCATCCATCAATGGACCACGCATTCCTCTACCAATCATTTGAAGAAATGTAACATGGGATTTAGTGGGTCTTGCTATAAAGACTACATCTATATTTGGAGCGTCAAAGCCCGCAGTAAAGATATCATAGTTAAAGATGAAATTTATTTCATTTTTTCTAAATCTTTCAACAACGTCTCTCCTGTAGGAAGTCGGCGTGTCCATTTCTATATGAGCTGCTTTATATCCAAAATACTTTGTAATGGCAAACATCCATCTTGAATGCTCAACACTTGCACCAAAAAAAAGAACTTGCTTTTTCTGTTCACCTAACTCTTTTAATTTTTCAGCAATTTTTAAATTTCTGATATAATTTTTTGCTAGCTTTTTGATTACACTTTCTGGGAATTCTACTTCCGAAGCAATTCGTTTCCACTCTTCGTCTGTTAATTCAAATTCTGGATCTTCAAATTCAATTTTATATTTCTCCGCCCTTGACAAAATTCGTTTTTTTTGTAGAAAAGTAATAGGCCCTTCATTACCTGATTTTATTGTAATTATATTATTCCAAAATAGTTTTGCTAACTCTGCGTTTTGTTTGTCCTGCATGTATCCCCTTCCTGGCGTTGCGGATAATCCTATTACCCTAGTTGATAACCCACTAAGATTTCTCACTGTTCTCTCATACTCTGGGGCTGCCATGTGATGGGCTTCATCAAATATTATCAGATCAGCGATCACAAAATCTTGGTTTTTCTTAAAATGACTTATCATTTTACCTAGACCTGCCACGATAAAATTTGAATTTTCAAACTTAGGGGGGATATTGTATGGTCCCCACAGTCTGTGCAATGTCACATCTTTCCTTGCAATGTGAGGCCATGCGTTTTTGAAACTCTCAATTGCCTGTAAACAAAGTTCTTGTCTATCAGCTAACCATACGACATTTCTATCCTCATTAGCATTCAAAAAATAAGAAACCAATTCCATCGCAACTCTTGTTTTTCCAGACCCTGTTGGCATCTGAATAAGAAATCTGGCATTCATGTCATTTTCAATTCTACCTAAGGCGTCAAACACAACTTCACTTTGAAAATCTTTGAGTTGTTTATATGGATCGTCTCCTTTCTGGATTTCTTCAGATGTTGATTCAATATCTCGTTTTACTGGAATAAGGTTCTCTTCATAACCAAATACTTCTATGAAATCTCTTGTTTCAGAATTATCATCCCATTTGATATTGGCAGCTCTTTGAATTAATTCATCTTTGCTATGTTCATCTATTGGTAATTCTTCCGCTAATCCGATCTTTTTAAAGAATCTCTGTAAATCAAAATCATTAGCGTTACTGAGCAGCAAGTAACGAAAATCTCTTTTTTGATAATTATGTATGTTTAATGCATGGTGTAATTGGCCTAGTATCTCTCTATCGTCTTTTATTCTGAATTTTTTTTCAGGATCTAATATGTCCAAAATTTTATCCAAGGAATCTAAATCTAACGATGAGCTAACATGATCTTCTTTAGGAAGAATATTTTCCAGGATCCCCTTTGGTAGATTTTTATTAATCATCTGCCATTAGTAGCAAATTCATCATCACTAACTACTTTTAGGTATGTTCCCCAATTAACCAAAAGCAACAATAATGTATCTTTCACTTTCTGTACTTCATCTGGTCTGAAACCTACAACTGAGGCGGCATAAGATCCTAACAACGCATCAACAGCATATTTTATGTCTGCTATTAAACTAGACAGTTCTTTTTTTGCCATTATCCACTGTTTTGGATCTTCAATAGACTGTAACTTTTCTAGTCTTTCGTATATGTTGTAAAGCTCTTGGAAAAATGGATGTTTCTGATTATATGTTAAAGCTGTAGTACCACCTTTTGGATTTATATCTACGAATGTTCCATCTTCGCTAACATCAAAAGCATTAAACCATTTTATGTTTAAATTATTAAATCGTGTTTTAATTGCTTCAATAGCTTCAGCTGTTTTTGCAAACCTTCTGATTATTTCATCAGCGGTTCTATTCTTTTCTTCTGGCGAAAGTTGATCTGAAAACTTGCTTTTACCAATACCAGCTTTCTTAAAATTCTCTTCTGCTCTTTCATGTCCTGTGACCTCAATATCTTCTGCGTCTTTTTGCTTCTTTTCATCCTTCTTGTCTTTCCAATATTTTCCCACTATGTCGCGACATCTATTAATAGTAGAGTTTACTCTCTTGTCGATTTCTTCTTTTAATTCGTCTAGTGGACTAGCTCCCTTCTTTACGGTTTTAATCGAAAACCAACTATCAAGTATTGGCGGAAATGATATTTCCATGCCCCACCATCTATCTCGTGGATCGTAAGTTAATGGTCCTATTCCTCGAATGGATTCATAGTATACCTCTCTATCCATTCTAAGTATGGAGATTCCTTCATTCTGATGAATGTGTCGACGTTTTGCTTCCTCAAAACCTCCTGAACCAGATTCTGGTCTAAATTCCTTTGGCAGAAGGGATATGCGAATGAGTATATTGCCCGTCTTGGTTTTAATATCGTCTTGAAGTTCTGATGGGTGAACTGGCCAATCTTCAATAACTATTTGTTTTAACAATTCAGAACGTGGATCTTGCTCAAATCCTGGAATTTTTGTATAATAAAGTGGATCTAGTGGATTTACAATTTTTCCATTTATTGTTATTTCACGTCTCTTTGGATTTGGAATGGCTTTGTCATTTTCGATGATTTCTATTCCAATAAATTTTCGATAAATTCTGCCTACATCATAATGTAATTTATCCAGATCTTCTTTAGAATCAAACGCTTCTATGCGATCAAGTTTTGTCCATATTACCAATGTACCATGTTTTTCAAGAAGTTCTTCATACTCTTTAGGTACTTTCTTTTTAATGGGAGGATCTATCTCGCTCTTCTTTTCCTGACCAGGTATGAAATCATCTAAATCAAGTACAACATAATGAATATCAGTGTTTTTTGTTTTGGAATATACTTCAATTTTTTTACATTGACCAATTGCACCTTGAGTCATACCAAAACCAAAACGACCTATTCCTTCTCGCTTGTTGTATGTGGTTGAATAACCTAAAACTAGACACTCACAAAGACGCTCTGGATCCATGCCGACACCATTATCAGCTATGTAGACAGCACTCAATCGTTCTTTGAGTCTCTTATCTGTTCGAGGACTCCATTCAAGTTTTATGCTGGCTAATGACGCATCACCATGTCCAAACGAATTATCGATTACTTCACATAATGCCGATGTAAAATCATGTCCACCGTGACGTAATGACCAAAGTGCCGGTCCAACCTTTACTGGGCTTACGCCTTTGATTAAATCTGTTTTTGCCAAAGTGATCTGGATAGATGTTAAGTATATTTAAAACATTTTTACATATTTTTCATTAGGAAAGTATTTTGTACATCTTTAGCTATAAAAAAAGAGGAAAAATTAATGTTTGATGGTAAGAATAAGAAAAACATAGAGCCTGGGATTCACGTAAAAATAGTAGAAAAACAGAATCAAAAAACAGGTAAGCTCACTGAAGGCATTGTAAAAGAAATTCTAACTCGTTCACTAGAACATCCATATGGAATAAAAGTTGTATTAGAAAGTGGTGCAGTTGGTCGTGTTAGGGAGATTATAAGTTCAAAGCTTGACAACAAAAATTTAACAAAATTACAAAATACATTAGAAGAAAAGTTACATGAGGGTGAGGGACTAAAGATTGAATACAAATCTTCATTCAAATTTGATGTAAATAGATTCAAAGCAACGGGGGTCAAGACACAGAGTAAACATGTTGAAAAAGAAATTTCAATTGCTGTAGCAGCTCTGGCAAATTCTTCAGGGGGGACAATATTGATTGGAGTTGGTGATAAAGGAGAAATTCTTGGAATAGAAGAAGATGTAAGTTTGTTTTCTAATCAAACAAAAGAACTTTTTCAAAGGCAACTGTGGCAATCACTAAAAGATTTCCTTAAGGATAATGCTTTTGTATCTGCCATGAAAATGAACTTCAGCTTAATATCTGATAAAGAAGTTTGTGAAATAGAAATACCTCCTGCGTTCGAACCAATTTATGTACATGATTCTACTCAAGAATGCTATGTTAGAATTGGCAATAGGTCGGAGAAATTCGAGCCTTCTGATTTTGTCAAATATTGTTCAAAGCGATTCTCAAGATAATATTAGGAGAATTTAGTATAAGAAAATGACTACGTTAACATTTTATGGTGGAGTAAATGAAATAGGTGGAAACAAAATACTACTCGAAGATAAAGATACCAAAATATTCTTAGACTTTGGAAAAGGCTTCTCAAGACGAGAAAAATATTTTGAAGATTATCTAAACCCAAGAACCGCAAATGGAATAGGCGACTTTCTTGCCATGGGAATCATTCCTGACATTGAAGGCGTCTACAGAGATGACCTCATAGAAATGGCAGGAAGAAAGCTAGTAAACCCAGACATAGACGCTGTTCTTTTAACACATGCACATTCTGATCATTCTGATTACATTTCATTTTTGCATGAAAAAATTCCAATTTACATGGGAAATACATGCCATATGATATTACAAGCAATTCAGGATAGATCTAGTCGTGATTTAGAACGAGAAATACTTGATTTTATTCCACGACCAAAAAAAAGAGGAGAGAAGCCAATTTCAAGAAAAATAGAAACTTTTAGATCTGGAAAAAAATTCAAGGTTGGTTCACTTGAAATAAATCCAATCCATGTAGATCACTCAGTCCCAGGAGCCTATGGTTTTATCATATACACAAGTGAAGGTCCAGTCGTATATACTGGAGACATTAGACTACATGGAACAAAATTCCAAATGACTGAAGAATTTATCAAAGAAGCAAAAGATACAAAACCAGTAGCACTGCTTTGTGAAGGAACAAGAATAAAGGATGAACCGACAAATGAAAGTGAAGAACTAGTCTATAAAGAGGCAAACAAACTCACATCAAAGACAGACAATCTAATTTTTGCAGATTTTAATTTCAAAGATGTTGATAGAATAAGAACATTTTACAACGTGGCAAAAGAAAATGGTAGAAAGCTTGTTGTAAAACTAAAGGATTGTTACTATTTGAAACATTTATCAAAAGACCCACAGCTTGGAATACCAAATTTTGATGATGAAAATATAATAATTTACAAGGCAAAGCAATATTCAGGAACATATTCGGATGGGGACTATTATGGGGAAGATGCCACTTTTGCTAGCCTTACAAACGCAAAAACTGCGTCAGAAATCAGTGCAAATCCAGAGAAATATCTGTGTGCGTTAGGATATTTCCAATTCACGTCATTAATAGATATGAAGCCAAAGAAGGGTACTGCCTACATTCACTCTGCAAGTGAACCATATAACGAAGAGCAGGTTCTAAGTCAGGAAAGGGTAAACAACTGGCTTGAACACTTTGGCATGAAAAAATATCAGATTCATTGTTCAGGGCACGCAAAAGGTGAAGACCTCTTGCAAGTGGTGAAAGACATTGATGCTAAGATGCTTTATCCAATTCATACAGAACATCCTACAGAATATGTCAAAGTAACAAGGAAGATGACTATAGTAGAAGAAGGTAAAAAGTACAAGTTATAGAATTATGAAATGAAGTTAAACAAATTCTGGAAAAAACAGTCTGTCAAGTTTACTGTAGATGGCCGACCTCCACGAAAACCTGGTTGGGCGATTGATGAAGCAGTTCTTATTTTGGAGTTGAGAGCCAAAGCCCTAGAAGCCAGAACCAAGGCAGGTCTTAACGACTGTTTCCATCGTCCAGTTAGACTTGAACTAACCGTGTTTGGTCCCAACATAATTAACAAAGATGATCCACAAACTTACATTGGTGATATTGATTCCTTTCTTGCAGGCGTTTGTGAATCGCTACAGGCAGCTAAGGAGAATGCTCCATTAAATTTGATATTTAGTTGTAGGCCTGATCTAAACCCTAGCATACCACTCATTATAGAGAATGATTCACTAGTAATAACTGCGGTGGCAAGAAAGATAGAAGATAAAACAGAGCATTATACAGTATTGATTGAACGTGTATGAGTAAACACATGGTATACTTCACAATTATTATGGCGGTAAAGAATGGAAGATTAAAAGAACCATTTTCTAGAAATGATTTAAAATCTGCATGTAAATCTCTGGTAGAAGGAACGTGTAATACATTTCCGTCCAAACACCGAAAGGGAAATCCTGGTGGCAATAGCGAACTTTTTGAAATGGTTTCAAAAGGAAAATTCAAACTAATAAGACCATTTAGATACGGATTGTAGCTATCTTATGAATGACCTAGAGATAAGTACAAGTTTTTGTGAACAAATTGTAAAAAGATATGACAAAACAGAATTGGCAAGACCAGTCTACGTTATTCAGGAGCATCATGCAAAAAGATTGCATTGGGATTTACGTTTTGAAATAGACAATGTATTGAAAAGCTGGGCATTACCAAAATCGCCTCCTCAAAAAGAAGGCGAAAAGCGTCTAGCAGTTCAAGTAGATGATCATCCACTTGAATATGCACTATTTGAAGGCAATATTCCTGAAGGAAATTATGGTGCAGGAGAGGTCAAGATTTGGGATAGAGGTACTTTTGAGCTATCAGAAGAAATGGACAAGAAATTAGTTGTTAATATCAAAGGGAATAAACTCCAAGGCAGATACTGCCTTCTTCATTTCAAGTCTAATGAGAAAAACTGGTTGTTTTTTAAGATGAAGTGATTTCTACTCAATATGGCAATTGAAATCCAAACCGAGACATGGTATGTCATTTGGTCTGTAGTAATTACAGCAATAATTGGTTTACTAGCTGTAATTGTAAAACTTTACCAAAAATACAAAGATATACAAAATCAACTCAAAGAAAGAGGAAGACAATCACGACAGATGGGCATCAATGAAATAAAGGGTGGAATTCATCAAATTCTGGGAACTTTTTCATTGTTGAATGAATATGATGAAGTAATGCTGCTTTCATCCACTGCTGGCAATGCATCATTGGATTTGATTGGGGTTAACCAAGATATTATGGACTTCATTGAGATCAAAACCAAGGGTGCCTCGCTTACTAAAGGTGAGAAAAAAGTGAAGAGATTAGTAGAAGAAAAGATGATTAGATATAGAATAGTGGATGCTGAGCTACCTGTCGATTTTACCATTGAAGACAGAAACTCTCAAAATAACGCAGAAAAATAGGAGACGTTAGGGTTGACTTTCTATCTTGCGATGAATAGGTTTCGAGTAGGATACTGCTCTGTTATGTGACATATTCCCGCTAAACTCGACCTCCAAACTTCTAAATTATAACTTTTTGATTAACTATTTAATGAAATTGTTAAAAAAAGGGGCTGAAGCGGACATTTATCTTACTTCATGGAATGGAAAAGAAGCCATCCTAAAAATTAGAGAGAAAAAAGATTA
>Ga0247727_10008896_pt1 | contig 18454 bp, 16 predicted proteins | sample WisWelCaveWW1625_FD_202498 | JGI IMG/M metagenome (GOLD analysis project Ga0247727, IMG submission 202498) | Biofilm microbial communities from Wishing Well Cave, Virginia, United States - WW16-25 | ecosystem: Environmental > Aquatic > Deep subsurface > Groundwater > Cave microbial mat | place... | reverse complement strand
ATCTTGAGCGTGACCGTTTTTGAACGAATGCCGCTAGATCAGGTACTTACGGGATCCGATCCCGCAACCTCCCACCCCTCTCTCGCTAACCAGTTGACTCTGTTCGATTATTAACCGGACAGTAGTGTTTCCAACTGTACAATCAGTCGCTGAGCTACCACTTCTGTTCGCAGTAGACCTGCCTGACTTGCTAGCTTGGTTAAAGTAGCTTTTGCTGCGTCCACCGATATCTCCTTTGCTAGTACTTTTACAGTTAAGGCCTCGGCACGCAGCGTGAGTGCCCTTTCTGCTGATGTCAAAATAGCCATGCCAGCGCCAATCGGAACGATGCCCGTGGTGGCGCTCCATGCGGCGTTCTCCACTTGCACTTTCAGACTGCCATCGCCGTACGCAACCCAGTGGACACCGCGAGCCAAAACATTAATTACGTCGCGTAACACGAGGAAAGACGGCGCGAGGTAATTGGCTTCCGCCGGCTTCAAAAAAGGTGCCCCACCACATATCGCACACCGATGGGCAGGAATTTTGATGGCTCTTCCGTCGGGATCGATCACATTCAGCAGGTTGCCGCCAGCATAACCGTAAGCCGACAAGTCTTCGTCTTCCGGATCTACGCTGAGGAATTGGCACAGCTGCGCGCTGTAATGGCGTGCCTCAAAATCGAGTGTATTGAGGGTCTTCTCATTCTCGTGACCAAAAGCGGCGTAGGATATCTTGTTGACGAGCTCTCCGCTTTCGAACGCCGTCGCGCCGCAGGGGGTGTTGAGTGCCCGGTAGAGGACCTTCCCGCTGCGGCCGGGTTGGTCCTCTTGGTTGCAAGCAGCAACGAGAACCAACAACAGAAGAGCTAAAACAACCTTCGACATTCGCCCTGATTTTCCTCTGCAATGACGGCGGAGCAGACCTAATTTATAGGAAGCAGGTCTCAGACTCCAGAAAAACCACTGCGTGCTCTTTCATTTCTCTCCGAAAGCTTCTCATGCACCACGACGGTACAGCTATGACCGAGCAGACTCGGCCGGCAACTGCACCACGAATCACGGCGGTTTCAAAAACAAAATCTCAAAAGCGGCCTTCGATCAAGGTCAGCCGCTTTCCGATGCGCGCGGCCAAGCCTTCATTGTGAGTCACGACGACGAGGGCGGTGCCGTGGGTGACCTTGCTACTCCGAAGAGTTGGTGGATGATCCGGCCTGAATTCGGCTAACCATAGCGGTTGAATGCTGGACCAGTTAGGTTGCGCGGCTAGTGTGGTCAACGAGTGGGAGTGAACCGTTCGCTCATGACGACCGACCTTCTCGCAAGAATCACCCACGACCCCAAGATCATGGGCGGGAGTCCGTGCATCCGCGGACAGCGGGTGACAGTGGGCACGATCGTCGGACTACTCGCCTCGGGTCGCTCGCTTGATGAGATCTTGAAGGCCTACCCATACCTCGACCGCTTGGACATCCAAGCGGCATTGGCGTACGCGGCGTGGCGTGTAGAAGAAATTGAAGTCCCGTTAAAAGCCTCATGAAGATCCTCGTGGACATGAACCTGTCCCCGTCATGGGTTGGGTTCTTAGGTTGACGTTTCGCGGTACGCTACACTGCTCTCGGTGAATATTCGATTCTATCGCGATCCGCAGACCGAAGAGCCTCATATCTACAATCACGGCGTCGACGAGCAGGAGGTTATTTACGTCCTCGAATATCCAGGCGAAGATCGACCCGGTCGCGAAAGTTCGCGTGTAGCGATTGGACGAACGACCGCAGGGCGTTACCTGCGCGTCATATATGTCCCCGATCCCGAGCCTGGCAGCGTGTTCGTAATCACAGCCTACGAATTAACGGGAAAGCCGCTGGCAGCTTATCGGAGACGCAGGCGAAAGAAAGGCAAACGATGAAGAGAAAAAATTTCCCTCCCGGTTGGGATGAGGAGCGAGTAAGACGTGTTCTTGCCCACTACGAACAACAGAGCGAGCTCGAAGCAGTCGCCGAGGACGAAGCTGTGCTCGAGGACCCGACGCAGACGGTCATGGAAGTCCCACGCGAGCTAGTACCGGCGATTCGTGAGCTGATCGCCAAGCATCGCGCAGCTTAACCCGGATTATTACCCTCATTCTTACCCTTACTCGAGGGGTTCTTACCCTTTTCTGTGCCAGCGAACCCAGGCCCGCGTCCATCTCAAAAGCGGCCTTCGATCAAGGTCAGCCGCTTTCCGATGCGCGCGGCCAAGCCTTCATTGTGAGTCACGACGACGAGGGCGGTGCCATGGGTTTCGTTCGCCCGCACCAAAAGTTCCTCGATGCGGGCGCCGGTGCGCGGGTCAAGGTTGCCCGTCGGCTCGTCGGCGAGGAGTAACGGAGGCTCGAGCACCAGGGCCCGGGCCAGAGCCACGCGTTGGCGCTCGCCGCCCGAGAGCTTGCCCACACGGTGGGTGAGGCGCTCGCCCAAACCCACCTCGCGCAGCACGGCCTCGGCGCGTTCGCGCAGTTCCGGCAGCGGCAGGCCGCGGATGCGGCCGGGCATCATCACGTTCTCGAGCGCGTTGAATTCCGGCAGCAAGTGATGGAATTGAAACACCACGCCCAAGCACTCGTTGCGGAAGCGCGCGAGCTCGTCGGAAGTCTTGGCGAACAAGTTCTCGCCGCGAAAAGAGACCTCGCCTCGCGTGGGAAAATCGAGGGCGGCCAGGATGTGGAGAAAGGTCGATTTGCCGACGCCGGATTGACCGAGCACAGCCACGCGCTCGCCTGCGGCCAATGTGAAATCGACGCCGCGCAGCACTTCGAGTGCGCCTTCGCCGGTAGGGAAAGATTTCTCGACCCCCACCGCGCGCAACAACACATCCGGGGAGTCAGCCGTCGTCAGCGCAGGTCGGAAGCCACCAATTTCGTCTTCAAAATCGACGGCGGGCCCGGCGCTACTCATAACGCAAAGCCTCCGCGGGATTGATGCGCGCGCCTTGGCGGCTCGGAAACAGCGTTGCACCGAGGGCCAATACCATGGCAATGGCGACCACAACGGCGACTTCGAAGGCGTCGATCTCCGACGGCAGCGTCGAAAACTGATAGACCGACGCCGGCAGCGTATCGATGCCCGTGAGCTGCTCGATTTTCTCCTGAATCCACGGCAACTCCGCCGTGACGGCGATGCCCGCCGCCACGCCGAGCGCCGTGCCAAAAAGACCGATCAGCGTGCCCTCGATGGCGAAGATGCGCTCGATCAGCGCGTCGCGTGCCCCCATCGCTTTCAAGATCGCGATGTCGCCCGCCTTTTCCATGATCATCATGATGAGCGTGGCCACGATCACGAAAGCCGCCACCACCATAATCATGGTGAGCAGGAGAAACATCATGACCTGCTCGGTTTTAAGCGCCTGGAAAAAGGCGGGGAAGAGTTCTTTCCAGTCGCGCGTGAAGTAGGGGATGCCGAGCACCTCCTCGACGGCGCGCGCTATGCGCCGCGAGCGCAGGTGATCGTTGACGCGCACCTCGATGCCGTCGACCATGTCGCCGACCCTGCGGAAATCCTGCGCCGCGGCGAGAGCGACATAGGTGAAGGCCTCGTCGTACTGAAAGAAACTGGACTCGAAGACGCCGACGACGCGGAAGCGAGAGAGGCGCGGGCCCGGCCCGAAAGGCGTCGGCGGTCCGCCGAAGGGAGAAATCAGAACTACGGGATCGCCAAGAGCGACGCCGAGCCCCGCCGCCAAGCGGCTGCCGATGATGATGGCGTGCATGTTCTCACCCTTTCCGCCCACCTCTTGGCGCAGATCTTCGAGCGAGCCCTGAACGAGATCTTGGCGCAGATCCGTGACGTCACCGGCGTGCTCCGGATCGATGCCGCGCACGCGCACGCCGACGATCTGGCCGTGGGCGCCGCGCACCATGCCTTCGGCGTCGAGGTAGGGCGCGGCGGCCACGACCTGCGGCACCTCGCGCACCTGATTCAGCACCTCGCGGTATTCCTCAATCGCCCCCGCACCGCTGTGGATCGTGAAGTGGGCCCGGTTGCGGATGATTTCATCGCGCCACACGCGCTCGAAACCGTTCATCACCGACAACACCGTGATGATGAGCCACACGCCGGCGGCCACTCCCACGACACAAATCAGCGTAATCAGCGAAATGAAGGTCTGGCGCCGCTTCGCTACCAGGTAACGCAGGGCGATAAACCACTCAGCCCGCCCGCGCATACCGAGGAAACCGACCGCCGCCAGCGGCAGGAGCCCGAGCAGCACGAGGCTCCCGAACAGACCGAAGAGCCCCGCTCCAGCGGCGGAGAGACGCAACTCGGGCAGCGCCGCGCCAGCCACGAACAAGGCGCCTGCCAAGCCGAGCCAGAGCGCGGCGAGGATCAGAAGCGCCCGCCCGCGCAGGGCGCGCAAGAGCACCGCCACCACTCCCATCGCGAAAAAGACCGTGAGCGTGGCGGCCACCGCCGCGCTCCACGCCGGCAGTTCCGACCACGGCACACCCGTCGCTAATTCCGCGCTCATGGGCAACTCCGCGCCGATGGCTTCAGCCCGCTGTAAAAAGAGCCACGCCGTGCCCACGCTCCACAAAAGACCAACAACGATCAGTGTCAACGGTCGCCGCGGTGCGCGAGCGAAGCGCTCCAAAACGAGAACCGCGGAGGCTGCAAAGAACAAGGTCAGCGCCGCGATCCCAAAAACGATCACGACCAGAAAAGAGAACGCGACGCCGCCGCCCATCGCGGAGAAGAGTTCCCGCAAACTGTCGGCCAACCAACCCACCTATTCCTGCTCCGGCCGCAGGTGTGGAAACAGCACGGCTTCGCGCACGCTGGGCGCATCGGCGAGCAGCATCACCAGGCGGTCGACGCCGACGCCGAGCCCTCCCGTCGGCGGCAAGCCGTGCTCAAGAGCGCGCAGATAGTCTTCATCGAGCGGGTGCGCCTCATCATCGCCCGCCGCGCGCGCGCGTTTCTGCGCTTCGAAGCGCTGGCGTTGTTCATCGGGATCGTTCTCCTCGCTGAAAGCGTTGCCGATCTCCATGCCCGCGATGAAAAGCTCAAAACGCTCGCACAGGCGCGCGTCCGTCCGGGAGCGCTTGGCTAAAGGCGAAAGATCGACGGGGTAATCAGTGATGAACGTGGGCTGCCGCAGCTTCGGCTCCACGCACTCGCTCATGATCTCATCGACGAGTTTGGCCCAGGTGGGCTGGCCCTCCACCTCAAGACCCGTCCGCTGCACGGCGGCGCGCAATGCGTTGAGATCACCAGCGGCCAGGATATCGATGCCGGTCTCGCGCTCGATCGCTTCGCGCATGGAGAGGCGCGGCCAGGTGCCGCTGCAATCGATCAGCTCGCTTCGAAAGTGAAGCTTTAGAGTTGTCCCTTTCAGTTCCAGCGAATCTTCCTCCTCCTTATGCTCCACCTGCTCAAGCACCTCTTTCACCATGGCCTCGGCGAGATCCATCATGTCGCGGTAATCCGCGTAGGCCTGGTAACACTCCAGCATGCAGAACTCGGGGTTGTGGGTGCGATCGATACCTTCGTTGCGGAAGTTGTGGCCGATCTCGTAAACGCGATCGAGTCCGCCCACCACCAGTCGTTTCAAATACAGCTCGTCGGAAATGCGCAGGTAAAGATCCTGACTAAGCGCATTGTGGTGCGTGGTGAAGGGCCGCGCGTTGGCGCCGCCGTAGAGCGGCTGCAAAATAGGCGTCTCCACCTCGAGGAAACCGCGATCGTTGAGAAAGACGCGCAGCGTCGTCACCACTCCGCTGCGCACGCGAGCCACTTCCCGCGCCTCGGGATTCGTGAGCAGATCCAAATAGCGCTGGCGCAGGCGCGTCTCGACGTCGCTGAGACCGTGCCACTTCTCGGGCAGCGGGCGCAAACTTTTGGCGAGGATCTGAAGCGCGTGGCAGTCGACGGTGAGCTCGCCCGCCCGCGTGCGCCAGACCAAGCCCTCGGCGAGCACGAAATCCCCCACGTCGATCTGCTTGGCAAATTCCACGGTTTCCGCAGGTGTGAGCAGACCGGGACCCTGCCGCACGCTGAGCTGAAGCGTTTCGCCATCCTCGAATAAGCGCAGGAACAGGAGCTTTCCAAAAGAGCGAACCGCCATGATGCGACCGCAGACGGCGGCGGGCGGCGCCTCCTGCTCAAGCTGTTCCGCGCTCTTGTCAGCGTGTTCCGCACGCACATCGCGCAAATGCTGAAGAGGCGCCTTGGACGTGCGAGGCGTAACCCGCGCCGGATAGGGATCGATACCCGCACTGCGCAGAGCCTCCAGGCGTTCGCGCCGCGCTTCGCGTTCGTATTCGCTCACGCCCGCACCTCGCGCTTGTGCTCTCTCACGACCGCACCTCCGCTTGTACCCACTCCGACAAAAAATTCGCGCGGCGCTCCGCTGAGAAGCGCGTGGCGAGGTCGCATTTTGGCCGAAGTGTCGCACACCCCCCTACAGAGATTCGAAAAATTCGCGCGACTTTCCCCGCCGAGGGGTCCAGGGGAAGGTCGCAGCGACGACATAAACATTTCTTGGAGGAGCTGCGACCTTCCTCCTGAACCCCTCGGCGGGAGTGCCAGAATTTGTCGGATCGAAGTTCGCTCACGCCCGCGTCCCCGCGCGCTCGCTGCGCGCGAGCAGCGTGGCGCGGATGAAGCGGTCGATGTCGCCGTCCAATACGGCGTTGGCATTGCCCATCTCGACCCCCGTGCGGTGATCCTTGACGCGTTGAGAGGGATGCAGAGTATAGGAGCGAATCTGACTGCCGAAACCGATCTCCCGTTTTTCGCCGCGCAGAGCCGCCAGCTCTTTCTCCCGCTCCTGGCGCAGGTGCTCGTAGAGGCGCGCGCGCAGCACCTTCATGGCCGCGGCGCGGTTCTTGTGCTGGGAACGCTCGTTCTGACACTGCACGACGATGCCCGTCAGCAAGTGCGTCATGCGCACGGCTGAGTCGGTCTTGTTGACGTGCTGCCCACCGGCCCCGCCGGCGCGGTAGGTGTCGACGCGCAGGTCGTTCTCGTTGATCTCGACTTCGATTGAATCATCCAACTCGGGAAACACCGACACGCTGGCAAAGGAGGTGTGCCGCCGCGCCTGGGAATCAAAGGGCGAGATGCGCACCAGGCGGTGTACGCCCTCTTCGGTCTTCAGGTAGCCGAAGGCGTAGTCGCCCGAAATGGTGACCGTCGCGCCGCGGACGCCCGCCTCTTCACCCGGTTGGAAATCCAGAATCTCGCTCTTGAAGTGCTGCCGTTCCGCCCAGCGCAGATACATTCGCAGGAGAATCTCCGCCCAATCACAGGCATCGGTGCCCCCTGCCCCGGCGTTGATCGAGAGAATGGCGTTGGCGGCATCGTGCTCGCCGCCCAGGAGCAGCCGCAGCTCCGCATCTTCCAGGCGCGCTTCGGCCAGCGCCAGTTGTTCGGCCGCCTCGGCTCGGGCCGGAGCGTCGTCGAACTCCGCCGCCAGATCGAGTAGCACTCCGGCGTCGTCGAGTAGGCCGCTTAACTCCTGCAGCAAGTCGAGCTGGCGCTCGAGCGTGCGTTTCTCGCGCAGGAGCGTCTCCGCGCGCTCGCGGTCCTGCCACAGATCCGAGCGCGCGACCTCCTGTTCCAATTCACCACGGCGCGCGCTGAGGCGATCGGCGTCAAAGACGCCCCCGGAACTCATCGAAGCGTGTGCGCAACCTGCGCAAGTGCTCGGCGAGCTCACTCGGGTCGAGCGCCGGAGTGCTCGTTCGTTCCGTCATACAGAGACACCCCTTCCGTAACCGTAACAGGAATCAAAGTCTCTTCCGTCTTAGGTACGGCTCCTTCCGCCGCAGGAACCCTTTCCGTTTCAGGAGTTTCTTCCGTCCCAGGCATCACGGCTATTTTGCGCCGGGCGAACGCCGCCCACAGGCCTCCCGATAACACCGCAATCCAACAGGCGCCGGCGAAAACGTCGCCGGCGCGCGCATAAAGAGAATGCCCCCCCGGCGCCGCGAAGAGCGGAATCTCGGCCACCAAAAGTTCGCGCTCAAAAATAGCGGTTTGTTCGCGCACGCGACCCTTCGGATCGATGCGTGCGGAAATCCCCGTATTGGCGGCGCGCAACGTCCACAGGCGGGTCTCGGCCGAGCGCACTGCCGTCATAGCCAGAAACTGATCGAGGGCACCCGTGCTGCCGTACCAGGCGTCGTTCGTCATCGCGAGCAAAGCCGAAGCACTCTCCACGGCCAGGGCGCGCACACTGTGTGGGAACAAGAGCTCATAACAAATGGGAATACCAACGGGCAGCGCTCCCGTACCCGGGAAATCGATCCACACTGAGCGCGGCGCCGGACCGGCCGTGACGCTGTCCGGTGCCATACCGCGCGCCACGGCCTGCAGAAAAAACCCGAACAGGCGGCGCAGCGGAATGTATTCACCGAAGGGAACCAAGTGCGTTTTATCGTAGCGGTCGCTGTATTCTCCCTCGGCGGTCACCACGTAGGCGCTGTCGTAAAAGAGCGGTTGCTCACCGTCGAATTCAACGCCAACAGCTCCCAGCACCAGGGTGGCGGACACCTCTTGAGCCAGGTCTGCCAAGCGCTCGCGCAATTCAGGATCGGTCTCAATCGATCCGGGCACCGCCGTCTCGGGCCACAGGATGACCTGAGCACCCTGCTCGGCTGCCCTGCGCGTGAGATCGAAATAAATCTCGAGCGTCTCCTCCGCCCACTCGGGGCTCCATTTCACGCCCTGCGAAATGTTGCCCTGGAGTGCGGCCATGCGCGCCGTGGCAACCGGCGGCGAAAGCGGCTCAGAACCCAAGAACCACCCCGCCGCGTGAGCCAAGAGCACACCGAACAGCGCCGCGCCGGCGCGACGCCAGCGAACACCCGCGCCAGAGGTATGCAAAGCGAACTCCGCCAAACCCAAACCACCCAGCGCGACCGCGAACGAAAGGCCGTACACACCGGTGGCACTGGCCAAGGGCAGCAGCCAGAAATTCTCGTGCTGGGCGTAGCCCAGCACCGCCCACGGAAAACCGGACAGCACGTAGCCGCGCAGGTAATCGAGAACAACCCACAAACAGGCCCCTAAAAACGGGCCGGCTCGCCCTCGCTGTGCCCAGCGCGCCCACACCAGCGCAAAGACCGCCGAGAAAAGCGCGATGTAGGCACCGATGGCGATCGGCGCGCACACGCCCAGCACCGGCGACGCCTGCCCGAACGTGACGGTCACAATGAAAAGCCAGTGCAGAATCAGCGCGTGGGCGAGGAGCGAAGCGAAAAAGGCGCGTGCCGCGGCGCGCCGCGGGGTTAAACCCTGGATCCCGAGCACAAGACAGGCCGGCACGCACCAAGCGAGGAACAAGCCGCCGTCCAGCATCCGCTCGCCGATCCGCTGTGGAAAAGCAAAGACCGTGCAAAGAACAAAGGCCGCCAGCCAGGCGCTGCGGGCGCGCGCGCTCACTGCGCCAATACCTGCCACGAGCACCTGCTCCATCGGGCCGCAATACAAATGTGCACTTCGCACATACTCATGGCACCAAGGCTCGCCACAGGCGCTTGCTCCATCGGGCCGCAATCCACGTGCACGCTCATGGCCCTAACACCCGCCACAAGCGCTTGCTCCATCGGATCGCATGATAGTAGTGCGCACCGCGCGCATACTCATGACGTCAACTCCCGTAACAGGCACCTCTCCTCCGCGCGCATGCGGCGCGCCTCCTCCCGGCGCACGTGGTCGTGACCGAGCAAGTGCAATACACCGTGGATCAGGAGCCGCGTCAGCTCCGCGTCGAGGCTGCGCCGGCCGCGCCGCGCCTGGCGCGCCGCGACGTCGATACCGATCGCAACTTCACCCAGGAGATCGCCGCGGAAAGCGGCGTGCGCTCCTTCGAGCAGTGAGAAGGAGAGCACGTCGGTCGCGCCTGCGTTGCCCCGGTACTGCTCGTTCAGAGCCGCCATCTCGACGTCATCACAGAGCGTGAGAGAAAGTTCCGCTTTCTCGTGTCCCAAGGCGCGCAGCAGGCGCTGCGCCCGGGCGCGCAAAAGCCGGCGGTCGTAGTGCGGTCGGCCGACGCGGCGAGGCGGACCCGCGATGTGAACACTCATACGCCCCGCTCATGCCTGGAACCGTTCTTGAAACGCTCGCTGTCTTTCTCGTAGGCACGCACGATGGATTGCACCAAGGGATGGCGCACCACGTCGGCCTCGGAAAACTGCATGCGGCCGATGCCCGCAACGCCCTCGAGAATGCGCAGGGCCTCGATCAGACCACTGCCCTTCTCGACGGGCAGATCGATCTGCGTGATGTCCCCGGTGACCACGGCCTTGGAATCAAAACCGAGGCGGGTCAGAAACATCTTCATCTGCTCGTGGGTCGTGTTCTGCGCCTCGTCCAAAATCACGAAGCAGTCGTTGAGCGTGCGCCCACGCATGAAGGCCAGCGGAGCAACCTCGATGACGTCGCGCTCCATGAAGCGCTGGGCCTTGGGGAAATCCATCATGTCGTGGAGCGCATCGTAGAGGGGACGCAGGTAGGGATTCACCTTCTCCGCCATCGTGCCGGGCAGAAAGCCCAGTTTTTCGCCGGCCTCCACCGCCGGGCGCGTCAGAATCACGCGCGAAACCTCCCGCCGCTGGAGCGATGCGATCGCCATCGCCATCGCGAGATAGGTTTTGCCCGTACCAGCGGGCCCCGTGGCAAAGACCAGATCGTGCGTGCGCATGAGCTCGATGTAGCGCCGCTGGGCCAGGTTCTTGGCCGCGATGCGGTAACGGTCACCCGTCACCCCCAGTAAGTTCTCGTAAACTTCCGAGAGATCCGCTTCCGGGCGCTGGGTCAGAATGCGCACGGCACCGCGCACATCGCTCGGACCGACCTGCCCCCCGTCTCGCAAAACTCCGTAGAGCTGCTCCAACACCCGGTGTGCAATGCCGACTTCCTCCGCGGAACCGAACAGACGCACCTCATTGCCGCGCGCGTGGACGCCGATTCCCAATTCTTGTTCCAGAATGCGCAGTGTGGCGTCTCGGTCACCCAGGAGCTGCGCCGCGAGCTGGGGATCTTCAAACACAAGTGTCTGGCGGGTACTAGCCTGCATTTCTCACCAGGGCGCTACTGCGGCCGCGCATCTCCGCGGTCTTGCACGCGATCTCTCCCTGCGGGCTCTCGGCGTAGCATCAGCTACGCCTGCGCTTCCCTCAGTCGAGATCGCGCGCCATCCCGCACATCTGCGCGGCCTCGCAACGCACCCTGGTGAGAAATGCAGGCTGGCGTTCTGCGCGGACAGTTCCGCTCCCATCGCGCTTTGCGTCTGCGTCCGAAAAGAACCCCTGCCGCTAGGAGTCTGACCCAAGATGAGGTGCGGTAGCCCAGACGCACAGACGCGCCGCTCGCAAGGCGCGCGAGCGAAGGCGTAGCAGTGCTACGCCGAGCGGGGCGCAACGCCGCGAGCGACGATGGATGTGCGTCTGGATGCTGTACTCCATCTTGGGTCAGACTCCTAGCTCAGTGAGCCGGCGCCAGGACGCGAACGCCGTCGTCGAACCGCTCGTAATAGTAGGCGCGTCCGTTCTCGGCCGTCAACGCGTCCGCTGGCAACAGACCGCGCCGCTGCAGCGCCACGAGATCGCGCGGCCACTCGCCCTCACTGAAGCGGTAGGCATCGATGGCGTTGCGCACACGCAGCACGCCGAAAACGTCGCGTGCCTCTTCCAGGGCGCTTATCTCAAAGGCAGCGCGCGTGCTGAAGAGCGCCAGACCCGCCACCAGCGCGAACCACAGCACCGGAAATAGAACCAGCGCGGTGCGGCGCACCCGTTCCTGGAATACGCGGCCACCTACGAGGCCAGCAGCGCGCGCACGGCGCGGGGTGCGCTCGAGCGGCGCAATGACGCCGGCGCGCCGGAAGGCGGCTAAAAGCCGCATACCCTCGAAGTTGCCAGTGCGCGCTAAATCGATGGCGCGGCGGACCGGAAGACGGCCGTCGATGCGCTGAAACAAACGCTCCGCCCGTTGGCGGCAGAGCTCCACTGCTTTCTCGTTTGCCTTTTCGTCGCCTTCCCCCTGCGCGTCGTCCCAGTATTCCTCGAAGCTGCCGGTGCGCCGGAACACGCTGTGCTCCGACGGCACCTGCTCGGCGAAGGTCTGCCACTCATCCAACTTGCGCAGGCCGTCCATGAGGACGTGCTCCGCCGGCAGCGGAGTCAAGCCCTCGACCGCTGGCGCCACCACCTGCGCGCGAAAAACAAAGGAGCCGCGTTTTTCCTGCAGCAGGGTGAAGAGAGTGTCCTCTGTCAAAAGCTCGACCAGCTCCACCAACACAGCGGACTCCACGCTGCCCTCGGCGAGGATTTGCTGGGGCAACGTGTGCAAGGTTTTGCGGCGCTGCTCTTCGAGCGCCGCGAGTTGCGACGACTTGAGCAGCCCGCAGCGCAGCAAAAACTCGCCCAGGAACGCGTGTTCGTGCGCGCCGAGCGGAGCCGCCGAGAGAACGGCCCCGCCCTCGAAATCCACGCGCAGGCGACCGCTCTCGGTCTCGACTTCCAGCACTCCCGTTTTACGCTGTTGGGAAATCAACTGGAACACGTCGCTCATTTCGAAATCCGCGAGATTGCCGCGCAGTGCCTCCGCCATCTCAGGTCTTCCCCGTTCGGCGCGCGAGCTGCGCAAACAGCACCGCGTAGAACAACCACAAAGCCAGAGCGCCTGCCGCGCAGAAAAGCGAACCCGCCGCACCCACGGCCAGGGGATCTGGCGCGATGCCTCCCCTCACTCCCCACAGCGCCGCCCCTGCAGCGAACAGAAAGGCGAGCCCGAGTCCCCAACCGGGCCGAGCGCTCAAAAACCCGAAAGCCCCGGGAACAAAGAGCGCGAGCCCGCGCTCCCAAGCCGCGTTGCGGGCGCGATGGCGCGCACAGCGCCGCTGCTGCGCTTCGCGCAGATTGGCGTCGGAAACGGGCGTCTCTAACCGCACACAGGCCAAGCAGCGATCCGTTCCGAACACCTGAGTGCCACAGGCGCCGCACACGCTGCCTCCGCACTCGGAACAGCGCGCCGAGAGACGCAGGCGGTGCCGCAACCCCATGGCGAGTAGCGGCAGTCCCCCGAGCACAAGCAGCGCCGCAATGGGCCGGCCGCCCACGGCGCCGGGAGCCAATGAACGCCGCAGCGCCGAGGCCACAGCACTCCCTTGCTCCGAGGCGGGCGGCCACAGCGGAAGCGCTATGTCCGCGCGCAAATCCAGCGTGAAAGGTCCCTCCCGCAGCCCGGCTAAGGCCGTCAATTCGCTGATCAAATCCGCATCTAACTGCTGAGCCTCCGCGAGGACATAGCTCTGGTCCAATAGGCGGATCGCCTTACCGTAGGCCTGGGAAAGGTTAAAGAGCACCTCGGGAGAAAAATCCGTCTCGAGGGCGCGCTCGTAGAGAGTGATCGCTCCCTCGACATCCCCGAGCATAAGGCGCACGTTGGCGGCGTTGTTGGTGAAGCGGGCTTCGTCAGGAGCGCGTTCGCGCAGGTCGGCGTAGAACCGATCGGCGGTCGCGAGATCCCCCGCGCGACGTGCTTCCAGTGCCAGGACCTCACGCGCCCCGAGATCGTCGTCGGCCCCGCGCGCAAGACCACCCTCCTCATGGGCCAAGGCAAAACCCCGAGCCGAAACCAAGGCAGCTTGAGTGCGCGGATCCGCCCCCGGCGAGGCGAGCACACGGCCCGCCCCTTCGAAAGCCGGATGCAAGCCCAACCAAATGCAAACCACGGCCAGGAATAACGCGCAGCGCTCTCCGCGCGGCCCATAGCACAGGGCGGCGAGAGCCAGCACCCAGAGGATTCCGAACAGACCCTCTCCCAGAGCAGCCGGAAGCAAGAGGAATCCTCCGACGACCGACGACCGGGCAACGCGCGAGGAGAGTCCTAAGAGATCGCCGAGATCGTGCGCCGCGGTCGGGAGCGCGCGGAACCCAGCCACGACGAGCGAGAGCCCCCCGGTCGCGAAGAGGGCCGCCGCCGCGGCCACGAGCAGCGCCGACGTGAGCCACAGCCGCGCTTCGAGGTGGCGAAACAAGGCCGGGAAGGCCCGCCCCAGTTCCGCGACTGAGCCCGCTGCGTCGCGCCGTTCCTGCCACAGGGCGCGGGCCAGAGCGACGTGCGCGAGGGGAAGATCCGGAGCCAAACGCACGGCACCGCGCGCCCGCTCTCCTGCTCCTGGAGCGCTCGCCGCGAGAATCAGAGAGCGCGCAGCGGGTGTGAAATTGGTGAGTCCATGCTGAAGCGCCGCGGCCCGTGTGCGCTCGATCCTCCCCTCCAAATCGGTCGCGGCGTGCCAAATCGATTCGATTTCGCGGGGGGGGCGGTGGGCGAAGGTCGGGCGCAGCGCCCCTCCATTCTCGTCCGCGGAGGCAGACGCCGGAAGAGCGAGCGCGAGCAGCGCAACCGCACCCGCGATAATCCTCCAACGACGGAGACGACGGCTCACACCTCTCCCTCCGAGTTTTCCCCGCCCGACGCTTGCGTATCGGCTGCCGTTTCGAGGGTCTAAACGGGCGCTTCGATCCGACAAAATTCTGCCCCCCCCCGCGCGGAGGGTGCTTGGGCGGGAGTCGAAGCTCCTCCAAGAGTTGTTTATGTCGTCGCTTCGACTCCTCCCCCCTCACCCCCGCTGAGGAGTCGCGCGAATTTCTCGAATCTCCGCAGAGGGGTGTTGCACTCCGGAGCTGCGCCTCGGCCAAAACGCCACTCCGTCGACACGGCGCAGCTTTGCGATTACGCTCCGCTCGCTGACCGCGTCCTAGGGGATGGCAGCAGCCTGGTGAGAAACGCCAGCCCGCAGAGGCGAGCCGGCGGCACATACGAGGAGTGGAGTTTTGGCCCAACACAAATCCGCAGCGAAGCGCGCGCGCCAAGCGGAGAAGCGCCGCGTTCGCAACCGCGACATCAAAACCCGCATGCGAACCCTGGTAAAGGTTTTCCAGCAAGCACTGGCGACGGACGGAGCGGAAGCCGCCGAAAAAAAACTTCGGATCGCTGAACGCGAACTCCGCAGAGCCGCGAGCAAGGGCGTGATCCCGAAACAGCGCGCAAGCCGCAGCGTCTCGCGCCTCGCCAAGCAGTTGCAACGCCTCCGCAGCAGCGCTTGAAACAAGCGCTGCCTCAGCCACGAACTCGAAACCCCAAATCGGGCGGTTGAGCTAAACCGAAACTGGCTACTGAGATAAGCCGAGGACCTTTTCAGCCTCAGCGATCATGGGAGCAATATCGCGATCGAATTCTTTCAATAGTCTTTGAAGTGTAGATTTCCGCTGCAGCGATGGGATCAACGCCGATCATGCGACAGAGCACAGGGTCGTAGAAGCGCGCTCCGGCGTCGAACATGGACAGCGCATCGTTGCGTTCGTAACCGGTGAATGTGTAATCGAGGCTCTCGCGAGAGCCTATCTCAACAACCGTTTCGCCACACGGCGTGTGAACGGCGCGATAAAGAACTTGTGCAGTTTTCACCTGATCTTCGCCTTCGTTACACGCGACCGTGCCGAGGCTGATCAGAATTCCTACGAGAGAGAGAGAACTTTATGAGCGCTGAATCGCTTGTCCGCCATGCTCGTCTTCCACAGCAGCAGAAAACCCTGTCAACCCGCTAATCCTATCACCAAATGCTCGAGCGCCGTAACCGGCGGGAGCTGACCAAGTCCCTTCAGCGCCAAGTCGGCGTCGCCGACGGCGCGCAGACTGGTTTGCAGACGGGCCTCGGAATAGCGCCGCGCCTGTCCCTCGAGCTTGCGCAGGACAAAAGTCGGCAGCGGCGGCGGCGCACCGGCGCGCACGCGCAGCAGCTTGCGCAGGTGACTGGCCAACGCTCCCAACACAGCCGGCGCCGCAGCACCCTGCGCTAAGAGCCGCAGCAACACCGCGAGGGCCTCCGCCATCCGCCCCTCGCCGATGGCGTCGGTGAGATCCCAAATGGGTTCTTCCGCCAGATCACAGGCCGCAGCGGCAACGTGGGCGCGCGTGACGCGCGCGCACGGGCCGGCGAGCAGTGCGACCTTTGCCAACTCTTGCCGGAGCACCAGCAGAGCAGGACCCACGCGTTCCGCCAGCAGCTCCGCCGCTCCGGGCCCCAACTCCACGGCCTGCCGGCGCGCCTCGTTTTGAATGAAGGTCACGAGTTCCCGCGCCTTGCGCGGCGCTTCGCACTCAAGAACGACTGCCGGCTCCGCAAAGGCTTTGACCCAGCGCTCGCGGCGATCCACCCGCTCACTGCTCACCACGAGCACCGCCGTGGCATTTTCCGCCAGCGCGCACAGCAACTCCGGCAACGCGTCCAAAAGCTTGCCGACCTCGGCCCCGCGCGCGCCGGTATCGATCAACCAGACCAAGCGGCGCTCGGCCAGCACCGGCAACGCCAAAACCGCGTCGCGCAGTGCACCCGCCGTGGTTTGTGCAATTTCGATGCGATCAAAATTAAAATCCGGCAGCGCACTGCCAGAGAGGACGAACCGGCGCAGTGCGCACAGGGCATCGTCACGCAGCAGGGCCTCCTCGCCGGCGAGGAGGTAGGCCGGTCGCAGGCGACCCGCTGCGAGCTCAGCCTCCAGTTCGGCGAAGGTCACGGCGCCGGCGCCGCGACCTGGATGTAGAGCGCGTCGTGAATGCGCATGGCCAGGATGTCCGCCATACGGCGCAGCGCTTCCTGGCGGTTTTTGCGCAGTACTTCGACATCAGCACTGGCGAGATAGAACTCAGAAGTCTGCAACATTCCGGGGTCCAAAGACACCGCACTGCCATCTACGCGCCGCACCTCGAGATCGAGCTGTACCGTCACCTCATACTCGAGGGCGAGTTTGACGGACGAAAAGCTGCGACTGCGCGTGCGCAGGGGTTGGATGCGCGCCGTGAGAACGAGATCCGCCGCGGCGGGATCATCCACAACGCGGAGATCACCCCGGCGCAGAAATTCCCGGTAGATGGCGTCGGTAAAGGTGAATTCGATCCCCGGCTCGAAGGAATCGTTCGCGAAGTTCTGAATGGCCACCTTGGTGGGCGCCGGCCCCCCGCCGCCGCCATAGGGGAGCGGACGGAAACCACACGCCGAAAAGAGCACTCCGCCGACCAGGCAACCGATGAGCAGGAATTGTTTCACGGCGGGGAGTTATATCACAGCGGGGCCCAAAACGCGTCGGTCCTACTAGCAGGCGTTTTTCGCGCGCGCCTGCGCCACGCGCAATAGCTCCTCGGCCAAGTAGTCTTTTTCGGAACACACGCGCTCGTCGATGCGGCGGCGCAGTAGTTCACGGCCCTCTTCCAGTTCGCCGGCCAAGGCCGTGAGAACGTTCCCGGCTTTTACCGCCGCCTCGAACTTGCGTTCGTTGTAGAGCACGATGTCGGAGACGGCAATGCGCGCCAGGCGCTCGGCCTGCGCACGTTGAGCCGCCAGCGCCGGAGCCTCCTCAAGCACCGCCTCTGAAACGATCGCTTTTAGAGGTTCCGGCCGCGTTTCGCTGCGTTTCCTCGCTACGTCTTCTCCGACAATCGGTGCCTGCGTTAGCGGCAGGCCCGCGGCGCGCAGCGCAGCCACGAGGGCAGAGGGACCACGTGTGAGCGAAACCACGGCGTCCGGCCCGAAACCCTGAAAATCCAGCGCTCCGGAGGCTTCAGTGCCCTCGTGCACCAGAACGACGGAAAGCGAACGCAAGCTGGGATTGCGCTTCAAGAGCTCACAAATCTGTACTCCCGACATTTTTGGGAGAGCGAAAGACACCACCACTGCGGCGGGCAGACGGCGCTGAATCTCGAGAACGGCTTCGACGCCATCCTCACAGCGAATCACCGCGAGGCCTGCGGTCGCCAACAACGCCTGGAGATCGCGCGCCCGCGCAGCATCCGAAAGAGCGAGCAGAACCGACGCCCCTGCGGCGGCCGGAGCGGCTCCTTGGAGCGGGACTTCCGTGCCGCGCTGCACTCCTCCAGTGCGTGCCGCCAGATTCCCTGCCCCGTTCTGAGCGGATTGACCGCGCGCGTTTGACGGCTGAGCTTCACCCGTTCGGGCCTCGCTGTGGGCATCGTTTGCTGGTGCTGCCGGCGGCGCTTGCACACGGAAGGTGCTCTCGCAGCGGCGGCAACGAACGCGAACGCCGGCGGCGCCCAATTTTTCGCGCGGGACGCGATAGCGGGTCCGACAGGTCGGACAAACCGCGATCATGGAGCTTCCAACGATGTCCGTTTGCTCGGAAAGCATGCGCCTTCCCCGCATCGGCCTCTCCGGAGATTTCTTGAGAAATGCCGCAGGTTTGTCGCTAGCCCCTGCGACCCCGCCTCGCTGCCTGATTCTCAACGCGAAGCCGGGACAACCGCCGAGCGGCGCGGTAGGCGGCCCGCCGCAGTGGATAACGTCACCTCGCCAGCCGGGCTTGCCAGCTCGAAAGTGAAGCCGTTTGTGGCGAGGCGTTCCCGCGCGGCAGCGAGCCTCCGCTCCACGACACCGCGCGCGTCCTGCACCAGCAGACTGAGCTGCGCTGCGAA
>Ga0247727_10008895_pt1 | contig 18455 bp, 10 predicted proteins | sample WisWelCaveWW1625_FD_202498 | JGI IMG/M metagenome (GOLD analysis project Ga0247727, IMG submission 202498) | Biofilm microbial communities from Wishing Well Cave, Virginia, United States - WW16-25 | ecosystem: Environmental > Aquatic > Deep subsurface > Groundwater > Cave microbial mat | place... | reverse complement strand
GAGGGATTTCCCCTGTATAGAAAGGAGAAGCGAAACAGAAAACATCCGTATTCAATATTAAGCGGGCTCCTAATCCGGTGCCCAGGGCATCGCGGTTAACGCCGACAATACCCGTTAAGGCTCCGCCGTAAGGGTCGAGAGCAGACGGACTGTTATGCGTTTCGACTTTGAAAACCAAATAATGGTCCTTGTCAAAACGAATCACGCCGGCATTGTCTTTAAAGACCGAGATACAGAAATCCCGCCTGCCTTTTTGGCGGCGAATAATTTCGGTGGAGGCCACAATATAGGTTTTAAAAAGACTATTAATGGACTGCTGTTTTCCGGATTCATCCCGATAGTCAATCTTTGCAGAAAAAATCTTGTGTTTACAGTGCTCAGACCAGGTCTGGGCAATGGCCTCGATTTCCATATCGGTTATATTTTTTCCTAACCCAACCTGCTGCCGGGCTCTTTGCACTGCTTCATTCGAGATATAATCTTGAATGGCCTGCATTTCCTGCAGACTGAGAGCCAGCAATCTGGCGCGGCTGATCTGGAGTAATTCCTCGGCATTCCGGTTGAGATCGATTTCTTCCAAGCGGCCTTCAGCCTTGAGTGTAACTTTAGGAATGGAACTCTCTATCCCTTTTTGAGCATCCCACTCGTCTCTGCCCTTAATACGGAAATGTTCGATCAGGGTATTTGCCAAGAGGTGTTCAGAAATTTTTTGCATAGAGGGTAACGTTAATTTTCCCTGCAATAAATACTGAGTCGACTTGAAGACCCCTTCGTTTTCCTTAAAATGGTAATTCAGCGTATATTCTATCGCTTCACGGGCCGTGCGCCCGATATTATCGGTAACCCCTGGCCGGAAAGCCACTTCAACGAGATAATCAAATTCGCGGGCCAGCGGTTGATCGATCGTATATTCCTGAATCACAGAATCGGTGAAGGGCTCGCTGGCGACCAGACGGATTTCATCCAGGGTCAGTCCGGCATCGACGGTATAAACATCAATCGTCCGGACATTCTCAACGGGCAATTCTAAATCTTCAACGATCCGCCGCCGAATTTTTTCTCCGCGGGTATCGCGGATTCCCTGCTTTAGTCCGACTTCAATCCGGTAAGGCATTCTTGGTCCGATAAAAATTTTTAAAGATATTGAGAAATTAAATTTTTAATAGGCATTCGACAAACAATGAAGTTATCCAAGGTTTTCGAAAAAAGAGGTGCTTATGATTTGAACGCCAATTCCTTATTCTGATCAGCAAAGAAGCCCTTGTTTTTTATAGTAATTCCCGGTTTCTCCCGTACCCGACCCACCACTTTGGCGGTGATGGAAGAGCGCTGTGCCAGGGCCAGCACCTGATCTGGTTGCGGGGAGAGGATCAACATACCCTGACCCATGTGCCAGGTCCGGTAGGCCTCTTCATCCGAAATCGTTCCTTTTTCCTGACAATAGCGCATGAGAGGATGGGGTTCAAAAAGATCGAAAAGGTCGGCGCCCAATCCCGTCGGCTTTAAAACACGCCCGAGTTTGCCGGGGATTCCTCCTCCAGTGACATGCACGATCCCGCTCAGATTGACCTGCGGTTCCTGTTGAAAACCTCCGAACATTTGTACCACCGCACTGCAGTAGATCACCGATGGAGTCAGACACTGTTTTCCCAAAAATTCTCCATTCAGTTTTTCATGATGCCATTCTTTGCCATGGAGATTGGTCAAAATTCGACGCGCCAGCGATAAACCATTCGACCGAAAACCGGGATCTTTAAAGGCAATGATCGCATCATCCGCGCGGATCTCGCGTCCTGTCAGCATACGGTCTTTCCGTGCAAACCAAACGACGGCTGCTCCCCAATTATAATTAAACGGACCATAGCCCTTCACCCGCTGTCCCACTTCAGCGACTTCGCCGTTGACAATCGCGACATTCGCAGCCTTGGCCGCTGCGGTGTACCCTTGCGCCAGCTGTTTTACATGTTCAATATAATTCGCTCCATCGGTTCCCAGAGAACTGACTTCCAGAATGGATCCGACAAGAACCGGTTCACCCCCTCGCACCACCGCATCATCACAAACCATTGCAAATAAATCAAAAGCCATCGAGGAATGATCGCTCATTCGTTCGGCAATTTCTGTTTTTGTTCCGATACTATCAAAATTGATATTCATCAATGAACCGGGAGGCAGGTTTGATACATCAATTGCCCGGATTCCGGAAAAGTCATCAAAAGGAACGATCACTTCGCCGATTTTCCCTTGCCGTCCCTGCCAGGAGGCCTTCGCCGCTTCGTAAAGAATACGCGAGGCGGCATCGCCGAGCTCAATATTAACCCCCGCTGCCGCATACGACTTATTCAGAAATTTTTGTGCTGTGCTTAACATGGAATTATTTCCTTTGGAATAAAACGGTATTTTCCTTTGGTTTGATTCTAAACTTTTTGATTAAACTCCGTATGCCGTCCTCCCCCTCACACGGTGGGGATGGCACGGGCTTGCTGATTCAAATAATGCGCCACCGTCTGACTTACCCGCTCCATACAGGATCTGAGGGTCTGCATAAATTCGCTTCCCTGCATCTGAGCCCCCAGCATCCGCTTTCCTAAACTTTCAAGTGCTTTTTCTTCGGATGGAAGCTGATGGGTCTGCCGGTCCTCTAAGAGTTGTAAAAAATGTTCCACCCGTCTTAAAAAAATGTAGTCCTCGCTTAAATGAAAGGCTAACGGTTGTTCCAGACACTGCTGCTGTTCGAGCAGATGCAAGGCGGTTAAGGTGTTGCCATGCAAGACCGTCGGCTTATCCGGGGCATTCATCAGCTGGAGCCCCTGGACAAGAAATTCAATATCGCGGATTCCCCCTTTTCCATTTTTTATATCGAGACTCGCAGCTTCTCTTTTTCCACTCATGCGGATTGCCGTGTCGCGCATTTTTTCGATGGACTGAACAATTTCCAGCCGAGGAGTCTGCTCTAAAAACCAGGACTGCATGTCCGTCAAAAATTTTTCTCCCAAAGCACGATTCCCGGCCACCGGCCGCGCCTTCAGAAAGGCCTGTTTTTCCCACAGCAGGGCCTTGTTTAAATAGTAGTCTTTTAATCCATCCACGGTATAAACAATTTGACCAGATTGTCCATAAGGCCGCAACCGAAAATCGATCCGGTAAACAAATCCTTCTTCGGTATGTCCGGAAAGATCCGAACGCAATTGTTTAATCACTGCCGTACATTGCTCTTCGAGCGGTATGCGCGCAGACCCGCCTGAATCATGGTAAATCGCAATCAGATCAATATCCGAACTATAATTGAGTTCCTGCCCCCCCAATTTGCCTAAAGCGATGAGACAGAAATGGTTTTGAAAGAAAGGCAGGTCTAAATCAATCTGAGCTTCTTTTCTCAGTTGGTGAATACTATATTCCAAAACGATTTGTAAGATGGCATCCGCCAAAGTCGAAATCTCGCTGGTTACCTCCCTAAAGGGACGTCCCAGACCAATGTCTTTAGTGGCAATTCTTAAAAATTCTTTGCGCCTGAAAAGCCGCAAAGTATTGAGCCATTCGGGATGCGTCTGGGTGGATTCAGCGAGATGGCGGAGGGTCTCCTCAATTTCCGGCCGTTCCGGAATTCGGTTCAACCGCTGCGGGTCTGTAATCCAATCGAAATAATCCGGATGGCGGATGAGCGTATCCGCCAAGAATTGGCTCCCTGCGAAAATACTCATCAGCAGTTCAATCCGCATCGGCTGGGATAGGAGTTTGTGATAATGCTCCCGTACATCCGGCAGTCCTTGCGTGAAACGCTCCCAATTATTCAGCGCCATGTCCGGATCGGCTTTGGATTTAAGGAAATCGAACGCCAAGATCGCAAGCCGGGAAAATAGTAGCCGCTGTTCTCCCTGCCCCGCCAGTTTTTTGACGTTGACATAGGCGCGCGGCCCGTTTTTGAATCCGGTTTCGGCAAGAATCTTCTGTCGCCCTGATTCAGATACTTCATCTGAAAGAACAAGATCAGCGACGCTGGCAACTTCCGGCCCCGGGATGGCCTTGCGGCCAAAATGATGCTCTACAAAGGCACGAATCAGCGCGGTGTGAGCTTCAAAGTCCAGATTTAAGAGTTGTGCAGGTGAAAGGCCTGTTTGTTTGACATACCCCATCCGTCGAGCCAAATGCAGATATTCGGGTGAAGAGACGCGCGGCAGAAAGAGGTCCTTGGCTGATCCGCGCAACATCCGCAGACCATTAATTAATTTTCTCAAAAAATCATACGCTGCAATCAGTTCCTCGCATTCCTTCGGTTCCAGTACCCCCGCTTCCTTGAGGGCCGTCAGAGCCTTATGAATGCGCGGCGTTCGCAAAGACAAGTTGTCCACGCCATGAATGAGTTGTAGAATCTGTACGTCATATTCAAGGTCGACCAGACCTCCCGGACTGAACTTGGCGTTGAGTTGCCCGGGCATGGTTTTTTCGGCTAGTTGCTTTTCCCGCAGTTCGCGCAGTTGAGGTAAATGAACACTTGTCGGAGTATAGATTATTTCATCCCGCAACCGTTCCACGCGTTGGGCTAATGTCCGATCTCCACCAACAGCGCGCAGGCGGATCAAGGAAAGCTTTTCATAAGAATGCGCCCGTCCCTGCGGTCCATAGTAGCTACAAAAAGTTTCCAGACTGCAAGCCAGCGGCCCGGCCTGAGCCCCAAAAGGACGCAAGCGCAAATCAATGTTAAAAATTCCGTCCCGTTTGGTTTGAATGAATTGGATAAATTCACGGATCATTTCTTCATAAAATTCTGAATTATTGATCAACTGTGGCCCTTGCGTCTTTCCCTGATCACTATAAATAAACATGAGTTCAATATCTGAGGCGTAGCCCAGTGCTGCGCCGCCGAATTTTCCCAACCCTACAATACTATAAGGTGCCCATAATCCGGCCACGGTTTGAGGCTGGCCATATTTTAATAAGAGCGATTGGTAAATTGCATCGCTTGCGGCGTTTACTACGGCTTCTGCGAGGAGGGTTAAGCGTTCGGACAAAATTCGAAAATCAGCAGAAGGGCCAAGAATATGATCCAAATCGATTAAAAAAATTTCCCGGTTTTTAAACTCGTTGAGAATTTTTTTCTTTTCTTCGAGGGTCCGTCCCTGATCCAGCAAGGATTGAATCCGCATGGGCAAGGTCTCGAGCGGCTCGACAAAACTTCGATTCCGCATCTCTCTCGATAAAACCGGTAAGAGAGACTCATAATTCAGCCGGATAAAATCTTCCCATAAGAAATCACTCGTGCCGAGCAGCCGGGCCAAATCACTCATGACCTTGGGGTCCGACAACATCGACCGCCACTCCTTTTCCTGCGGCATCTTGAGCAACTCTTCTGTAATCTGTTCAAAGCGGATTAAGGCGAGATACGGGTCCGGGGCACTAGACAAAAAATAGCCGAATTGTTTGGTTAACAGCACGGAGAAGGTCATCTGATTTAAAATTTTATCATCGATAATTTTTTGACCACGCAAGTCAACGACCTCAAACTCATCGGCGACCCGTTTCTCTTCGGTGGAGATATTAACATACTGAATGGAAATTTCCTGCAAGGACAGGGCGTTGCTTAAAGTATAAAGAAAAAAAGGAGAATCTTGTGAAATAATTTTAAAGCGTGTGGCAAACCCTTTTTGGTTATCAACATAAATTTGAACGGGACTGAATTTTTCGGGCTGCTTTACATGAAGTTTTTCCAACTGTTCATCCACCATTTCACAGACGCGGTGTTTGGCATGGGTAATGGCATCTTCCCGCCCGTCTTCAAGAAATTGGATCACTTCCTGTAAGCGCTGTTTGATTTGTTTTGACCATTCCGGCAGAGAGAAGGGACTTTCTAATTTGCCAGCAAAATAGTCCACGATTCTCTTCCGTTTAAGGGGATCCTGCTGATTGTAATCTTTTGGAAAACGGCGCCATTCCTGGGGCTGCAAGGCCCGACCGCTGGTATTTTTATAAGTAAAAATATCCCCAGAAACAATATTAAATCCGCTGCTTCCCAAAATTCCGGTCAGCAATGAAAATAAAAACGGGTAATCAAAGCAAAAGAGGGTACATTCAATTTGTTGGTTTTTTAAGGAGGCCACCTGAAAATGTACAGGCTGCTTGGAATTAAGACGGGAAAGATATAGAAGGTGTTCGGCAATCTGGGTCGGGTTATAGCGGGCAAAGTAGCGGTCGTCCAAGCGGGAAAGATGTTCGCGAATTAGACCTTCATCAATGCCAGGACATTTTTTCTTAAATTCTTCCAGCGCAGGCTTCATTGTGACTGTTTCCTAAATTACAGCATTTCAGAGATGCAGTCAAATAAAAAATTGAAATTGGTTTTTTAAATTTTTCCGAGGTTGTTTTAAAAAGTATTTTCAGGGTTTTAAAATTTTAAAAAAACATTTAAGGTGCTCGCATTCTCATCTCGTTTTTAGCGAAACGAGTATGCGCAGCCTTCCCGCTTAGCAAGGTTTGTTTGGGCAGCCGCTAGGAGGGTGAACGTTTGTGACTAGGAACTAATGAAAGGCTGAAGTGTTTCGGGTTTCATCTTTGAGGGATGGACGAAGAGATAATCTCCCTGCGAGAGGTATTCTTTTACAGGCGCGAGCGTACCCGCGGGATTGATGAGATAACAGTGGTATCCCAAAGAGATAAAAATGCCAAACACGGCGGAAGGCCTCGTGTTTTGCCGCAGCAGATATTTTTGATAAATTTCGCAAACGACAACAGGTAGATTCCGCGCCAAACAGGTTAAGCCGCCCGAAAAGACGGCAAACTCACTGCCCTCCGTATCGCATTTAATAAAATCAATACGGCGAATGCCTTCCGCTTCACAAAAATCATCCAGACGTTGAACAGGGATTGTTAGATTGATGACGGTGTCCTCCGCAGGATCGCCCAGGTGTGCAATGGGGATCAATGGCTTCCAGTTGTCTTTCAGTGGAATATGGATTAGCGTCTTCCCCTTTGTATCGGCGAGTGCCGTCTCGATAATCTTGACCTGCCGTAAACCGCGTAGACGCACCATGCTCCGGAGCACCCGCAGAACCATCGGCACAGGTTCAAAACTATACACTTTTCCAGACTTGCCCACTACTTTAGCGGCTAAGGCCGTAAACTCCCCGATGTTTGCGCCGATGTCAAGAACCACGCCTGCATGGGGGATGAACAGATTTCGCATCAGAGGGGCAGCCGGATGCCGGAAGGGACGGAAAGCATGGTAGAGACTGGTGAGAAACATAACATACTGGACATAGCGGGTTTTGCCTATCAGAAGGGCGAGTTGATCTTTTAGCATGATGTTTTTGTTCCTTCTCCATCCATATGAAATTTATACGACCAATTTGAGAGTCTTGCGTATAAAACGTTTACGGCTTGGTTCAGCGGTGAGATAGATTCGTTCTACCGAATTACTTGAAAAGCCCTCTTTCTTGAAACATTCAAAACCGGTTTTCAAGAGCACAGCCAGTTCTTTTAATACCAGCCGATCGACCGGACGCTATTCTTGTATCTTGAGAAGATTGAATTTATTTGCCCTGTTCATCCCAAACAAATATTTTTAAGCAAAATTGAGAGGTTTAATGCCATCCGGAAAGTAAAAGAATTTTTCGATTCATTACAGCAACAATACCTTATGAAACACAATCTGAAAAGATGACTAAAAAAATTGTAGCGAAACGCCCCTTGAGGACCCCCTGGTATTTCAGTCTGAATTGAATTACTGGTTAAATCAACCACCTGAAGAGCGGGTCGCCGCCGTTGATTTTTTACGCCACTTTTTTTATGGAAGTTTAGCTTAAGGAAAATTAATGCGTTTCACAAAAATGCACGGGACCGGGAATGACTATATTTATATTAATGGATTTGAAACAAAAGTTGAAAATCCGGCGGAGCTGGCCATTAAAATGAGTCGCTCCCATTTCGGGATTGGATCAGACGGGCTCATCCTGATTCATCCTGCCGAGGGGGCTGATGCACGGATGGAAATGTACAATGCGGATGGATCGCGTGCTGAAATGTGCGGCAATGGCATCCGTTGCGTCGCAAAGTATCTTTACGATAACGGAATTCGCCGGAACAATCCCCTGCGTATCCAAACGGATGCAGGTATCAAAACGCTTGACCTCTTTCTGGATCAGGGCCATGTGGCGCAGGTCCAGGTCAATATGGGGATCCCCGAATTAAAAACAGAGAAAATTCCTGCTAAATTCCAGCCTTCGCAGACCGTCCTCGCTCCTTTCGGAATATTAGACCAGGAATTTCGTGTTACTTTGGTTAATATGGGAAATCCTCATTGCGTTATTTTCATTGAAGACCCGCTGGAGCAACTGGATCTTTTCCGTTACGGTCCGGTCATTGAGAATCATCCCAATTTTCCGAATCGGACGAATGTTGAATTTGTGAATGTCGTGAATCGCCAAAAGGTTATTCAGCGGACCTGGGAACGGGGCAGCGGAGAAACCCTGGCCTGCGGCACAGGGGCCTGCGCTGTTTGCGTGGCCGGACAATTGATTGGACAAACCGATTCCCGCATCACGGTTCAATTGAAAGGCGGAACCTTAGAATTGGAATGGCGGAACAGACAACAGGTTTTAATGACCGGAAATGCGGTTAAGATATTTGAAGGAGACTGGCCGGAAGGCTAAAATCCCGAAAGGGGAGGACGTTTGTTTTCTTCCCCGCTTGAATTGATCCCGGACGTGGCGTCCAGCGAATTCCGTTTCATCATCTGCGCATATTCATCAGCCAGAATCCGTTTCTGATAAAGAATAGCCGAAGTATTCCCTTGGTCCTGATAATAATCCAGGAGCATATTGATTTTTTCTAAATCCAGCGATTTCCCTACCCTTAACTTATAAAAGGGGGGCTCAAAGACAACCTCCACGGGTTCCTGGGTTTGCGTTGCAGTTTGTTTTTGCTTTTCCAGAATTAAATTTTTGGAAGTAGAAACTGCCACTTGAATGCTGTAGAGAGTAATAAACTGTAATTCCGCTTTTAATCCAAGAGAGTCTTTTTTATCGGGAGCGGGCTGTCCTGGTTTCCGAATTTTATTAAAGTCGAGGGCAATCCGGTCAGCCTGGTCTAACTGACGGAAAAAAGAATCTACCGGAACGGATCTTTCCATGGAATGCGTTGTTGCGTTGTCGGGACGTGATCGTCCGGTTTCGTCGGGTTCAGGAAGAGGGGTTTTTTTTAAGCACCCTGTTAATCCAGCGATTATCGCAGCAATAAATATTAATTGCATGTTTTTAATTTAACAAATCATGACCCTTAATTCAAAAAAATATGTTTAAAAAATGTAAAGCAAAAAACCCGCCTGTCAACTTGTGCAGTTTAAAAAGCAGAGGACTCGAATCTTGCCGATTTTTATTTTATAATCCGATCTAACCCCATTGAATCCGTTTATGTTTTTTTTATTTGCTGTGGATTCTTATCGGGAAAGCACAAAATTTTGAAGAATTGATATTTAAAAGATATATTTAAACAGCGATCTTCCTGCGTAGCTCGCTTAAGCGAGCCTCATCTGGAGCGGGTGGCCTTGGCGATTTGATGCTTTGAGAAAGGAGATTTCTTTTGTCCCAACGCATCGGCGAAATTCTTTTAAAAAACAAATTGATTTCCAAGGATCAGCTGAATCTTGCACTCGCTTTCCAGCAAAAGCATAATTGTAAGCTGGGACAAAGTTTGGTTGCCATTAAAGCTATCCCCAATGAAGAAACGATCATGAAATTTGTCGCGCAGCAGCTCAATATGGGGTCTCTCGATTTGACCGATCTGGATATTGATGAAAATACGAGCAATCTCATCCCCAGTGATATGGCGATCAAATTTAATGTGATCCCGATCAACAAAATTGAGAATGTGCTGACGGTTGCGATTGCTGACCCTAATAATCTGCATGTCCTGGATGCGATTAAATTCATTTCGGGATGCACGATTAATCCCTTACTCGCTTCTGAATCCGCGATCCGGAAGGCGATTGACAAATATTATGATACGGGGGATACAGTCGGACAGATTTTGGATAACATCAGCGTGGAAGATTTCGAATTGATTACGGATGAGGCTCCCGAAGAAGAAAATATCGATGAACTGAAGGAAACGCTTGACAACGCGCCGCTGGTCAAACTCGTCAACCGTTTGATTTCGGACGGGGTCATGAAGGGCGCCAGTGACATTCATATTGAAACTTATGAAAAAATTGTGCGGGTCCGTTTCCGGATTGACGGGAATTTAATCGAGATGACCCCGCTTCCTTACCGTCTCCGCACAGCCATCATTTCCCGCATAAAAATCATGGCTAGTCTCAATATTTCGGAACGGCGTCTTCCGCAAGACGGCCGCATTAAGCTGAAAATCGGGAACCGTCCCATCGATATCCGCGTCAGTTGTCTGCCTACTATTTTTGGCGAAAAGGTTGTACTGCGGCTGCTGGATCCCTCGAACCTGATGCTCGATTTGGATAAATTTGGTTTCTTTCCCGAAGCCTTGAAAAGTTTTAAGGATGCCTTAAATAGCCCGCATGGGATTATTCTCGTTACCGGTCCAACGGGAAGCGGCAAGACAACAACTCTCTATTCCGCTCTTACCACGATCAACAAGGCGGATTTAAATATTATTACTTCCGAAGATCCGGTAGAATATAATATGGAAGGGATCAACCAGGTTCAAGTGAACGCAGATATTGGGCTTACTTTTGCTTCCGCGCTGCGTTCGTTTCTGCGTCAGGACCCGGATGTGATCCTCGTCGGTGAAATTCGGGATAGAGAAACCGCCGAAATTGCCATCCGCGCTTCCCTGACGGGTCACCTCGTTTTAAGTACGCTCCATACCAATGATTCCGCCAATACCGTGACGCGTCTCATTGATATGGGGATTGAACCTTTCCTGCTGGCGGCGTCCCTGCGTCTCATTATTGCCCAGAGATTGTTGCGGAAAATTTGTGAGCATTGTAAGGAACCGATCAAAGAAAAGCCTGCCGAAGTTGCCAAGCTGCTCAACTTGTCTGAGAAAGAGCTGAATAAAGTTCTCCTGTACGGGGGGCATGGCTGTACGCAGTGTAATCAGTCCGGTTACCAGGGGCGCGCTGGGATTTATGAAGTGATGCCGATTACACCTGCAGTCAAAGAATGTATCATTCAAAAAGCCCCGCCGAATGTTATTGAAGGGATGGCGACCAAAGAGGGGATGCAGACTTTAAGACAAGTCGCAATTGAAAAGTTGAAAAAGGGAATTACGACCTATCAGGAGGTCATTCGATCGACCGAGGAGTAACCGTATGATTTCGTTACACCAGCTTTTAAATGATATGATTCAAAAAGGCGCCTCTGACCTGCACTTAACCGTAGGATCACCACCCATGTTTCGTATCAACGGGGATCTGGTTCCGGTGATGGAAGAAAAATTAACGCCGGAATTGACGCAGAAACTTGCCTACAGTATTTTGAATGAGAATCAGAAAAAAACTTTTGAACAAACGAATGAACTGGATCTTTCCTTTGGTATTCAGAATTTGAGCCGTTTCAGAGCCAATATTTTTATGCAGCGGGGCTGTGTGACCAGCGCCTTGCGGAGTATTCCTTATCAGGTCAAGTCGATTGACGAACTGGGACTTCCGGCGATTGTCAAAAAACTTTGTGACCGCCCGCAGGGGCTTGTCCTTGTGACGGGGCCAACCGGCAGCGGAAAGTCAACAACTCTTGCGGCTATGATTGATAAAATTAATAGTGAACGTTCTGAACATATCCTCACGATTGAGGATCCGATTGAATTTGTGCATCGTCATAAAAAAGGGATTATCAATCAGCGTGAAGTAAAATCGGATACCGAATCATTTAAAAATGCTTTAAAATACGCCTTGCGTCAGGATCCAGATATTGTCCTGATCGGGGAAATGCGCGACCTGGAAACAATTGAGACGGCCTTGACCATTGCCGAAACCGGACACTTAACCTTCGGAACCCTTCATACCAACTCCGCGGCACAAACGATTAACCGTGTGATTGATATGTTCCCCGCTACTCAGCAAACAACCATTCGTTCCCAGCTGGCTTTTGTTCTGGAAGCAGTCATCAGCCAGGCCTTGCTCCCCAAGACATCCGGCGGCCGGATTTTAGCTGCCGAAATTCTTGTTGTTACACCCGCCATTCGGGCGCTGATTCGTGACGACAAGGTTCACCAGATTCAGGGGATCATGGAGGCGGGTCAGAAATTCGGATCGCAGACGATGAACGCCGTTCTGGCCGAACTCTGCCGCCGCCATCTGATTCGTAAAACGGATGCAATGGCCTACAGCCCGGAGCCTGAACAGCTGGAGAAATTGATCAATAAAAATTTTAATGGGGAGATAAACTAGCGAGGTCTGCATGGCGATTTTTCTTTATTCAGGTATTACCAGTACGGGTAAGGAAATCAGCGGAGAACTGACTTCCTCTTCGGCCGATGAAGTAAAAAGTTTATTGCGTAAAAAACGTATCCGGCCGACGATGATTAAGAAAAAACCGATTGAAATTAACCTGAAAATCGGATCGGGAGTAAAATTTCAGGAAATTGCCCGCATGACCCGTCAATTTTCCACCATGGTGAGCGCTGGACTCCCCTTAATTCAGTGTCTGGATATTCTCTCCAGTCAAACGCCCAACCCCCATTTTCAGAAGGTGATTTCCCGCGTCAGTCTCGATGTCCAGGGCGGCAATACCCTTTCTGACAGTTTGCGGAAACATCCCAAACTTTTTTCCGAACTCTATTGTCACATGGTCTCGGCCGGAGAAGCCGGAGGTATCCTGGATGGAATACTCAATCGTTTGGCGGGTTATATGGAAAAGGCCGATGCCCTGCACCGCAAGATTAAAGGAGCCATGATTTATCCGGCGGTGATCGCCGTTGTGGCTCTCGGTTCAATTTCTTTCTTGTTAACTTTTGTTGTACCGACTTTCGCCAACATGTTTAAGGAATTGGGAGGAGAATTGCCCGCCCCCACCCGCATTGTTATGAATATCAGTTCATTTTTGAGAACCTATTTTCTTTTAATTTTTGCCGCTATAATTGGTTTTGTTACCGCGCTTTCCTATTACTATAAAACGCCCAATGGACGACTCCAGATTGATAAATTTAAACTCAAGATTCCGGTTTTTGGAGATCTCGAACGTAAGAGTTCCATTTCCCGCTTCAGCCGGACCCTGGGGACGCTTCTGAGAAGCGGAGTCTCGATTATTGATTCCCTGATGGTTACTTCCAAGACTTCCGGTAATCGAGTGGTTGAATTGGGGATTACCAAGACGATTGAAAGCATCTCCGGCGGTCAGACAATCGCCGATCCTTTGCGAGAGACAGGGGTTTTCCCGCCCATGGTTGTGCAAATGATTTCGGTGGGTGAAAAAACGGGCCAACTTGACGAAATGCTAGAAAAAATTTCAGATTTTTATGATGAAGAGGTTAATGCCGCAGTGGAATCCATGACCTCCATCATTGAACCGGTGGTCATCGTCATCATGGGTGTGATCATTGGGGCGGTTCTTATAGCAATGTATATGCCTATGTTTGATATGATTGGCCAGTTTGGATAATCTGTGGGATCGCCCGGTCTCGTCTCGGGATGGAGTCACGGACTTCCCGTTGCTTTGATCAACGGACTATTTCAAAAAAAATTTAAAGTCGTTGCTTACTTTCAGGATCATTCGCCTGTGGCCCTCTAGCTAGGCAGGTAAGCCTTTTTAAGTATGACCCTTGCCCGACGTTTGAGACGCTTTGACATGGTGGCGCAGATCACCGCCATTCTTTTTTCCCGTCTCATTCTCTTTGTCCTCTTATTCTCGGCTTCTCTCTTTTTTCTGCCAGCAGAAACCTTTGTCTCCGAACTACTCGTCATCTATGCCCTCACCACAGTGATCTATCTGGTCTCAATCCTCTTTTGGTTTAAGTCGAGGCAGGGCTATCCGGTCGGGCTGCTGCTTTACTTTTGTATCCTCCTGGAAATTCTTTTGGAATCGGTGATTATTTTGAATACCGGAGGGATCTTTAGTAATTTTTCCCTCCTTTATTTCCTTTCGATTATCAGTGCCGGCCTTTTTTTTCAGCTCAGAGGCAGTCTCAGTATCGCCACTGTTACGGCATCTATTTTTTTAATTCTCGGGGCTTATCACTTAAATCATTTCGGATTTCTTGATGTATTGGTGAGCTCCGGTGTGGAAAGATTAAAGAGCAGTGCTCCGGCGGATGAGATCTATCTAAATGTTTATATCTCCTTATGTTTTTTCTATGTCATCGCCGTTTTAAGCGGATACTTATCCCAGCGGCTCAAGAGCCAGCTCCATGAACTGGATCAGGTCAAAATTAATCTACGGGAAATTCTGGAAAACATGACGAGCGGCCTGCTCTATTTAAATCGGGACGGGATCATTCTTTACTCCAACAAAATTGCCGAACAGTTACTCGGCTGGAAGGAAGGATATCGTTTTAACCAGCATTACCGCCAGGTCATTACTCATTCCCAAGCGGTAGAATCCCTAGATCAACTGTACCGGGACCCGGCTCTGAATTTTGTTACTCTGGAGCAACCTCTCCTTGTGAACGACCCCTTGGCATACTATCAAATTTCTTTGAATGCCCTGCACAAATCCGATCAACAGATGCAGGGGGCGATTGTCAGTTTTCAGAATATTACGAGCTTAAAAAGAATGGAAGAAAAAGTTCTCAAAAAAGAAAAAATGGCTACGGTTGGAGAATTGTCAGCACGCATGGCCCATGAAATTAAAAATCCGCTGGCGTCTATTAGCGGATCAATTCAGGTGCTTCAGCAGGAACTCATTTTAGAGCATGAAAATCAGACTTTAATGAATGTGGTCGTCAAAGAAACCGATCGGCTGGATAGACTCTTAAAAAATTTTCTGCTCTATGCCCGCGAACAACGCGTTGAACCGCAGCTGCTCTCTCTCGATGACCTTCTCAAAGAAGTCACAACTCTGCTTAAAAACCAAGCTGCCGATTTTCACACGCTGAGCATTGATTATCGGGCTCAGCCGATCACGATCGAGAGTGACGAACATCTTTTAAAACAGATCTTCATGAATCTGGGGATCAACGCCCTGCAAGCCATGCAACAGAAAGGCGGTGTTTTAAAGATCGAATTAAATCCGAACGGAGAAAAGATAGATGTAAAATTTATTGATCAAGGCCCCGGCATTGTGCCGGATATTCTGATCCGTATCTTTGAACCTTTTTTTACGACCAAACCCCATAGTTCCGGGTTGGGGTTAGCCATCTGCTATAGTTTTATTCAACGTTTAAAGGGGGCCCTGAATGTCTCTAATAATAGTCCCGGCCCAGGCGCAACCTTTGTTGTTTCACTACAAAAAAATTGGTACCCTAAATTTCAAAATAAAAAAAGTCTTTTGCTGACCGGGAATAAACATGAATGAATCCTCGCTCCCTCTGATTGTACAAAGTGACCGTACGGTCTTACTTGAACTCAATCATCCGCAGTATGAAGAAGTTCGCGACAAACTCTCGCGTTTTGCCGAGATAGAAAAAAGTCCGGAATACGTTCATACGTACCGGATCACCCCGCTTTCTATTTGGAATGCCGCGGCCACGGGGCTTACTTTTGAAGAGGTCGTCTTTACTCTCAAAAATTATAACAAATATCCCGTTCCCCCGAGTATCCTTCAGGAGATTAAGCGGCTTTGGGAAAGTTATGGGAAAGTTAAACTTATAAAAAGAGATGGTTCTTTGATTCTGAATTCATCGGATTCCCTGCTGATAGAGGAAATCTGGAACTATAAACCGGTTAAACCCTTTCTCCTCAAGAAAAATTCCACCACTGAAATTGAGATCAAGGCGAACTTTCGCGGTCATCTAAAACAGGCCCTGATCCATTTAGGCTATCCGGTTGAGGATTTAGCCGGTTACAGGCTGGGAGATCCGCTGACCCTTCATCTCTTAACCAAGACCCAATCCGGTGTCTTTTTTAACCTGCGTTACTATCAGCAAGAATGTGTAGACCTCTTTTATGCCGGCGGGACCACGCGTGGCGGAAGCGGGGTGATCGTGCTGCCCTGCGGTGCCGGAAAAACGCTGGTTGGTCTGGCGACCATCGAAAAAGTCAGCGCACATACACTGATTCTCTGCACTAATATTACAGCGGCCCGGCAATGGCGCTCCGAAATTATTGATAAAACCGATTTATCTGAAAATGAAATCGGAGAGTATTCGGGGGAAAAAAAGGAATTGCTGCCCATTACAATCGCGACCTATCAAATTTTAACCTACCGTCGGGACAAAACCGGCCTGTTTGAACACTTTGAAATTTTTAACAAGCGGAACTGGGGTCTGATCATCTACGATGAAGTGCATCTCCTTCCAGCTCCTGTTTTTCGCATTACGGCCGAGATTCAAGCCACCCGCCGGCTCGGGCTGACGGCAACCCTGATCCGCGAAGACGGGAAAGAGAAAGAGGTTTTCAGTTTGATCGGACCTAAGAAATACGATGTTCCCTGGAAAGTCCTCGAAAAGCAAGGCTGGATTGCCCAGGCGCAATGTATTGAAATCCGGATTCCCCTCCCGGCAGAACAGCGGAAAACTTTTGCAGTTGCATCGCTGCGAGAAAAATTCAAAATTGCTTCACTCAATTCAGCAAAAACCGTCCTGATTCTGCAACTCATCCGCGAACATTCCGAGCAACTCATTTTGGTGATCGGACAGTTCATTGAACAGCTCGAAAATATCGCCCGCGTCACCCAGTCCCCCCTTATCACCGGAAAAACGAAGAATGCAGACCGTGAAGATCTCTATGATTCTTTCCGTAAGGGCCGGATCAAGGTACTGGTTGTTTCAAAAGTCGCAAATTTTGCCGTAGATTTACCTGCCGCCAGTGTGGCGATCCAAGTTTCAGGAACCTACGGCTCCCGTCAAGAGGAGGCCCAGCGTTTGGGACGAATTCTGCGTCCGAAAAAATCCGGACAAATCGCCTATTTTTATTCCCTGGTCACCCACGATTCAGAAGAGCAGGAATTTGCTTCTCACCGTCAACTCTTTCTGACCGAGCAAGGCTATCAATATCGGATCCATTCCGCAGAGGAATGGCAAAAAACGGCCTTGAATAAGGTGTAAGGCCATGACCCTTTCTCAGTACCTTCATGGTTTACCGCTCAGTGATCTAGCCCGTATTTCGCAATCGCATCATTTACATAAAAAAATATTTTCTAAATCTGCTATGATTGAATCGCTCGTCAAACAATTGCTCAATCCAAAGAATTTAGAGGACGGCATTGCAGATCTGAGCACTCTGCAAAAGCAGATTTTACGCCATCTTCTGATTCTTCCGCGGGTTCAGGAAGAAGCCGTGACTCTGCAAAAAAACTTAATCTCTTCCGAAAAAGAACTGCATCGTGACGTGGCTTCTGCGCTGGCCGGATTGCTTGACTTTGGATTTATTTTACGATTCCAAAAAGAACAGCAAACTTTTTATACGATCCCCTCAGATCTGGTTGCGCTAGCTCTCAAGCCGATTTTTGCTGAATTGGACTGGCCGTTTTATGCTCCGGTGGATGGTCCGGCCGCGGAGACTCAGGAACAAGGCTTTGGGCTTGTCCGCGATTGTCTGACCCTGCTTTCCTTTATCCATAAACAGGCGATTCCGCTTACCTCCAGTCAATCCTTATCGACCAAGTCGGTTAAGGCCGTTTTAAAAAACTTTGAGCTCAGTGAACCGCTCACTCAGAGCGGATCCCCTCTTCCCCCGCGCTTTAATTTGGTCTATCAGTACTGTTTAAAACATCAGTTGATCAGGATAGAAGGGAATGAGGCCGGCCCCGGTTCTAATCTTCAGGATTGGGCTGACCACGATGACATTCTACAACTCAGCAGTTTTATCGAATTTTGGGTTTCTATTTATCCCCACTTTTTCAATCCCTATCTCTTTTTTTATATCCTGCTGCAAAACCCGGGATTTATTCAAATGAAGGCTTGGCTGACCTATTTGACTGATAAAGGGATTATGGAAATCTCGCGGTCAAAAGTTACGCACCACTTAACATTTTTATATTGGCTCGGCTTAATTGAAGTTGAGTTCGATACATCGTCCGCTATTCAAAATTTTAAACTCTCGCGAGTCGGCCGCGACATTCTGCTCAAAAATTTTTCTTCGGAAAAAACAAGAGAGTCAGAGAGACTGGTTGTTCAACCTAATTTTGAGATCGTTGTGCCACGGGTGTATTCTTCTCCTTTGAGATTTTTTATTGAAAATTTTTCAGAAATCCTTTCGGTTCAGCAGGTCCGACTCTACAGAATTACCCGGCAAAGCATTATTCGTTATCTCGAAAGCGGGGAGAGTGTTGATCATTTAATCGATTTTTTGGAAACAGAAACACGGCACCAGCTCCCCCAAAATGTACTCTACTCGATTCGAGACTGGTCGAATGCCCATGGATCAATTTACTTTAGCGAGGCTTTTCTCTTGCGTC
>Ga0247727_10008894_pt1 | contig 18456 bp, 19 predicted proteins | sample WisWelCaveWW1625_FD_202498 | JGI IMG/M metagenome (GOLD analysis project Ga0247727, IMG submission 202498) | Biofilm microbial communities from Wishing Well Cave, Virginia, United States - WW16-25 | ecosystem: Environmental > Aquatic > Deep subsurface > Groundwater > Cave microbial mat | place... | reverse complement strand
CGGACCGTGGAGAGCCGGTGCGCGATCAGCAGCACCGTGCGGCCTTTCGTGACGCGTTCCATCGCGTCCGTCACCAGGTGCTCGGACTGCGCGTCGAGCTGGCTGGTGGCTTCATCAAAAATGAGAATGGGCGGGTTCTTCAAGAGCGCGCGCGTGATGGCCAACCGCTGGCGCTCGCCGCCGGAGAGCGAGTCGCCGCGCTCGCCGATGACGGTGTCGTAGCCTTTCGGCAGCTGGCTGATGAACCCGTGCGCGTTGGCCTGCTTCGCCGCGTCGACGATGTCCGTCAGCGACGCGCCCGGCTTGCCCAGCGAGACGTTGGCGCGCACCGTGTCGTTGAACAGGAACGTCTCTTGCGTCACAAGGCCGATCTGGCCGCGCAGCGACGCCAGCGTGGCGTGCTTGATGTCGATGCCGTCGATGCGCACGCGGCCGGCGCGCGGGTCGTAGAACCGCGGCAGCAGGTTCACAAACGTCGTCTTCCCGCCGCCGCTGGGGCCCACCAGCGCGAGCGTCTCGCCGGCCAGGATGGTCAGCGACACATCCCGGAGTGCTGGGTGCGCATCATAGTGGAACGACACGTGCTCGTAGCTGATCTCACGGTGGAACAGCGGCAGGACGCGCGCTTTCGCGTGCTCGATCACGCTCGAGGGCGTGTCCAGCACGTCGAAAATGCGCTCGGCCGCGGCCAGGGCCTGCTGGTTGATGCCGTGCAGCCGGGCGAGGCGCTTGAGCGGGCGGATGAGCGAGAGCATGGCGCCCAGGAACACCAGGAACGTCCCGAGCGTCTGTTCGCCGCGCAGCACCGAGCGCCCGCCGTACCAGAACAGCACCGCGCCGCCGCACGCGCCGATGAACTCGGTCATCGGCGAGAGCACGTTCATGCGCTTGTGCATCTTCCGGCCGAGCCGGTACGCGTACTCGTTGGCGGCGGTGAACTTGGCCTTGGTCGCGTCCTCGACAAGGAACGCCTGGATGATCTTGATGCCCGAGAGCGCCTCCAGGATCGTCGAGTTCAGCTGGCCCATCACCTGCTGGCTTTGCTGGGAGAGCTTCTTGAGCAGCTTGCCCACATGGCCGATCGGCCAGGCGATGAGCGGCACCATGATGCAGATGACCAGCGAGAGCTTCCAGTCGATGGCCAGCGCCACGACCGTGAACATCAGCACCTGGAACCCCTGGAAGCCCAGGTCGGTGAGCCCCTCGGTCATGGAGTTCTGGACCACGCTGGTGTCGAAAATGATTCGGGACATCGAGGTGCCGGTGGGGGTCTTCTGGTGGTAATCGACTGAGAGGCCAACCAGCCGGTCAAAGAGGGCCTGACGCAGGTCGCGGATCACGCGCTGCGCCGTATCATTCATGTAAAATGCCTGCCAGATTTCAAAGAGGCCCTTGAGCAAATACAGCAAGGGCGTGCCGAGCGCGATCAGGCCGAGCATCTTGACCTGATCCATCCCATTGAGCCAGTGGACGATACCGCTCAACCAGACCGGCAGCCATTCCGGCGTCGGGATGGCCTTGTTCGTCATGACCCGGTCAGCTAAGGGGAAGAGCGTGCTGAGCTGGGCGCCGTTGAGCAGGCTGGATACGAGCATACAGGCCACGGCAATGCCGAGGACTGCCAAGTGGGGCCGGAGATAGCTGATGAGGCGAAAATAGGTGGACATGAGCGGGGTATTCTACCACGCAAGTTGACTTCAGACAAGCGGTTCTGATAGACTACACCTCTTGCGCGTCCGCGCATTTCCCCATATGGCACAACAGCTTCTGCGAATCGGGGTCATCGGCATCGGGCACCTGGGCACCCGGCATGCCCAGATCTACGCCGGGCTGCCGGGGGTGCGCCTGACCGCTCTGTGCGACACCCAGCTCAAGCACGCCCGCCAGCTGGCGAAGCCGATGAAATGCCGGGCGGTCGCTGACTACCACGACCTGCTGGATGACGTGGACGCGGTTAGCCTGGCTGTACCCACCGTGGCCCATGCCCGGATCGGACGGGCGCTGCTTGAGCGGGGCATCCATGTCCTGATCGAAAAGCCGATCGCGGCCACGCTCCCGGAAGCGGACGCGCTGATCCGCACCGCAGCACAGCGCCGCGTCGTCCTGCAAGTCGGCCATGTGGAACGGTTCAACGCCGCGATCCACGCCGCCATGCAGCACGTGACCCGCCCGCGGTTCATCGAAGTCCACCGGCTCTCGCCCTACCCGTTCCGCGGCACCGACGTGAGCGTCATCCTCGACGTCATGATCCACGACCTCGACATGCTCCTGCTGCTGGTCCACAGCCGCATCCGGCGCGTGCAGGCGCTGGGCGTGCCGGTGCTCTCGCGCAGCGAAGACATCGCCAACGCGCGGCTGGAGTTCGCCTCCGGCTGCGTGGCGAACCTCACCGCCAGCCGCATCAGCGACGAGTCGATCCGCCGCATCCGCGTGTTCCAGGAGGACAGCTACCTGTCCATTGACTACAAAGCCCAGACGGTCGAGCTGGCGCGCAAGTCCGCCTCACGTATCGCGCGCGTGAACCTGCCGGTCAACCAGCGGCCGCCGCTGCAGGACGAGCTGGCGTCGTTCATCCAGGCGATCCGGACGCACCGCCCGCCGCCGGTGACCGGCGCCGACGCGCGCGCCGCGCTGGCCTTAGCACTCCGCATCGAGCAGACGATGCGCCGCGCGTGACCGACTAGCCGCATGGCTTCGATCGTCTTCGCCGCCGGCGACCCCTCGGGCGATGGGCATGCCGCCGCGCTCATCAGTGCCCTGGTCCGCCGCGACCCGTCGCTGCAGTTCGCAGGCCTCGGTGGCCCAGCCATGCAGCACGCCGGCATGACGCTGCTCGACAACCTCACCACCGCCGCGGCCATCGGGCCGTTCGACGCCGCGCGCCACTTCTCGCACCTGCTCCGCGCCAGGCACCTCCTCGACGAACACCTGAAGACGCACCACCCGGACCTGGCGGTCCTCATCGACTTCGGCGACTTCAACCTGCCGGTCATCGCACCCCTGCTCAAGCGCCACGGCGTCCCGGTGGCGTATTACATCTCGCCGCAGCTGTGGGCCTGGGGCCGGTTCCGGCTGCGCTACGTGCGCCGGTATGTTAAGCAAATGATCGTACTTTTTCCGTTCGAGGAGGCATTTTACCGGGAGGCCGGCGTGCCGGTCACGTGGGTGGGCCATCCGCTGATCGACGCGGTGCGCCCGACGATGTCGAAGATCGATGCGTTGGAGCACTTCGGGCTGAACCCTTGGCGGCGCACCGTCGGGCTGCTGCCGGGTTCGCGCGCGCAGGAGATCCACCGCCACTTGCCGCTGATGCGCGCGGCGGCCCAGCAGATCGCCTGGCACATGCCGGGCGTGCAGTTCCTGCTGCCGAAAGCGCCCGGCGTGCAGCGCCGGCAGCTGGAGGCCGGCTTGGCGCGCTCCGGCGTGACCACGTACATCGCCGAAGGCTCGGTCTACGACGCGCTGCAGCTGATGGACGCCGCGATCGTCGCCTCGGGCACCGCGACCCTGCAGACCGCGCTGGCCGGCGTGCCGATGGCCGTCATGTACCGCACGTCGTGGCCGACGTATGTCGTCAGCCGCATGGTGCTGCGCGTGCCGCACATCGCGATGGTCAACGTCGTGGCCGGGCGCGAGGCCGTGCCGGAGTTCGTGCAGCGGCGGGCGAACCCGAAGCGAATCGCGGAGACGGTGGTGGGCCTGCTGCGGGACGAGCGCCGCGCCGCGCGGATGCGCACCGACCTGGCCGAGGTCGCGGTCAAGCTTGGGCCCCCCGGGGCGGTAGAGCGCACCGCCGACGCGGTCTTGGCCGCGCTACAGCAGCGGTAGGTAGGTCTTCAGCTCGTAGTCGGTCAGGGCGCGGCGGAACCGGTCGTACTCGATCTTCTTGTTCTGCAGGAATGACTCGAACACATGGTCGCCGAGCGCGCGGCGCAGCAGCTTGCTCCCTTCCGCCAGGGCGATCGCTTCGCCCAGGCTGCCCGGCAACCGGCCGATCCCACGCTTCGTGCGCTCCGCGCTGCTCAAGTCGAACACGTTGCCCTCGGTCGCCGGCGGCGGCTCGTACTTCTTCTCCACGCCTTCCAGCCCAGCCGCCAGGATCACGCTGAACGCCAGGTAGGGGTTGCAGGCCGGGTCCGGCGAGCGCAGCTCGACGCGCGCCGACGCTTCCTTGCCCGGCTTGTACATGGGGATGCGCACCATGTCCGAGCGGTTGTGCTGCGCCCACGTCACGTAGACCGGCGCCTCGTAACCCGGGATGAGCCGCTTGTACGAATTGACCCACTGGTTGAGGATCAGCGTCATTTCCGGCGCGTAGCGCAGGAGCCCCGCGATGAAGTGCCGCGCGGTCTTGGACAGGTGCAGCCGGTCCTGCGCCTCGAAGAACGCGTTGCGGTCACCCTTGAACAACGACATGTTCACGTGCATCCCGGAGCCGTTGTGCTCGGCCAACGGCTTGGGCATGAAGCTCGCGTAGACGCCGTGCTTGAACGCGATTTCCTTCACGACGAGGCGGTAGGTCATCACGTTGTCGGCCATCGTCAACGCGTCGGTGTAGCGGAAATCGATCTCGTGCTGCGAGGGTGCTGCCTCGTGGTGCGAATACTCGACTCCGATGCCCATTTCCTCCATCGCGAGAATGATGTCCCGCCGCAAATCTGACGCGGCGTCGAGGGGGGTGAGGTCGAAGTAGCCGCCCGCGTCGATGGGCACCGGTGCCTCCGCGCTCTTGAACACAAAGAACTCCAGCTCCGGCCCGACGTAGAACGTGAAGCCCTCTTTGGCCGCAGCGGCCACGTTGCGCTTCAAGACCTGCCGCGGATCGCCTTCAAACAGCTTGCCGCCAGGATACGTCACGTCACAGAACATGCGCGCCACGGCGTTTTCTTTCGGCCGCCACGGCAGCAGGCAGAACGTGTTCGGGTCCGGGATGGCCAGCATGTCCGACTCATCGATGCGCGCGAAGCCCTCGATGGCCGAGCCGTCGAACCCCATCCCTTCTTCAAGCGCCTTCTCGAGCTCGTCGATGGTGATGGCGAAGCTCTTGAGGAAGCCGAGGATGTCGGTAAACCAGAGGCGGATGAATCGCACGTCGTGCTCCTTGGCCAGGCGGAGCACGTATTCCTTATCTTTCCGCAAAGGGCGCTTACTGGTGCTCGGCATACGCTGGTCTCCGGGCTGAGCTCGGCATGGAACCCGTTACTTGCCGCGCGAAGGTCGAGGCCACATGGCGGGACAGCTCCTGCAGGCGGCGGCTGTGCTGGCGGATCTGCGCGCGGATCGCGGACGGATCAATCTGTCCCTTGAGCGCGGCTAATTCGCGCTTATTGCCGGGGTGCATGAGCCAGGCGCGCACCATGGGCGGCGTCACTTCGACGTGGAACTGCAGCCCGTGCGTGCGCTCGCCGAAACGGAACGCCTGCTCCACGCACAGCGGCGAGCTGAACAAGCGCACGGCGCCTCGCGGCAGCTCGAACGTGTCGCCGTGCCACTGGAAGACGGTCTCGGTCTGGCCGAACGCGTCGCACATCCGGTCGCTGTCAGCACCCAGCTCGCGCATGACCGGATGCCACCCGATTTCCTTGGTCGGGTTCTTCATCACCCGCGCGCCCAGGGCCGCGGCGAGCAGCTGCGCGCCCAGGCAGATGCCCAGCACCGGCCGGTCGGCTTTGACCGCTTCGGAGAGCAGCATGATCTCGTGGCTCAGGAACGGATAGGTCGCTTGCTCATACACGCTCAGCGGCCCGCCCATGACGATGAAGCCGGCGTAGCCCTTCGCCTTGGGCCACCGGGCTTTCGGCGACGCCGCGTTAAAGGGCACGAGACGGATCTTCGCCGCCTTGAGCGGCCCGTCGAGCGCGCCGAGGCGCTCATGCGGCACGTGGTAGATGACCAGCACGCGGTTCGCCATCAAACCTCTCTCTTATGCCGGAAGCCAGTGCGGGGCGCCGGTTGGCGCCCCGCTTGGGCTTACCCCGCCGGTGTGCCAGCGAGATTAGGCGTCGAAGTACAGGTAGAACTCGTACGGATGCGGGCGCAGGCGGACCTTGTCGATCTCCTGGCGCTTGTACTCGATCCAGACGTCGATCACGTCCTTCGTGAACACGTCGCCCTTGAGCAGGTACGCATGGTCCTTCTCGAGCGCGTCGAGCGCCTCGGTCAGCGAGCCGGGGACTTGCTTCGGCGCGCGGGAGGCGTCCATCTCGTAGATGTTCTCCTCGACCGGCTGGCCCGGGTCGATGCGGTTCTGGACGCCGTCCAGGCCCGCCATCAGCATCGCCGAGAAGGCGATGTACGGGTTGCAGGTCGGGTCGGGTGCGCGGAACTCCACGCGCTTGCTCTTCGGGTAGCTCACGTAGACCGGGATGCGGCAGATCGCCGACCGGTTGCGGGCCGAGTAGGCCAGGTTGACCGGCGCCTCGTAGCCCGGCACCAGCCGCTTGTACGAGTTGGTCGTCGGGGCCGCGAAGGCCAGGATCGATGCCGCGTGCTTGATCAGCCCGCCGATGTAGTACTTGGCGAACTGGCTGATCTTCGCGTAGCCGTCTTTGCCGTAGAACAGGTTCGTGCCGTCCTTCGTGATGCTCTGGTGCGTGTGCATGCCGGAGCCGTTGTCGCCGAAGAGCGGCTTGGGCATGTACGTCGCCACCTTGCCGTGCGCGCGGGACACGTTCTTGACCACGTACTTGAGCATCAACAGGTTGTCGGCCATGCGCGTGAGCGTGGAGTAGCGCATGTCGATCTCGCACTGCCCCGCCGTGGCCACCTCGTGGTGATGCTTCTCGACCGGCACGCCGACCGCCCGGGCCTTGGCCATGATCTCGCTGCGGATGTCCTGCAGCTGGTCGTGCGGCGGCACCGGGAAGTAGCCTTCCTTGTACCGGGACTTGTAGCCCAGGTTCGGCTTCTCGTCCTTGCCGGTGTTCCAGTCGCCTTCGCTGGAGTCCACGTAGTAGTAGCTGGAGTTTTCGGTGGTGTCGAAGCGGATGTCGTCGAAGATGAAGAACTCGGGCTCCGGCCCCCAGTAGCTGACGTCGCCGATGCCGGTCTTCTTCAGGTAGCGCTCCGCCTTCTTGGCGATGAAGCGCGGGTCGCGGCTGTACGGCTGGCCGGTCAGCGGGTCATAGATGTCGCAGACCAGGCTCAGCGTCGGGTGGCCGCAGACCGGGTCCAGCACCGCGGTCGCCGGGTCGGCAAACAGGTTCATGTCGGATTCCTGGATCTTCTGGAACCCGCGGATGGAGGAGCCGTCGAACCCGATGCCGTCGACCCAAATCCCTTCCCTGGCGCTCTGGGCCACGTCTTCAATCGGAATCGAGAAGTGCTGCCACAGCCCGGGCAGGTCGTTGAACTTGAGGTCCACGACCGTGATGTTGTGCTTCTTGACCAGCGCCCAGACCTTGTCGACCGCGTCCTGCGTAATGGGTGCGGTCAGCTTGGCGTTCGTGCTGCCGTTCCAGCCTCCCGCCCCGCGGCTGGCCGTGGCGCGGCTCTGCGACCGCCGTCCGGCCGATACTGATGCCCGTGCCATGTGATGAAACCTCCTCCTGTTAGTGAACACCTGGTGGCGTGGTCCTGGGAAGGACGTGGCCACCTAGTATACTCTCGACGACGCCGGGGTCAACTGAAAATGCCGCCCCAGGCTCTGCTCGCACGCCAACGCGTGCGGCATTCCCCCGCCACCAACCAGTGTGGTGACGGGGGAACACTACACGCTGTGCCGAGATCACGAATCGCCTGGTTAGAGCGCCGGCTCTCCCCGCTCCCCGGTGCGAATCTTGATCACGTCTTTGATGTCCGTCACGAAGATCTTCCCATCACCGACAGCACCCGTCTTGGCCGCCTTGATGATGGCCTGGATGATGCGCTCGGCATCCGAATCCGCCACCACCAACTCCAGCTTGATCTTCGGCAGGAACTCCACCCGGTACGACTCGCCGCGCCACTGCTGGACCACGCCCTTTTGCCGGCCGTGGCCTTCAGCCTCGGTAATCGTCAGGCCCGGGTAGCCTACCGCTTCAATCGCCTTACGCACTTCATCCAGCTTCTCCGGCCGGATAATCGCTTCGATCTTTTTCATCGTGGCACTCCGTGTTTTCGGCTGCGACACGGTCGGGTCTGCATAGGCTTGTGTCATTGTTACCTCCGCGCCGGCTCAGCCGCGGTCATCGCCGACCCGAGCGAGATGGGCAGCGTCTTGCGCGTCACGAAGTCCGGGTAGGCTGAGTTGCCGTGCTCGCCGATGTCCAACCCTTCGATCTCTTCCTGGGCCGAGACGCGGATACCCATCGTGGCCTTCACCAACCACCAGGCCAGTGCCGAGGCCGCGAGCGTGAAGATGGCAACTGCCCCGACACCGGTCAGCTGCGCCATCAGCAACTTGGCGCCGCCGCCGAAGAATAGCCCGTCGCCGGTGGTGTTGGCCAGGTACTTCGCTTCGGCGAACAGCCCGACCGCAAGCGTACCCCAGATGCCGTTGACCAAGTGTACGGACGTGGCCCCCACCGGGTCATCGATGTGCATCCGGTCGAACCAGATGACCGCCAGCACCACGAGCACGCCGGCAATCGCGCCGATGATCAGTGAGCTTTCCACGCTGACATACGCGCACGGTGCGGTGATCGCCACCAGCCCAGCGAGCAGGCCGTTGAGCGTCATGCCTAGGTCCGGCTTGCCCAACAGCAGCGTCGACGTGATGGTGGCCAGGAGGGCCGCCGCCACGCCGGCGGAGTTCGTCGTGACGCAGATACGCGCAATGGCGTCAGGGTCCGCCGCCATCGTCGAACCGGGGTTGAACCCGAACCATCCGAGCCACAGTACGAAGGTGCCGAGCGTGGCCATCCCCAAGTTGTGCCCTGGGGTGGGCATGATGGAGCCGTTCGCCGCATACTTGCCGATGCGCGGCCCTAGGATCATCGCTCCGGTGAGCGCGGCCCAGCCGCCGACTGAGTGCACGACAGTGGAGCCCGCGAAGTCCCAGAAACCGAGCTTGGCGAGGAACCCGCCGCCCCAAATCCAGTGCCCGGTGACCGGGTACAGCAACGTGCCCATGATGCAGGAGAACACGATGAACGAGAAGTACTTGATCCGGCTGCCCACGGCACCTGAGACAATCGTAGCCGCGGTTCCGGCGAACACGAGCTGGAAGAAGAACTTGGCCAGCAGCGGCACGCCGGTCCAGTTCAGCGAGCCGTAGACCCCCTGATAGGCACCAGCGGTGGCCGGGGAGTTGTCCGCCCCGTGCAGGCCCCAAATCCCCTGCAATCCGAACCACGGGTTGCCGTCGCCGAACATGATGCCGAATCCAATCGCCCAGAACACGACCGAGGTCACCGCGAACACCACGAAGTTCTTCGAGAGGATGTTCACGCAGTTCTTGGCCGGCTGCATGCCGGCTTCCACCGTGGCGAAACCCAGGTTCATGAAGAACACGAGCATCGCCGTCACTAACACCCAGATGGTATCGAGCGCCACCTTTGGATCCATTCGCTCCTCCCAGGTTTGCTCAGGCGGTTGTGCAGACCGCGCTGACGCTGTTTATGCCGTGCCGCGTACTCTAGTAACGTCGGGGGGACGCCCCGCCTTCCGCCCCGCGTGCGAGCGGAAGGCGGGGCCCTGTCCGTGTCGGCCGCGGACAGGCCACAACGCGATCGTGGATCAGAAGTGGTAGATCATCTCCGCAGCAATGGTGTCCTGGTAAGTCGTAAATCCAGTCGTGTCCTGGAAAAACACCTGTTCATCCGCTTTGTCGTGGCGATACTCGAGCCGCGCGAGGACGTGCTCATGCAACTTCCACTGGCTCGTGAGCGTGTAGCCGTAGAAATCGATGTCGCTCGGCGTGGCGCCGCCGACGCTCGTGAGGCCGGTCCGGAAGTTGTCCTTGTCATCGAACCACTCCACGCGCCCGGCCATGGCCCACTTGTCATTGATATCGTATTTCGCGTACAGAGCAAGGCCGGTCCAATTCTTGCTGTCAAACCCCGCCACACTCTTGCCGGCGCTTTCAAACCCATAGTCATAGTTGGCAACGAAGGCCAGCTTGTCGGTCGCCTGCCACGATGCCACGACGTCCACGACGGTCCGGTCGTCCCGGTTGTTCTGTGCTTGCTCCGCGCCGGTAATCCCATTGACCGCCAGCGTTACGCCCTCCATCGGTGTCAGCGTAATGTTGCCGATCAACGACTTAAAGTTGTTGTTGTCATCAACGATGTCCCAGCCGTTCACGACTCCTCCGGTCACCGAGCCCAGCTCCCCGATCGGATAGCTGACCAGGGCGCCCGTATGGGTGAAGGGGATGGCGAATCCGAACATGTAAGAACGCGAGAAGTTCCAGTTCGCCAAGCTTTCAATGACCTCCGCCCCAAGCAGCGTAACGAACTTCCCTACCTTGAAGTCGATGCCGGCACCGATGGGAGCCCGTGCAACCACGTAGGCCTGCTGGAGGTCGAAATGGTCAGCCACACCCGTCGCGGCGGTCTCCCCCAGGCCGGTAGAGTGGATCAGCTCGGCATCGTCCCCGAAGTAGAGATCCGTTCGAAACCCGATGGGCGATTCGTCCGATACCGGCTTTTCGATAGCGATCTCCGCCGCCTGGATCGCGAACCCGCTGGGATTGACATCAAAGACCCGTCCGCGGTTGGTTCGGGTGGCGGGGTTGCCTTCGGCGAAGTTGTACACGAACGACGTATCCACGAAACCGCTCATGCCAAGACCCTGCAGACCACTCGGCAGCTCCATCATGGCGGTGGGCTTTTCGCCGGTGCTTGAAATGCCTCCGCTGAATGCTTCCTGGGATTCGATTTTCCGTTCCAATTTCGCCATCCGCTCTTTCAAGAGCTGCAATTCTGCTTTATCCCCGGCGGTCATGGCGTCTTCCGCGCCCGCCTGCCCGGTGAGCCCCACCAGGCCCAGTGCCACGAGCAATCCCCACCGACTTCGCATCCCTTCCTCCTTGTTGTTGCCCCCACCAAGCTCCACAGACGTGCCAATCCTACGCGCCAGCCATTACGCCCACATCACGCCAATGTTAATTCGATGTTACAGGCTCGAAGCGGTACCCGGCGTCCCCGACCGATTGAATGCAGGAATAGCCGAACCGGTCCAGCACGCCTTTGAGGTGCCGCACCAGCTCATCCACGGTGCGCAGGCCGCCCGGGTCATGCCGGCCCAGCCCTTCCTCCAGCAGCTTGCGCTTGTGCACGACTTGGCCGGAGCGGCTGGCCAGGTAGACCAGCAGCGCGTACTCGCGGTACGACAGCATCAGCGGGTGCTCCCGGAGCACGACTTGATAGCGCTCTAGGTCGATCACCAGCTCGCCGAATTGAAGTTGGAGTGATTCCGCCACAGCCCCCACCGTCATTGGTAGGCGCAAGGATAGCGGCGGCGTGTTACAGGCAGGTAACGCGGGAATTAAATCGAGGTAACTTACGGATTGGCGGGCGGGACGGCACCGTCAATGCGGTCGATCTCGGTGCGGTGGAACGCGACTTCGCCGTAGTCGAACTTGAGGATGATCTGGTCCGGCAGCTCCTGCACCAGGGCACCGGTCACGACCCCGCCGTTCTTGAGATGCACGGTGACCTCGCGCGCGGCGCTCCCCGGGGTTTCGAGCGCTGCAACCGCGTTCGGCGCGGCGGGGGACGGACGGGTGATCTTCAGGATTTCCGCACGGTTGAAAGCGGCCTGGCCATGCCCCCATTGCAGGACGATGGTGTCGGCCGTTTCACTGACCACCTCGCCGGAGACCTGTTCGCCGTTCTTCAGGAACAGGACCGTGCGCTTCTCGGCAGGAATCTCGGGCTCCGCCAGCGAGGTGACGCTCATGGCGGGCTTCGGAGGCTCGGTTGGTTCGGTCTTCTCTGCGGACGGGTCCTCGGGATCCTTCTTCCGCCGGCGGCCATCGGCCACCCGGCGGCTGGCGGGTTCCTCAGGCGGTTTGCCAATTCGCCGTCCGATCTCGTCGCGCACGCTCCGCCACCCTTCGGCAAGGCGGGCCACTGACGCTTGCGGCGTGACTTCGGGATGCGTGGCGAAATAGTAGACTGCGCCGGCGACAGGGGCGAGCAACACCACGATCCAGACCAGCCGGCCGCCCGGCGGGCGCGGAATCGATCGGCCGGTCGGGGAGCGCTTGAGCTTGGGGCCCTCGTACAGCGTACGCTTTTCAGGCGGCGGGGTCGTGTCCATGGCAGCGGCCTTCAAGACTCCAGGCCAAGAAACTTATAGCCTACATTGCGGATAGTTTCAATATATGTCGCGCCGCGCGCTTCGATTTTGGCGCGCAGCCGCCGGATGTGCACGTCCACCGTCCGGGTGCCGCCGTAGTAATCGTAGCCCCACACCTTGTCCAACAGCGCCTCACGCGTGAACACCTTGCCCGGATGCGTGGCCAGGAACTTCAAGAGCTCGAACTCCTTATACGTCAAGTCGGCCGGCTCGCCCTTCACGTGCACCTCGTACCGCTCGAAGTCGATCACCAGCCCCCCCTGCGAAAACCCGTTGGCCGGGGCCACCCGGTGCAGCTTCCAGATGAGGAAATTGAACCGTTCGGCCAACCGCTTGCCCGTCACCGGCAGCGTAAGGTAGTCTTCGATGCCCCAGCCGAAATCCAGGCGGCCGAGCTGGTCGTCCGGCACGAGCAGGATCAGCGGCAGGTCTTTCAACATCCGCTCGCGCTTGATGGCGTGGCAGAGCTTGGCGCCGTTCGAGGCGGACCGCTCAAGGTCCACGACGACCAAATCCACGTTGCCCGGCGCAAAGCGCTCCTGGAACACGTCGGCCGACGGCACCGGCACCGCCGTGAAGCTGCGCTCCAACAGCGCGGACTTTAGCGGCTTCTTGTTGGTCCAGTCATCGGTCACGAACAGCACGCGGTACATGTCAGGAAGGATGGTAGCGGTTGGTGATGGGCATCCGCCGGTCGCGCCCGAAGGCCTTCGGGGTAATCTTGATGCCTGGCGGCCCCTGGCGCCGCTTGTACTCCGCGCGGTCCACCATGCCGATGACCTGCTGGACGGTCTGCATGGCTCCGTCCCCTCCGGCTCGCTTGACGACCTCCTGCAACCCCAGGTCTTCCTCCACATGCGCGGCGAGGATACGGTCCAGCAGCGCGTACGGCGGCAGCGTGTCCTGATCGGTCTGGTTGGCCGCGAGCTCTGCGGTCGGCGCGCGTTCCAGGACGCCGGCCGGGATGGGATGTCCCGGCCCGCGCGTGTTGCGGTAGCGCGCCAGCTCGTAGACGAGCATCTTCGGGACGTCTTTGATCACCGCCAACCCTCCCGCCATGTCGCCGTACAGCGTCGTGTAGCCGGTGGCCATCTCGCTCTTATTGCCCGTGGTGAGCACCAGCCAGCCGAACTTGTTCGACAGCGCCATCAGCACGTTGCCGCGGATGCGCGCCTGCAGGTTCTGCTCGGCGGCGTCCGCTTGCCGCCGGCCGAACACCGGTGCCAGCGTCTTCAAGTACGCCTCGAACACCGGTTCGATCGGGATCTCTTGCGCCTGGATGCCCAGCGCCTGGGCCACGCGCCGCGCGTCATCCTGCGTGGCGCGCGACGAGTACCGCGACGGCATCACGACCCCGACGACCGCCTCGGGAGCAAGCGCATCCGCGGCCAGGCACGCCACGAGCGCTGAGTCCACGCCGCCCGACAAGCCCAGCACGGCCATCGTAAAGTGGTTCTTGCGCACGTAATCGCGCAGGCCCAGCAGCAGCGCCTCGTAAATCTCTTCCAGCCGGCCGAGCTCGCGCCGGTCGGGCTGCGGCAGGTGCGGCCGGCTCCGCGCCGTCGACGGCAGGCGGGTCACCGGTCCACGCGCCTGACGCGCGGCGCCATACTGCCCCGGCTGCAGGTCGACGACCACCACGTCTTCCCGGAACTGCCGCCCGTGGATCACGCGCCGCCCCCGGCGGTCGAGCACCAGGCTGGCCCCATCGAAGACCAGCTCGTCCTGCCCGCCGACGAGGTTGCAGTACACGATCGCCACATCGTGCGCCCTCGCCTGCTGCGCAAAGAGCCGCTCGCGCGCCTGCAGTTTGCCCGCGTGGTACGGGCTGGCCGAGATGTTGACCAACACCTGCGCCCCGGCCGCCGCCAGCTCCCGCGCCGGACCGGGGTTCCACAGGTCCTCGCAGATCATGACGCCGAGCCGCACGCCGTTCAGCTCAACCAACAGCCGCCCGGTGCCCGGCGTGAAGTACCGCTGTTCGTCGAACACGCCGTAATTCGGCAGGCACTGCTTCCGGTACGTGGCGGCCAGCCGGCCCCCGGCGATCAGGCCCGCGGCATTATAGAGCCGCCCGGACGCGTCGGCATCCACATACCCGACCAGCGCCGCCACGCCGCGCACCCGCGGCATCAGGTCCGCCAGCGCGCGACGGTTGTCCTCCACGAACTGGCGCCTGAGCAGCAGGTCCTCCGGCGGATAGCCGGTGATGGCCAGCTCGGGTGCGAGGACCAAATCCGCCATCCAGGCCTGCGCCTGCCGCACGGCGTCTTCGACGCGCCGGCGGTTGGCGTCGAGGTCGCCGACAGTCACATTGAGTTGCGCAAGCGCGAGACGCAGGGTGGGCATGGGGGGCCAAAACCTCTTTATTATACCTGAACTCCGACTGAACCGCAGAACTGGGAGGGCGCGGAAGGGGGTGGGAGCCTACGGCTGCGCCGCGTGCCGGCGCAAGCGCTCCCGGACGCCGGCCACCGCGAGCCAGCCGGCGCAGATCACCACGGTCCCAAGCGCAAACCACTTGCCGTACAGGCCATTCGGGGCAAAGGGTTCCGTGGCGGCATGGAACGCCTCGCTGGCCGGCAGCACGCCGGCTTCGCTGAGCTCGTGGAATGCATAGAGCAGGACCTGAACCAGGAACAGGAGCAGGAAGACGCTCGTCACTTGAAAGAACAGCTTCAGGTTGATCAGGTGGCTGCACCGCACCCACAGGACGGCAAACAGCACCGTCGAGAGCAACCCCAGGCCGGCCCCCAGCAGGAACGCCGGGTCGCGCACTTGCAGCAGCATCAGGGCCGTCTCGATGCCTTCCCGGGTGATCATGAGGACGGTAAACAGAAATACGCCCGCAATTTGCCATGGCGTTGATTCCCGTTCGGACAGCGTCGTGAGCTTCTGCTCCGTTTCCTGCTTCAGGTACCGCCCATGACGCCACATCTGAATCACGAGGGAGGAGACGAAGACCACGGCCACCAGGCCGAGGATGCCTTCCCAGAGCGGGTCATAACCCCGCTGAGCGAGGGCAATCCCCAGGGCCGCGCTCAGGGCCAGGGACACGGCGATGCCCCAGTACACCGCCGGGAGCAATCGCCGCCGGTTGAATCGCTGGAGGAAGGCGATAATGATCGAGACGATCAGAAACGACTCAAAACCTTCCCGCAGGACGATCACAAACGCTTGCAACATGTCAGAATTCGATCTCCAGGATGCTCTTGATCTGCACGTCGTTGCTGCTGCGCGCCAGGCCGAAGGCCGGACCGATCAGCAGCCGCACGTGCGGGGTGAAGCTGTGGTAGATCCCCGGCACGATCTGGAAGCCTTGGCTGTCATCGAACTCGAAGCTGTCCGACGTACCCAGCCCCTGCTTGATCTCAAGGCCCGCCCGCGTTCGCGGCGTGAAGCCGTAGCTGACCCCCGCGGTCTGCTCGAACTCCCAGTCGCTGTGCGTGTCGATGTCTTTCTCGAAGATGAAGTTGTAGGTCGCGTTCCACGGCCCGAAGTCCTTGCTCAGGATCACTTTGTTCTCGAACGCGTCGCTGCGGGTGTTGCGTGAGCCGTTCGGGTTTTTGTATTCGGTGTAGAGCGCCACGTCGAGAGGCCATTGGCCGGCCTCGGCTAGCCGTAGCTTCGCTTCGATCTTGTACATGTCCCGCTCCCAGTCCTGGCTGCGGTTCCAGGTGTACGACTCATAGAGCGCCAGTTGCAGGTGGTCGGTCACGCCGTACTCCAGCTCGATCTGGTGGCGGGAGTTGTACGTGTCGTCGTTATCCGCCTTCGGCATGTTGAAGTCGTTATGGAACTCGACCTCGAACTCGCCGCGCTTCGTGGTGTAGTACGTCTGGTTCACCAAGTAATCCCGCAAGTGCGCCTCAGCCGTTGCCGCCCACCCGCAAAGCACCAACAGTCCCGCCATGCCGCCGTGCCAGATCTTCCGACGCATTAGTCGCCATGCTCCCCATGGCCCATCTCCACGGTCGTGGTCGACGGCCCCTCTGTTGTCATTGCGGCTTCCGGGGACACGGTCAGCCGGACGCGTTCCACGCGTTCAATCCGAACCACTTGCGCATCATGGATGACCAACTGGACGGCGCCGTGCTGCAACCCGCGCAGGGCGCGCTCGATCCGCTGGGTCAGCGCGGTCGACAGCATATCACTCACCCCGAACACACTCGTGAGCCAGCTTGCCACAGTCGCACACCGGACACATGCCGTTGGGATCCGTCCCGGCCGGCATGAGACAGTTGCAGTGGATGCACATGGCCTCGGGCATGCCGCCGTGGGCCAGACGTGCGGGCTGCGCGCTGGCACAGCCGGCCAGCAGCACCGCGATCAGCATCGTCAGCGCGCGGGCGTTCATGCCACGATCTCTTCGACATGCAGGCTCGGCCGGGCGGCCCGGTAGAGCTTGGGCCCGCCCTTCTGGCGGCAGGCCTTGCACACGCCGTAGAGCTTGTGCGTGTGCGTCAACAGCTGGTAGCCATAGCGCTGGACCACTTCGTCCTGCAGCTGTTCCACGCGCGGCTCCTGAAACTCGATGATCTCGCCGCAGGATACGCACATGAGGTGGTCATGGTGCGCCTTGGCGAACGTGAGCTCGTAGTTGGGCGGGCCATACCGGAAATCGTGCTTCTCCACCACGCCGATGATCTGCATCAGCGCCAGCGTGCGGTAGACCGTGGCGCGCGCCACGGACGCATCCACGCCGCGGACATCCTTCACCAGCTCTTCGGCGGTGAAGTGCAGGAACGCCACCGCCCGGTGGAGAATGAGGCGGCGCTCCGTGGTCATCCGGATGGCATGCCGGGCTAAGAGGTCTTCGACCTGCTCGAAGCGCTCTTCAAGCCGCTTGCCGGTCACCGGTGCGTGGTCTGACTTATTCGACATGAGACTTAGTCTCACTCATCGCTGCAAATATATGAGACTCAGTCTCAACACATTCACTAGAGAAAAGCGAGACGTCGTCTCACGGGGGGAATTATACGCGACCGGCTGGAGGTGTCAAGTGCTTTTTGACCGCGGCCGTTTACTCTGCGGCCGCCTCAACGCCGGTAATCTCCGGCACCTCGGCGCGGATGGCGCGCTCGATGCCCATCCGGAGCGTCATCGTCGAGGACGGGCACCCGACGCAGCTGCCGACCAGGCGCAGCTTGACCAAGCCGTTCACCACATCGACCAGCTCGATATCGCCGCCGTCCATCTGGACGGCCGGGCGAATGCGGTTGATGACGTTGGCGACGCGGTCTTTCATGCCGTTTTCCATAGGTTCAGCGTATCACAGCCGCGCGGCGCGGTCAACGAGCAGCGCTTTCATGGTCTTGCCGATGTCCGCAGGGCTCTCCACGATGGCGACCCCGGCCGCCTGCAAGGCCTTGAACTTCTCCGCCGCGGTGCCCTTCCCGCCGGCGATAATGGCCCCGGCGTGCCCCATCCGCTTTTCCTTCGGGGCCATCTTGCCGGCCACGAAGGCGCACACCGGCTTGGTCACGTGGGCCTTGATGTACGCGGCGGCCTCTTCCTCTTCAGTGCCGCCGATCTCGCCGATCAGCACGATCGCCTCGGTGCCCGGGTCCGCCTGGAACAACGGCAGCAGATCCGTAAACCCGGAGCCGATGACCGGGTCGCCGCCGATGCCGATGCAGGTCGACTGGCCCAACCCGGCCTGCGTGAGCTGGTAGACCGCGTCATAGGTCAGGGTGCCGCTGCGCGACAGCACCGCCACCGTACCGGGCGTATGGATGTAGCCGGGCATGATGCCCAGTTTGGCCTGCCCCGGCGTGATGAGTCCCGGACAGTTCGGCCCGATGAGGCGGACCGGCGTGCCGGCCAGGCGCTGCTTGATGCGGATCATGTCCAGCGTTGGGATGCCCTCGGTGATCACGACGATGAGCGCGATGCCGGCATCGATGGCCTCGCCGATGGCGCCGTAGGCGAACTTCGCCGGCACGAAGATGACGGTGGCGCTGGCCTGCGTGTGTGTGACCGCGTCGCGCACCGTGTTGAACACCGGCACGCCGTGGACCGCGGTGCCGCCCTTGCCCGGCGTCACGCCCCCGACCACCGCGGTCTTGTACTCCAGCATCTTCTCGGTGTGGAACGCGCCGGCCTGGCCGGTGATGCCCTGCACAACCACGCGCGTGCCGCGGCCGGCGAGGACGCTCATCGGTTCGCCAGCTCCACGACCTTGCGCGCGGCGCCGGCCAGGTCGTCGACGCTGACCAGGTTCAGCCGCTT
>Ga0247727_10008893_pt1 | contig 18457 bp, 20 predicted proteins | sample WisWelCaveWW1625_FD_202498 | JGI IMG/M metagenome (GOLD analysis project Ga0247727, IMG submission 202498) | Biofilm microbial communities from Wishing Well Cave, Virginia, United States - WW16-25 | ecosystem: Environmental > Aquatic > Deep subsurface > Groundwater > Cave microbial mat | place... | reverse complement strand
GGGTAATCGTGGACCTGAGTGTGGCTTCGTAATCGGGAGTTTTGAATTCTCTGCTCATACGCGAATTGTACATCAACCGAGAGATTCTACATATCTCTCCGACAGACTGCTAGCGACTCTTGCCAACCCCCACCCTCTCACAAAATTCATAAATCACACACTTGCTGCAAATCGGATTCGTCGGGCGACAGATATTTTGCCCCAACGCGACGAGCAAGCCGTTGATTTCGATCCAGTACTCGGGCGGCAATTTTTCGCGCAAGACCAATTCCGTTTCGTCGGGCGTTTTCGTTTTCACGTAACCCCAGCGATTTGTAATGCGATGCACATGGACATCCACTGTAATCCCCGGATGCCCAAACGCTTCCGTGACAGTGAGATTCGCAATTTTGCGTCCCACGCCCGGCAATTCATCCAATTCCTCAATCGTCTCCGGCACGCGCCCGTCATACTTTTCAATCAAGATTTTCGACAGACCCAAAATCTGTTTCGCTTTCGCATTGCTAAACGCAACGCGATGAATCACGCGTTCGATTTGCGTTTCCGATAACGTCAACATTTTCTCAGGCGTGTTCGCCAACTTGAACAATTCGGGATACACCACCATCGTAACGGTGTCGAGCGTGCGCGCGGAAAGCAGCGACGCCACCAAAATTTCGTACGGCGTCGCGCCTTTTTGCGCCATGTCGTACACCATCGGCACCATCCACGTTTTCGCAGCGGCGCGTAATTTCTCGAACGCTTCAGGCAAATCGGCGTTGGTCATTGATCAAATGAGTAAAGAGTAAAGAGTAATTTACTTTTTACTCTTTACTCTTTACTCTTTATCCTTTATCCTTCACGCTTCAATCCCTCTCTCCTGTAATCGCGTCTGCAATTCCCGCAACGTCGCCGGTGAATGTCCCATGTAATGATTATTCGCAAAACCCCACACCTCCACGTCGCGTTCATGCAATTCCGCAATCGTATTCGCCCACTCGTTCAATTCTTTATCGCGCGGAAACCTTACATGCGTGTACTCATCATCAGGCACATCTTTGCGATTGCCGAGCCAGCGAATGTATGTGAAATCCGTTGTCACCTCTTGCAGCTTTGGCATTGAGACGCGATCCACGAGAACGAGCGCGACGCGATATTTCTTCAGCATCTCAAAAAACCAATCTTTCAACCAACCGCGATTTCGCACTTCCACCGCATACCGAAAATCGGTTGGCAACGACGCAAGAAATTCGTCCAACAGCGCGCGGCTGTCGGGTCTGAACTCGTATGAAAATTGCAGACACAACGGACCCAATTTTTCGCCTAACGCGCGCATCCCACTCAAAAAATATCTTGCATCCTCTTGCGCGTCCACCAACATTTTTTCATGCGTGATCAGTTTTGGAAATTTCGCGGCGAAGCGAAAGCCAGCTGGCGTGTCACGATCCCATTTCGCCAGAAACGCCGCGCGCGGCGTCCCATAAAACGACGAATCAATTTCAATCGCCTTGAACTGCGTCGCATAATGCGCGAGATACGCACCGGGCGGCGTGCCTTTTGGATAAAATACACCGTCCCAACTTTTGTACGACCAACCTTGGGTGCCGAGATGAATCATGGTAAGGGATGAGGGATGAAGGATGAGGGATGAAGAAGGTTGATTCATCCTTCATCCCTCATCCTTCATCCTTAAATTCTTTTCCCCATCTGTCGAAAAATTTCCGCAAACCCTTCGCGGTACGTTGGATATTTTGGCGACCAGCCCAGCATTTTTTTGATCTTGTCGGTGCGATAGCGCGCGCTCTGCGCGAAAAAAGTGGCGGTGCTGCCCGCAAAAATTTGCGCGAGCAACACGCTCATTTTGAACGGCGCGGGCGCGTTCAAATGTGCAGCGATGTAATTCAAGCCGTCCTTGGCGTGAAATGCCCAATCGTCCGCCACGTTGAAAATTTCGCCGGGTGCGGGATGTTCCGCCGCCAAGACGACGGCGCGCGCCATATCGTCCGCGTACACCCAATGCCAGTACTGCTCGCCCGAACCAATGATCGGCAAACGGCGCGCTTTGATTGCATCGAGCATCGAGCGCGTGCTGTACGCGTGCGGCGCATAAAACAACGCCCCACGCAAAATCACGACGGGCGTTTCGTTGATGGTGTATTCCGCCATCGCGTTCGCTTCCATCTCGACGGCGGATTGCAGCGTGCGCGCCACCTTGCGCGGCAGCGGATCGTCTTCCCGTTTCCATTCCCCGCGCGTATCGCCGTACAAAAACGCGACGCTTTGGATCACGAATGAACGTGTTTGTTGTTTTGCCGCCGCGTTCAATAAATTTTGCGTGCCTTCGCGGCGGATGCGATCATTCAACGCCCAATCCTGCGCGGTTGGCGCAGATCGTTTTGGAATGGCGGTGGCGAGATGCAAAACACTCTCTGCACCCTCCATTGCCAGCCGCACAAAATTCGCGTCAAACAAATCGCCAATCAGTGGTGTCGCGCCAAGCTCCGTCACAAGTTGTGCGCGCGTTTCGTTCCGCACCAAAGCTGTAACCTGATGCCCACGCGCCACAAGCAAACGTACTGTCGGTTGTCCCAAAACACCCGTCCCGCCCGTAACAAAAATTTTCATCCCAGAGCCATCCGCGCTAGAGAGCCCTCACTACGCCTTACGTTTGACGTTTGACGTTTCACGTCTCCCGTTTCTCGTTTCTCGTTTCTCGCATTTCCTTCCGAATCACAAACCGCGTCCCATATTCTTCCGGTGAAAATGTCAACGTCTTGTTGTCCACCAGCGTCGTTTTCAACGCGCACGCCAGCATCCCATTCCAATCAAACACAAAGCCGAGCTGCTTGGCGAGTTTTTGTTTTGGAATCACCACCCACAATACGCCGTTCGCTTTCAACGCGCGCTCCATCTCGCCAAAAAAATTTTCGAGATTTTCGGCGGGCGCGGCAAAATGAAAGATGACATCGTACTGCCCGCGCGTCGTGAGGCGCGTCGAAATCAGCGTATCGGGCGGCGCTTGATCGCGTAATTCTTGCGTGAACGCTTTGGGCGCGCGCCGTACCAAAATTTTTTGCCCCGCCATCACACCGAGTTTCTTGAGTTCAGGAAGCATAGGGATTGGAGACTACTGACCACTGACTACTGGCTACTGATTACTGCTTGCAATTGTTCCGGCGTGATATTGCCACCGCTCAAAATCAAAGCAACTTTTTTCCCCACAAATTGTTCGCGCATTTGCAATGCTCCGGCAAGTGGTGCCGCGCCCGCGCCTTCCGCCAACGTTTTCGCATTTCGCATCAATATCAAAATCGCCGCGCGTATGGCGTCATCGCTCACCAAAACAAAATCATCGAGCATGTCCCACAAAATTTTTTGCGGCAGCGCGAATGCCGTGCGCGTGGCGAGTCCTTCGGCAAACGTCGTATTGGGCGCTTCCCGTAGCGCGCGATTTTTCCACGACTCGTACGCGGCGGGCGCTTTTTCCGCTTGCACGCCGATTACGCGAATGTTGGGATTGATTGCTTTCGCCGTTATGCACGCGCCCGCCGCGCCGCTGCCTCCGCCAATTGGCACGAGGATCACATCCACATCGGGAACATCTTCCAGAATTTCCAAGGTATGTGTCCCAACGCCCGCGATGAGATGCGGCTCGTTGCCCGAATGAACATAGCGTAAATGTTTTTCTTCCGCCAACGCTTCGCAATGTTCGCGCGCCGCGTCAAAATCCGCGCCGTGAAGAATAATGTTCGCGCCCAGCGCGCGCATCGTATTCACCTTGACCATGTTTGCATTTTCGGGAACCACAATCGTCACGGGAACGTTAAACATTCGCGCCGCATACGCGATGGATTGGCCGTGATTGCCTGTGGACGCGGAAATCACGCCGCGGACTTTTTCATCATCCGACAATTGCGACACGAGATTGATGCCGCCGCGCACTTTGAACGCGCCAATCGGTTGATAATTTTCATGCTTGATGTACAAATGCAAGCCCGTCGCCTGATCGAGTGCGAGGTAATTGAACAACGGTGTGCGCGGCAAGTGCGGGGCAATGTTTTGTTTCGCGCGCAAAACATCGAGAAATGTGGGTGTTTGCATAGAAGGTGAAGGTTGGATATTGGATGTAGAGACGTTTCGGTGAAACGTCTCTCCGGGCGATACGCGATACGCGATTTGCCATACGCGATTTGCGAATTGTAACACGAAAAACGCGCGGGCAATGAATTGGTGCCACGAAAACATCCAAACCCGTTTTTTGGCAAAAAACGGGTTTGGATGTTTTCGTAAATCCTCTATAATCAAACCGTCTCTCCGCTAGAGATGAAAGGCACATGTTGAATAAATTAACAAATGTTCTCGTCCTCATTTTTGCCTTGATGCTTTATGGCTGCGCGTCCGTTGTCACCTCTGCTCCCGAACAAAGCGCGCCGCCTGTCTTGCGCGAACCGACAGACGTACAAGTCACGGCGCTTACAACCCAAGCGCCCCTCGTTGCCACTCCGACGCAAACCGTTTCGATTACGCCTACAGACGTGTCACCGACAGACGTGTCACCGATAGACGTGTCACCGACACGTCTCTCCACGCCGTCTCCAACCGCGCCCCCTGTTTTGCCGCTGCGCGATGATCTCGAACCGCTCGAACTCCAAGATTTTCCGCGTCCTGAAAATGATAATGGCTTGGGCATTCATTTTCTCGCGGGGGGATATTACGACGAAGCGGAATTGGATAAACAGATCGCGCGCATGAAAGATTTGAATTTGAAATGGGCGACGGTGGTGTACACGGACGAAAATCATTTGGAAATCGCCGCGCGCAAATTTTCCGAAGCGGGCATTTTCGTCGTGTGGCGCAAAACCATCAAGCCCTATCAAAAGTATTTTGCGTGGCAGCGCGACATTGACATTATCAAAAAATACAATCTGCCGCCGTACATGCAATTGTATAACGAAGCGGAATTGGAAATCGAGTGGGACGATCAAGTTCAAGATCGCGATGTGTATATTCGCAATCTTTTAGTTGCCGCAAAAGATGTGTATAACGCGGGCGGTTATCCGGGGATCCAAATTCTGGATGAAGATTGGCTGCGCGAATTTATCAATCAAGTGTTTGCGCGCAAAGGCGAAGCATTATTCCAACGCATGTTTTTTATTCCGCACGCGTACGGGTTGAATCATCCGCCAAATTACCAAGAAGATATTAACGGCGTTCTCGGCTTTCGCGCCTACGCGACGATCTTTTTCAAACGGCTCGGTTTCGTCCCCCCGTTCATTATTGCCGAAGGCGGATGGAAAATCGAATCCGTTGAAGACAATCGCTTTCCCGCGATTGACGACGAACTGCACCGCGAGTACACGCTCGCCGTGTACGATTGGTTTCGGACAGGCACGCTTTCACACGGCGGCAAGTTGCCCGATTATTTGTTCGCGTTCAATCACTGGATGCTCGCAGGACCCGACGAAGCGGGCGCGTGGTACGATTCGTCCTTTGGGGAGCGCACGCTGACGATTGAGGCAGTCAAAAAAATTCCGCCGTTTGTAAGAAAATTTTCGTGGGATAAGGAATAAAGAGTAAAAAGTAAAGAGTAATGCGACAAACGCATTACTCTTTACTTTTTACCCTTTTTGTAATTACCCGCAGCGCGTTGAGCGTCACCCACCGACTCGGTTCGCCCGCGCGTTCCAATGGTGTAACCAACTGCGCGTTCAAATCGCGTCCCAGCATCCACTGTCCGCGTTCATTTTGTTTTCCTACCAGCACGTCAATCAAAGACGCAACGCGCGCATCGCCCACACCATCATATTCCGCCAACACGCGCAGCAAAAATAAATCATCACGCGGATCGAATTGGGGGAGCGTGTAGGGAACGCTCGCCGCAGCGTTCCCGGACGCGGGAGCGTTCCCTTGCGCGGCAATTGCCAACACGCGCTCGATATTGTCCCGCGCCGCATCCGCAATTTCCGCATCCTCACAAAACGCGCGCCAACCCCACAACGCGCATATCCTCTCCTCAAATGTCTCGACACGTTCGCTCAAAGTGCGCGCCGCGCGTAATCCCCGCGCATCCTTCGCGTAATTAAAATACCCCAACGCGCGCAACAAATATCCGCTCTCCACCGCGTTCAAACCCGCAAACGTTCCCTCCTCATTCAAAAAATTTTGCAAAATAAATTCGCACGCGTTGCGCGCGCGGCGGCTCGCGCACGGGATGCCCAATTCTGCCAACAACGCGAGATTCCACAGCGTCGCGGTATAGTACGGCTGCGCGAGGGATTCGGGATCGCCCCAAAATCCCATTTCGTTTTGTGCGGCGAAAATGGTTTGGACAGGATCGGAGTAGAGAACGCGTGCGCGCGTTTCAATCACCCCCGGCGCGTCTTCGGGACGATGCGCGATGTCGAGTTGATACCACAGCAAAACGGAGGGATCGTTCGTTTCGAGGAGCCAGCGCGTAGGATCGTAGCGGAGATATTTTTTCCAGACTTCCAGACCTGACAGGTTTTGACGCGGTTGTGTGGTTTGCAACATGCGTGATGTACCCCGCGAAACGTGATGGACAAGACAATGGCGTAGAAACCTGCCACAGTACTTCACAATTTGACCTCCCCTTGCTCGCGGCGGATTTGCAATCCGCATTTTCCCGTCGGGATTACAAATCCCTCGCGAGCAAGGGGCTAGATCTGTGATGTACGGTGTCAGGTCTTGCGCGTTTCGATCATCGGCTGAATCACCTCGATCATGTCTGCCATTTTTATCGCGCACGCGCGCGCCGTCGCTTCATCCAATTCCTCGTAGGGCATCAATTCATGCACGCGCGTCCACGTATTCGTCCACTGCTCCGCTTCGATCTGATCGCCGAGCGCGTCTTTGATTTCAAACAGATGCGCGTCCAATTTTTCCAACAGCGCGCGATTCGTCGCCGCGTCCGCTTCGCAGTGCAAACCGATTTCGAGCGCGTGCACCTCATTGCCGCGCACCCACACTTCATAATGAATCGAACGCCGGGTGTAATACAGTTGAATCAGCGTGTAGCGTTTCCACGTCTGAAATTTGCGAAAGCGCGCGGGCAATTGCGCGCGCGTTTCTTGCGCGACGAGGTCGAGAAATTCATTAACTCGCATGAAAAGAATGGATGAAGGCGGAAGGCGGAAGGATGAAAAGAAGGAATTTCTTTATCCCTCATCCTTCATCCTTCTGCCTTTTCTTCCGCGTCCTCCCAACCAATAATCCACACGCACGCGCCCGCCAACAAAATGGTGGCGACCACGAGCGCAAGCAATTGCGTGGGGAGCAATCCGACATCTTTCGATGCCCACAGCAAGATGACGACCATGCCGATCGCGAGGACGACCCAGGCGGTGAGGCGCGGGTGTCGCGAGGCGAAGGATTTGAGAGTGTTCATAAATTTTAGAAATTTTCGATTTTCAAATTTCGATTTTCGATTGCATCGTATTTCGCGCCACAATCGAAAATCGTCAATCGAAAATCGAAAATCAAATTGGTTTGGTCACAATCTCGCGCAGCCGTTTCGCATACAACATTTCGTCGCCTTGCAGCAACGGCTCGATCACGCTGCGCCAGAGTTTATGTAAATCGTCGAGCGTTGTGGTTTCATACGCGGCAGCGGTGGCGGCAATTTCCGCGAGCGCCGCGGCGCGTTGGGGCACGAGAATGACAACGACCTCGCACGTCAACGCGTTGGCTTCCGCTTCAATCGCTTGCAGCAAGAGCGGAAACGCGCGTGGGGCGTCGTCAATATTTTCGACCCACAATTCGCGCACCAGCGCGGCGAGATTTTCCGCCTGCCATGCGGCGAGCGCGATGGTCTGTTCGCCCGCGCGCACGAACCAATACCCGTACTTGCCTTGTCGTTCCAACATTTCCGCGCGCGCCAACGGTTCCGCGCGTCCTTCAATGCGCGTGATCAAATCTGCCAACATGCGCGCGTCGCCCGGGCGCGCGCGGCGCACTGCCCATTCCGTCGCGGCGGGCGCATCGGTTTCACGCGCCGCAGCAAGGGGCGGGGGAGGCACTGTCGCGGGTGTGGTAGAGGTTGGCGCGAGGCGCAGCCATCGCATTAGCAACGGCATTTTATCTTGTCCTTGCGTCGGATCAATCGCAACGAACGCGCGCAGCACCCGGACGCGCGTCTCTTCGATACTGCCGCCATTGTCAATCACCACCTGCGCGCGTTTTAATTTTTCATCCAATGCCGGCTGCGCGCGCAATCGCGCGTTCGCATCCGCTTCGCTCATGCCGCGGTCTTGCATCAAACGCCGTTTTTGTTCCTCCACCGGCGCGGTGACGACCCACAGCGCGTCCATGTATTCGTGCATGCCTGCTTCGTACAATTTCACCGCTTCAACGACCAAGACTTGATCGTCGGCATCGCGCGCGTGTAACGCCTCGCGCACCATCAACGCAAGTTCCGTGCCCACTGCCGGATGCGTGATCTTTTCCAGCATTTTCAATTTTGACGCGTCGCTAAAAACAACGCCGCCGAGTTTGCGCCGATCCACCGTGCCGTCATAATTCAAAATATCATAGCCAAACGCTTCCACCACGCCGCGCCACGCGGACGTGCCGCGTTTCAAAACCGCGTGCGCGACCTGATCCGCGTCAATCACACGCGCGCCGAGTTGTTCCAAAATTTCGCACACGGTACTTTTGCCCGCGGCGATATTACCTGTTAAACCAATGATGTACACAAAAGAAAATGCAAAATGCACAATGCCTAATGCACAAATTTACATCCCACATTGTGCCTTTAGCATTGTGCATTGAGCATTCAGAATCTAGGTTGATACGGCACCGCGCCCGGCGGAATCACTTCGGCGGACACAACGGTGGATCGTTGCGGCATGACATTTGGTTTCGGGTTTTCAAGATATTGTTTTGTCCGTTGATACCCCAGTTCGATCATTTCCGCCGTATGCGAAAAATCTTGGAGCTCCACGGTGCCAAAAATGTCGCCGAGCGCAATGTAGTGCAATGTGATGCCGCCCGCCGCAAGGACGCGCTGCATATCGCGCAGTGCTTGTTGGTACGTTTGCACAAAGATCGAATGAAGCGCGATCTGAATGACACCTTTTTTGAGCGGATAGGGTCCGCCATCTTGCAAATCGAGCGCGTAAATTTCCGTCGCGCCGCGATCCAACGCGATGCTGATCGGCACACCCGCAATCACACCGCCGTCCACGAATTGATGTCCGTTGATGCTTTCGGGATCCCAGACGACGGGCAGCGCGGTGCTTGCTAAACACGCTTCGAGCACTCTTGCACCCGGGATGTCGCCGTACAAATACAATCGCCCCGTCTGTAAATCGGCGGCGGTTAAATACAATTTCGCTTTCAAGTCGCCAAACGTTTCGACGCCCGGCGGAATATATTTCATGAAATTTTTTGCCCGCGCCTGATTGTCATCCAAACCGTTGCCCCCGAATAAAAGCGCGCGCAAAATCATCACGAAACGCGGCTTTGGGAAAATATCTTGGGACTTGGTCGCAATCCACAACTGCGCCAGCCGTTCGTTCGTATGCGCGGTGGGATTGGTAGCGATGAACGCGGCGTTCAACGAGCCCGCGCTCGTGCCGACCAACATTTCGGGAATGATATTGCGCTCAAACAACGCGCGCATCGCGCCGACTTGAATCGGTCCGCGATTGCCCCCGCCAGAGAGTGACCAGGCGATCATAACGAAGGATGAAGGCGGAAGGATGAAGGATGAATTGGGAATTTTTCATCCCTCATCCTTCACCCCTCATCCTTTATTTCACTGTCGGTGTATAGCCCAGCGGCGCGATTTCGAACCAGGTGTTGCCCGGTTTCAGCGCGAGTTCGCTGCCGCTGGCGTCCGTGAATTTGAAAAACGCGGTGAGGGTGGGCCGTTCCCACCGCGCGTCTATTTTTACCCCATCGCGATAAATTTGTGCCGTGCCACTGCCTGTAAGTTCCACGAACGCGCTGTACGAATTTAAGGTATCTTCCACAAAATCTGTCGGTTCATATTTCGCGTTCAATACGATCACATTCGACGCGGCAATTTGTTCGGTTTGCCCCTCGCCGATGACGCAATTTCTACCCCACGCGCCATTCAACACGTACTGCTGTGTGTTGTGCGGCGCGCCATTCACAAAGCGCAAAAATTTTCCCGACGCGCCATCGTACCGCCACTCGATCACGCCCGCCGCGCGAAAGGGCCACGGTCTATGATCGAACGCAATTCCATTCACCGGCGCGCCGCCCGGCACATCATTTGAAAATGGAAAACCGCGCAGCGAAACCGAGCCGCCTTGTCCTTTCGACGCAATGTAATCTTGAACGTGCTGTACGCTCGATGCGACGCGCAGGCGATAATCGCCCGGCGCAAGACAAATTGTGCTGCCCTGCAAATCGCCGTCGAGATTGCGCGCTTTCCACGGCAATTGTGAAATCAGAAAGCGCGTGCCAACACTGCCCCCCGAACTGATCAACACGCCGTCGAACATGGGCATTAGCGATGCGTTCACCGCGCGCGCGCTGCGTAACGGACGGAACGCGCCCGCTTGCCCATAAAACACCAACGTAAAACGCGTGACGGCAAAGACCATGCGTTGCTGATCGATCATTTCTTCAAAAACAAGATCCGCTTGATTGAACCCTGCATGAATCGCGCGCGCGCTTGGATCGTTGCCAATGCGCGCCAAAACGGGACGCCGTTGCAACCGCGCGGGATCACTCGCTTCCAAGCCCGTTAACGGATTCACGTTCGCGGCGCGCGCAATCGGTTCCTGATTCGACGCCGCGATTTTGGAAAAATAATTGACGAGCGGTGCCATTGTCCAGACGGTCAAGCCGCCACCGCCACCCGCCGGATTATTTTGCGCGGCTTTTGTCGGCGCGGCTTGCGCGGTATTTGTTGTCGTTGGTGAAGGTTCGAGTGTGTTCGTCGGCAATGGCGTTGCCGTTGGAATGATTTGTGTCGGTTTGGGTTTTAAGGTGGCGGCGGGAATGGGTGTGCGCGTGGGGCGACGGGTCGGCGTGGGTGTAGGTGTTGGTTCGGGACTACACGCGATTAAAAAAAGCGTAAGGGAAATTAGGGAAATAAGGCAAATGACGCGACAGCGCATCCAGAACTCCAATGAGTGAAGCAAATTTTGCTCGCGGGGGATTATAGCATGAATAGCAATGTGAGACCTCAAGGGTTTGAACGCATAAAGCAACTCGATCAGATATTCCGTTGAAAACCCTTGCGGTCTGGAGGAAAATGAATTTGTGCTACACTCTTGGCGTGAAGAATCTGACGCGGCTCTTGTGGGGGTTGGTGATTGCGGGGGTGGCGCTTTATGTGGGGCTGACGTTGTGGTTGTCCTTGCGCGCGATTTTTTTTCCGCACACGCTGGATTATGGCGAGGGGGATGTGTTTTGGTTCACGCGCAAACTGGCGTTGGGGCAAAACATTTATACCCCGCTTGGCGGTCCGCCGTTCGATGCCTCGAATTATCCGCCCGTCGCGATGCTGCTCACCGCGGCGTTCTACCCCATATTTGGCGATAGGGTGACGTTTGGGCGGTGGTTGAATTTCGCGGCGGCGCTAATCATCAGCGCGTTTATTGTGCGCTTTGTGCGCGCGGAGACGAAACATGCGCGGATCGCGTTTCTCGTCGCGGGAATATTTTTCGGTTCAACGTTTGTGTATCACTGGATCGCGCTGTATCGCGTGGATTTGATTGGGGTGGCGTTCACGTTCGCAGGAATCTTTTGCGTGTGGCGGTGGGAGCGCACCGCGAATCGCGAATCGCGATTCGCGATTCGCCATTTGCTCTTTGCCATCGGCTTTTTTTTGCTTGCACTCTATACCAAACATTCTTTGCTCTTTGCGCCTGCTGCCGCGACGCTGGCGATTTTTTTGCGGGACAAACGCGCGGCGATTTTTTTTGCGGTGGGGTTGGGCAGCATTGGCGGCGCAATTTTTTTGCTTTTGGAAATTTTGACGCGCGGCGGTTGGAGTTTTGGCATTCTGGTGCTGAACGCGACCGTGTGGACGCCGCGCGTATTTGCGCCATTGGCGCAGAGTTTTCTTTTGACCCACGCGATCCTTTTGCTTGGCGCGGCGTGGGGTTGGTGGACACGCGTCCGCGCAAAAAATTTTGGCATTTTAGAAATTTATGCAGCTGCATCGGTGTTGGTGATTGCGCTGGCGGGGCGCGAGGGCGCGTGGGAAAATTATTTTTTGGAACCTATTGCGATGGCGTGTGTGTTTGCGGGGCTTGCGCTCCACGCGTTTGGCGAACGCGCGCGTTGGCAGTGGGTTGTTCCCGGACTATTGTTGATGCAACTCGCGCTGTTTTGGAATGAACATGATCCGCGCATCGCGCAAAGATTATTTGACGATGTGCAAACGGGCAATCCACGCGTCGGCGCGCTCGTGCAAAAGACAGCGGGGACGATCATTGCCGAAGATATGGGGTTGTTGTGGGGCAATGGCAAACCGGTCGAGTACTATAGTTTTGTGTACAGCGCCCTCGCGCGCGCGGGACGGTACGATCAAAAATGGGAAACAGAAAATCTGCGCGCGGGTAATTTTCCATTGGTGATTTTGAATCGCGGCACGCGCGAGGATGTGGACCGATTTGGAAATTTTACGCACGCGTTTGTGGGCGCGTTGGATTATGGCTACGCGGTTGCGAGTGAAGATGTGCGCTATGTGGTGTATGCGCCCGCGCCCTTGCAGCATTTGGAACCGCGCGCGAATTTTGCGAATACGCTTGAATTGGTGGGTTGGTCACTCGAACCCGAGACACTGCAAGACGGACAAGAAATGGTTTTGACAATCGTGTGGCGCGCGCTGCAAAAACCAAATACGCGCTACACGACCTTCGCGCATCTCGAAACGCGCGATGGCACAAAAATCGGGCAGGATGATCACGAACCGCTGCGCGGCATTTATCCGACAACGCGCTGGGAGCAAAATGAAATGGTGCGCGAAACGTATCGTTTGCGCGTGCCTGACCCATTGCGCGCGGGGGAATACATTTTGCGTGTGGGCTGGTACGATACATTGACTCAAGATCGCTTGAGCGTGAATGGCGACGTGGATGTGATCGAGTTGAAAACGTTCGAGGTGCGGTAGAGGGATGATGTGCCACGCACTTGTGCAAGTGCGTGGCACATCATCCCTCCGCTAACCGCTGGTGCTGTTGGGTGTGGCGAGTGGGGTGGGTGTTGCGAGGCAGCCAAAGTTGCGAAGTAATTGCGCGGCGCGCGCGTTGGACGAATCCATCTGTGCCGCGGTTTGTAATAACGCGCAGCCGCGCGTGCGATCATATTTCAGCGCAATGCTGGCAAGTTGCACCAACATCTCTGCGTGTTCGGGTTGACGCCCGCCCGCGCGATAAATTTCGGCGGCGCGTTCGTATTCCGCCCGCGCCGCGTCTTCATCTTGCAGCGCAAAGTAATAGCCCCACGCGAGGAGGCGATGTGGTTCCGCCGCGTCGGGATACGTCCGCGTCATTTGCAAAAGGCGCGGGCGCGCACATTCAAACGCGCGGGTGTGATCGCGGCGCGTGCCGTCCAAGTCTTTGAGTTGATTCGCACCCCAACAATCGGTGAGAATGGTTTGAAGCACCGCGCCGGACGCGGGAGGGAGGGGAGTGGGAGCTACTGTCGGAGTGCAGGCGGCGACAGCGCAAAGCAAGAGGATGACAGCAGTAGCTGCCAAAATTCGTTTCACAGAACTATGGTATCTGAAACCGCGATTCCGTCAAAATAAAAATGCTCCCACCTTACGGCGGGAGCATTTTTTCTTACGTGCCAGCGAGACCATTTGTGATCCGACTAAAGATATTGCCGATTTGCGGACCCAAAATCGCGAGGATCGCAATGACTACGATGGCAACAAGGACGAGGATCAATGCATATTCGACTAATCCTTGTCCTTCTTGATTGTGAGACGGCAGATAAAGCATACGAGACCTCCCGTGAGAATGGTTTACCCTTGACCAGAGTAGTAGTAAAGTAACAGGTTGATTGTCCAATGCAGACTTAAAAAAACGCTCCAGCCATTTGACTGGAGCGTCTTGTTGGGACGCGCAGGGTTTATGTGCCCGCGAGACCGTTAGTGACACGGCTAAAGACATTGCCGATTTGCGGACCCAAGATTGCGAGAATCGCAATCACCACAATCGCAACCAGAACGAGGATCAGCGCATATTCCACCAACCCTTGTCCTTCTTCGTCCTGCCGAGGTAAATAAAGCATGAAAGGCCTCCTTACATGAATGGGTACTTACGATGCCGCAACTATACTGGAAAAGTCGTTTTTATCCAATAGGATAACGGTACGCGCAACTCACAAGGCAGCGTGTGTGATTTGCCGCGCGATCTCGTTCAAAAATTTCGCTGCCGTCTGTTTGTGCATCACCCCTTGCGTGCGATGATAGACGGTGATGCCGCGCGTAACGCCGAACCAATTGATCAGCCGCGGGGGATAGCGGCGAATGGAACTGTACAATTTCAACGCGCCGCGTTTATCCCACTCTGCGCCAATGTAAAAGCGTCCGCCATAATTGACGTTGTGCGCTAACATGAACCCGCCCGCAATACGCCAACTCGTTTCCGCGCGTTGCGCGTCCACAATGCGTTCGGGTTCCGCAAAGACCAGCGCCGTTTTTCCAAACGGCGCGAGATAGCGCACGCCTTGTGCGTCGCTTGCAATGTTGAGCGGTATCATGCTCGACCGCGCGACGATTCCAAAATAACGCCGCGCCATTTCATCCGCCAACGCAGCGTCGAGAGTAAAATCCGCGCGCAACTCCGCGCGCGCAATCAACAGCCAATCATCCGCGTCCAATTTTCCAGCTGCATCGAAACGATAATCGTGTTCCACCTTGAACGACATGGCGGCGATTGTAGCATGCGTATCGCGTATCGCAAATCGCAAATCGCATATCGCAAATCGCATATCGCAAATCGCATATCGCATATCGCATATCGCATATCACCCGTTCACCCGTTCACCCGTTCACCCGTTCACCTCTTCATCCCTCATCCCTCATCCCTCATCCTTCTCCCCTTATGCTATAATTCCCGCGTGCGTTCGGAACAACTCACCATTCTCATCCCCGCGTTTAACGAAGCCGAAACGATCGACGCTGTGATTCCTCAATTGCGTGCGCTTTACCCCTCCGCCGAAATTCTGGTTGTGGACGATGGCTCAACCGATGAAACCGCAACGCTCGCGCAAAGTCATGGCGCGCGCGTCGCGCGGCATCCGTACAACAAAGGCAATGGCGCGTCGGTGAAAACGGGTTTGCGAAATGCGACGCGCGAACTCGTGATCATTTTCGACGCCGATGGACAGCACGATGCGCGTGATATTGAAAAACTCGCGGACGGCATCGGCGAGTACGATTTGGTGGTTGGCGCGCGCGATGAAAATTCGCAAACGGATTTTGGACGCCGCCTCTATCATCATGTTTTGAATATGCTCGCCACGTACTTGTCGGGGATGAATGTGCCAGATGCGACATCGGGCTTTCGCATTGCGCGCCGCGCCGAGTTGCTGCAATTCATTCATCTCTTGCCCAACGGATTTTCCACGCCCGTCACGACCTCGCTCGCGTTCATCAAGGCGGGGTACTCTGTAAAATTTGTGCCTACAACAATGCTCAAACGACAGGGGGGGGTGAGCAAGATCAAACCCGTGCGCGACGGCACGCGGTTCATCATTATCGCGTTTCGGATGAGCACGATGTTTGCGCCCATGAAATTGTTTTTGCCTGTGAGCGGCGCGCTGATTGTGATTGCATTGGTGTACACGCTGATTGATATTTTGTTCTTTTCCCAGCGGCTCTATATCACGAATACAGCTGTGCTGTTGATCACGATTGGGATTCTCACGTTCCTCATCGGACTCGTCGCGGAACAAATTGCGGCGCTGCGGTTTGAACGGGTGGAGAAAGTGGGCTAAGCGCGAAGCGCCTATCGCGTATCGTCAAGACCTGTCACTTGCGATACGCGATTCGCGATACGCGATACGCGAGATGCAATTCCTCAAACGCTACCAAACCCCCCTCCGCATCTTCACAGTCTTGGCATTGATCGCGCTCGTCCTCTTTTTGAAAGTTGATCTGCGCGAGACCTTTGCCATTCTAGCCAGCGCGAATGTTTTGCTCGTCGCGTTGTCTGTCTTGGGATTCATTCCATTTTTGTTGGTCAAAGCATGGCGCTGGCAAGTCATCTTACGCGATCTCAGCGTAGCGATTCCTTTTCGTCAAGCGGTACGCTTGTACGCGTTGGGACTCGGTGCGGGGATGTTGACGCCGGGGCAAGTGGGCGACGCGGTGAAAATCGCGTATTTTCGAGAACGCGGCTTTGGACAATCCATCATTTCAATCCTCTTGGATCGCTTGTGGGATGTGTTGATTTTGGTCATGCTGGCAGCAAGCGGCGCGTTGTTTTTTACGCAGCTGTTTGAAGGCGAATGGATCGCGATTGCGTTGTTATTTGTTGGAACCATCGCCCTCTTTGCCATCGTCAATCATCCGCGCGCACAAAGTTGGTTATTTCGACAACTGCGCCGCGCGCGTAAAAACGATGACGCGCTTGCCGCGTACGAACCGCAGCCCCTCACCCTCTCGCAAATTCTCGTTCAATTTTTATTGAGCGTACTCGCAACGGCGATTGTGTACGCGCGTTTGTACCTGCTCACGAGCGCGTTGGGCATTTTTCTTGCCCCCGTGCCATTCGTCGCCGCCATGTCCCTCGCCACCATCGCCGCGTTATTGCCGATTTCCTTCTTGGGCGGCGTCGGCACACGCGACGCTGCCTTGCTCCTCATCGCGCCGATCATCGGGATCACAGGCGCGCAAGCCCTTGCCATCTCTACGCTGATTCTGTTCATTCAACTCATCAATGGTGTTGTTGGGTTCGTCGTTTGGTTACTGGAAAGACCGACGATGATTGTTCCGCAATCTGAAATCGTAAATCCGAAATCATAAATCGAAAATCGAAAATGAATGTCTTGATGCTCACCTCCTCGTACCCAAAATTTCGCGGCGACACGACTGCCCCGTTTGTCGAATCCATCGCGACGAACATCGCCGCGCAAGGCGTCGCCGTGCATGTTGTTTTGCCCGAACATCACGAATTGAGACGCGGCGCGGTGGAGGACGGCGTGCATTTTCATTCTTACAAATACGCGCCCAGAAAAGAATGGACGCTGTGGGGCTATGCGGAAGCATTGCGCGGCGATGTGAAATTGAAACGCGGCGTATATGCGCTCGCGCCGTTCGCGCTGGCGTCGTCGTTCAATACGCTGATGCAACTCACGGCGCGCGAAAAATTTGATGTGATCCACGCGCATTGGGTTTTGCCGAACGCGCCTGTAGCTGCACTTGTCGCGCGGCAGCGAAACATTCCCCTCGTAATTTCGATGCACGGCAGCGATGTGTTCATGGCGGAAAAAAATCGCGTGTTCGGTTCCACCGCGCGTTGGTGCTTTGACCGCGCGGCGTGGCTTACCGCGTGCAGTGATGATCTGATGCAGCGCGCGTTGGCAATCGGCGCGGAGGAAAATAAAACAGAATTGATTCCGTATGGCGCGGATGCAAAAGCGTTTCATGTGCTTCCACAAGACGCGGCTCGCGTGCGCGCGGAATTGAAACTACAGCGCGGCGAGATCATGATTCTCGCCGTTGGGCGCATGGTGCATAAAAAAGGTTTTGAATTTCTGATCGGCGCAATGCCAAACATTTTGCGCGACGCCCCACACGCGCGTTTGGTGTTGGTGGGATACGGTGATCTGCGCGACGAATTGGAAACGCAAGCGCACGCGCTCGGATTGAACGGACACATTACGTTTGCGGGACGCGTGCCGCGCCAAGAAATTCCCGCGTACTTTGCCGCGGCGGATATTGTGAGTGTGCCTTCGGTGCGCGATGAGGCGGGGAATGTGGATGGTTTGCCGAACGTGGTTTTGGAAGCGATGGCGGCGGGCAAGCCGATCGTCGCGAGCAACATCGCGGGCTTTCCTGATGTGATCGAACATGAGGCAAGCGGATTGTTGGTGGAGGAAAAAAATTCGGACGCGTTAGCCAACGCGATTGTCAAACTCGCGCGCGATAAAAATTTACGCGAACGTCTCGGCGCGCGCGGACGCGTTCAGGTGCATGAAAATTTGAACTGGGAAAAGGTGGCGAGAAAATTTACAAATGTGTACGAACGCGTGATAAAAAAATAACAAAAGTTTTGGACTCGAGCATTTATGCGGTGTCCTGTGATGTCTTGTGCTCCCGCTAAAGCGCAATGGCATTAAGTTAGTGGATTCGACGCTTCAGCGGGTCCGATGATCGAGTCATAACCCCGCTAAAGCGCAATGGCATTAAGTTAGTGGCTTTTGGGCTTGCGACGAACGGCATGTGATGTAAATTCGACATCGCCCCAAATTTGTGAGATAAGAACTCCAGGTGTGAAAAAAAGAACTCCAGATTGTCACG
>Ga0247727_10008892_pt1 | contig 18457 bp, 10 predicted proteins | sample WisWelCaveWW1625_FD_202498 | JGI IMG/M metagenome (GOLD analysis project Ga0247727, IMG submission 202498) | Biofilm microbial communities from Wishing Well Cave, Virginia, United States - WW16-25 | ecosystem: Environmental > Aquatic > Deep subsurface > Groundwater > Cave microbial mat | place... | reverse complement strand
TTGAGCACGTCGCTGAACTCGCGCTTGCGCAGGATCCGCAGCACGTCCTGCACCACCGGCTGCAGGTGGATGAAGCGCAGCTCCTCGTCGAAGTGCACCATCTGCCTCGACACGTCGAGGATCAGAGGCTGGTTGTAGTTCGGGTTGCGCGCCAGGGTGAAGCCGCGACCCGTGCTGATCGAGTAGGTGAAGTCCTGCTGCAGCCCCTCCAGGCTCTCGATCACCGAGGTCGGCCGCGGCGCCTGCACCTCGTCCCGATCGACCCGCGCAGGCGCATAGCCACCCTCCAGCGTGCCGAAGGGCGTGACGAGCGGCCGCAGCTCGATGGTCTCGAACTCGTAGCCGAGGACCGCCTTGTGCGCCTTCTGCGCCTGCGGGAGCAGCTTCTTGTATTCCGTCCACGCGTCCTCGACGAACGCGAGGTCCGCCTTCGTCAGCCGGCCCTCGGTGAACATGCGCGCGACGAACGAGTCCCAGTTCGATGTGTCGAGCACGTCGTCGATGGTCCGTGGGTCCGGCGCCCAGGTGCGGCCGACGAGGAGCTTCTGCAGGCTGCTGTGGCTGCCCGAGTGCAGCAGCGCGCCGATGACCTCCTTCTTGCCCTTGAAGACGTAACCCAGCTCTGGCGCTGCAACGCGTGCATCCCACGAGGCGCCGGCCTGCTGCGCGAGCTTCATCAACCGCGGGTGAAATCTGCCGATGATGCCGGCCTTCGCTGCACGGTAGGCGTCGATCTGGCGCATCACCGGCGCCAGGAGGTGCTCGGTGAAGGCGCCGCGCCGGCCGCCGTCCACGAAGTGGACCCAGTGCTGCACGCGCTTGAGGCTGGCCAGCGCGTGCCACGCCTTGAGCACGAGGCGCCTGCCGGGAGTAGGAGTCTCGGTGCGCAGCGGCTGCGCACCGGGGGCCCGCCGCGCCGGCAGCTTGCTCAACTGCTCGTTCAGGTCAGCGACGGTGGTGGCCAGCTCGACCGCACGCCCCTCGGCGTTCAGCAGGTAGCTCGCTTTCGCTACGTCCCACAGCGCTTCGACGATAGCACGCAGCTCGCGGAACTGCGCGAGCGTCAGGTCGCGCCAGTCGCGGCCACCGAGTTCAGCCCGCAGCGTCTGCAGGCGGTCATGCACCGCGGGGAACTCGGTGCGCACGCGTTCAACCGCGCGGTCCGCGAGCACTGCTTCTTGCCCCTGCAGCGGGCCGTCGTCGGTGAGTCTTGCGAAGGACGTGACCAACGCGCGCGCCGCGAACACGAAGTCGATGTCCCTGGACTTCGCCAGCGTCGCGTCGTCCTGGAACAGCCGACGGAACTCCCGCCTCGCCTTGGTGATCTCCTCACGGACCACCAGCGCCTGCGCGGTCATCTGGTTCTGCAGCAGTTGCTTGCGCAGCGCTGCGACCGCGGCCTCGAAGTCGCCGTCCTTCGAGGCCCGTTGAGCTTCCTTCGCCGCCCGCGCCTCGGCCATGTCGAAGTCGTGCGGGCGGATGCGACGCACGGTGGTCCGCAGCAGTGCCTGATGCGCCGCATCACGGGCCGCCGCCAGCATGACCCGCACCGGCTGCACCGCCTTCGCGAGATGCCGCAGCTCGGTTGCCACGAAGCGCGCGCGGGCCTCGTTGTGCAGCGCCCCGGCGATCACGGCTTCCTGCTCGGGGGACCCCTCGGTGAACTCCGCATGCTCGGCCAGCATGCGCGCGTCGGTTCGCGCCTCGATCGCATCCCTGGCCACCGGCTCGTCGAGCAGCGCGCGCACCAGCGCCTCGCCGGATTCGAACCCGAACATCTCCGCCGCGACGTCCGGCGGCAGGCCGTCCTTCGAGGTGGCGAAGTGCTTCAGCTTCGTCGCGTCGGCCTCGGTCCGGACCAGCGCGATCACGGCCTCGGTGTCGAGTCTGTGCGGACCTTCTCCCTTGGTGGTCCGGCCTTCCGCGTTCGTCAGCTCGCCGGTGCGCAGCCATCGGCGTGCTCGGTAGACCGGCTCCGCTTCGACCTGCTCTGCGACTTCCTTCTCGATCCTCTCGCGTAGTGCCTCGTGCTGCTTCTGGAGATTCTTGAGCACTCGGCCGCGAGCACCACGCAGCCACTGCATCTGTCGCAGGCTCGCCTGTGTCAGCTCGGTGACGGCCGCCTCGTGCGCTTCCTCCTGCGCGGCACGGTATGCATCCCACTGATCGTCCGTCATGCCCGCCTGCTCCTGCGTCTGGAACAGCGGCGTCATGTCGCGCACCGCCTCGGCCTGCTGGATCGATTCTTCGCTGGCGAGCATCCGGTTGAACACGCCGCGCACTTCCGGCGTCAGCATCGGCAGGTCGGTGCCGAACTGCTGTCGGTAGACCTCGTTCAGTTCGTCCCGGATCGAGCGGTAAATCCGCAGCAGCCACGCGCGGAACCTCTCGAACAGCTTCTCCAGAGGCCTGGACGGAGCCTTGCCTTCGAACAACCAGATCTCGAAGTTGTAGGCGAAGCTCTCATGGTGCTTGCGTTGCTGCTCTAGCGTCAGCAAGTTCCACGTCGCAAGGTCCTTGACCCGAAACCAGTCGAGCAACGTCTGCACGTCCGCCGCGTCGCCCTCGGTCGCGGTGGCGAACGTCGTCGCCAGGAAGTAGTGCGACATCTCGTGCAGGACCGTCGAGATGTCTGCCTCCTTGTTCAGCACCGCGAGCAGATGTTCGGGGAAGAACAGACCGCGCGGCGCTCCGGCGACGCCTCGCTGCTCTACGGCTCCGCCTTCGGCTCCTGCGGCTCCGGCTTCGGGGCGGGGAGGGGCCCTTCCTTCGAATCGGCCGAGGACTTCCTCATAGACTGCGGCGGCTTCTGCAGCGAGATCACGAGTGCGCCCCGCAGCAGCGGGTTGTCCGGTTCCAGTTGGTCGGGTAGCAGTCTCGCCATAGTGTTCTTCGGCTGTCCTGAGTGTGCTGTGGAATGCTACCAGACGCAAGCCGAACTTGTCGTCCAGGATCTCGCGCAGTTGGTTGAACAGCGTGTCCGCGGAATCGGTGCCGATCGTCATGTAACGACCCTGCGTCGAGTGTCCGGTGACCTTGAGCGGCCACAGCTTGTCCACGTAGAGCCGGTCGATCTGTTCGATCGTGTAGCCTTCAGGCAGTTGGATCTGCACGCCCTTGCTCGCCTGCAGCCCCTGCCCGGGCAGCAGGGACATGATGAACATGCCCTTCTGGTGCAGGACAGCCCCGAGCCGATCCGCGACGGCGACCGCGTTGTTGGGGTCTTCGAGGACCACCGCGACCGAGGACTCCGGTTCTCCCTCCCATGCGCCGCGCTGCGGCTCCACGGAACCGATGGCGCCGGCCTCCTGCAGCACGAGCGGCACCACGAGGTCGAGGATCTCGTGGGTCGCCTGCGCTCGCTGCTCCTCGGTCAGCTTTTCCCATCGCGCGAGCAGCTCGGGATTCGCATTCGGCTGCGCCGCGACCATCACCTTCGTCAGGCGCGTCGAGACCTCATGCATCGAGATCGGCGCCGACGGGTCGCTGCTGAAGCGGAAGATGAGCTTCCCCTGCTCCTGTATATCCGCGGTGAGTTCCGGCGCCTGCTCCGCCGTCTCACGCTCCTGCAAAGACAGTTTCTGCCTCGCCTGGACGTTGCGCGCCTCGACCTCGCCGGCCAGCCGCAGGTATGCCTCATGGGCTTCCAGGTTGTGCGACTGCATCATGGCCAGCACGAGCCGGGAGGCGTTCGGATTGTCCTGCACCTCCTGCGTCAGCCTGTCGGCCGCAGCGACTTCTTCCTTCGTCATCTCCAGCGGATGCTCGCGGAACTGCTTCTGCGCCTCGACGTAGCGGTTGAACAGGTCGACGGCGGCCGGATCCTTGGCCTGGACCTCCTCCACCGCGCGTCGGAAGTCCTTCTCGCTGACCTTGGCGAGCACGTCCGTGGTGAACAGCGCCGGGTTCCCCCCACGCGCGAATCCCTCGATCTCCTGCACCATGTGCTGGATCTCGTGCAGCAGCGTCGAGAGAGCCTCGTTCCGATCAAGCCGCATGTTGACGCCGATCACACCGGCCAGCGGGTCGACGTATCCCTTCTTGTTCCGACTTTCCTCGAAGAGGTCGATCGAGACGTCCGCCAGCCGCGGGTAGGCGGCGAACAGCGGCCCGTGCTCCAGCAGGTCGCCGAGTCGGATCTCCCCGCGGCGCTTCATCGAGACGGGTATCAGTCTGGCATTCCTGTCGCTGATCTCGTAGCGCCACATCTTGTCGGCGCCCTGGAACCAGCCGGTCGCCAGACGCACCTCCTCGGCGGTGGCGCCCGGCATCTTCTTCGCCGCGGCGAAGTCGAACAGGTTTGCGGTCTGCGACCGGATCCCGGCGAACTGCTCCAGGGCCTCGCCGCCAACCACCTGCTGCGGCCCCAGCACCCTCAGTCCGCGCTCCGCGTGGAACTGCTCTGCCGTCTGCCCGAGCTTCGCGGCGCGCACGACCACGAAGTCGCGGTAGAACATGGCCGCGGCGCGCGCCTGCTTGTCCGTGAAGCGACCGGCGACCGTCAACTGCTGTCGGAATGCGTCTTCGACCTTCCGGGCTGACTCGACGAACCTCGCGTCGACCTCTGCGCGCTCCTGCAACAGATGCTCCGCCTCCTTGGCCAGAGCCTCTCTCTGAGGCTTCAGTGCTTCCAGCTCGGCGAGGCTCGGCGCCTCAGCGCTCATGCGAGCATGCGGTTTCAGAGCGTCCCCGAGCGGCGTCCCAGCCAAGCGGGCAGCAAACTGGGCCGTAGGGATCGTCACGTCCCCACCAGGGGACGCCTGGACCACCTGCGCGGTCAGTCCCGGCACGATCGCGTCCACCTCGGCTGGCGCCAGCCCGAGCTGCTGGAGCGCCTCCCCGAGGCGCGCAGCCTCGACGTAGACCGTGTCGGTGACCCCCTCCCGCACCGTGCTGCCGAGGAACCGCTCGTAGGCGGCCGGATTCCGCTTACGCACCTCCGCACCAGCCGCTCGGGCCATCAGCCGCTCGAACATCCGCGCGTCCTGCTCGGCCTGCCGGGCTCGCTGCGCGTCGCGGTAGAACCCGAACGAGGGGCCGGGGACCGCGAGCAGCGCGGTGCCCTTGACGGTCTCGGTGATGATGTCGCCGAGTCGATCGACCAGCGGCTGCCGGCCCTCCGGCGACGCGAGAGAGGCCATCTTCAGCCCTACGTTCTCACCGAGGAAGCTGGTGACCTCCTGCGCGACCTCGGTGAGCACCTCGCCGCCGAGCCCTTGCGCCCACCGCACCGCGGCCCGACCCGCAGCTCGACCGACAGTAGGACGCGCGAGGTTCTCCGCGACGCGGCGCGACACGGCGCGCGCCAGCTCGGCGCGGACCGGCCGCGTCAGCATGCCGGCGCCGACGACCTCGAACACGCCGTTGATGAATCCCACTATCTGCGAGACCGGCATCGCGACGTTCTCGGGCACGCCAAGGTCGCGCATCTCCCTGAACTGCAGCCCAGCCTCGACCTGCGCCATGCGCAACGCCATCACCGAGCTGGTGCCAACCGTAGCGCCGGTCAGGAACGCGCCGGGCACGGTGAAAAGTTCCTCGGGCGTCAGCGCCTGCGGACCAGCCTGCCCCACCGTGGCGGCCATGCCGGCCATGCCGATGCCGGCACCCAGGCCTGCGGCGAGTGCCTCGGGCGCAATCTCCTCCATCATGCCGAGGGTGCGCGCGAGCCCGCCGATGAAGCCGGAGGCGCGCAGCGGCAGCTCACGCAGCCGCTGCGAGACGAACGCGAGTCTCGCCTTCTCGGCGTCGCTCGCCAGTCCGAGAGCCTGTCGCTCCTCCAGATGACCACGTTCGATCTGCAGGCGCCCAGTCGTCCAGTTGGCGACGACGTCCTCGGTGAGGGACAGGTTCTGCATCTGATCGTGCGCGATGCGTGAGAACGAAGGATCGAGCAGGTGCCGCGCGAGCATCGAGTCGCCATGCGCCAGCCGGAAGCTCTCCGCATTCCGCTGCGCGAGGATTCCGCGGATCTTGTCGACGTTCCTCTCGACGAGCAGCGGATCGGCGCCGAGTTCGATGCCGAGCCGTTGCGCCTCGCCCGCGAGATCCGGGTCAGCCTTCACCGCCTCGGTGAAGGACTGCATCATCCGACGACGGTTGTTCTGCCTGTTGGTCTCGAAGAACTGGTCGACCTTGGCCTGCAGCGGATCCTGCAGGGGCGGTTGCGGTTCCTGCGGATTCTGTGAGGGGGCCAGATCGATCAAGCGTCGCAGCGGATCTCCGTTGCCGGTCATCGCGCTGCCGCCCTGCGTTGCCGTTCAGCAAGCCACGCAGCAGGTGGCTGCATCGGCTTGTCGAACCTTACCCACAAAGCAGCGCGTGCACGCCCGGAGGGGATGATGCCCTCCTTCTCCATCAGTTCCACCAGCCACAGGGTGACCAGTCTGGGGATGGCTGCCGGCGTGACGCGCTCCTTCCCGCCCAGGGGGATCCTGCTCTCCAGCTCCTTGGCGATCGATTCGGCAACCGGTTCGGCGCCCGGTCGAACCGCCAGAGGTTCCATCGTCGGACTGACGTCGACGAAAGCGCGCTGCTGTTCCTCCTCGGTCATCGTGGCGACGGTCGTCGGCTCAGGCAGTCCTGACAGGAACGAGAAGAGCCCAGTGTTCCCGAGCGTGAGACGGTCGAGCAGCACCTCGTCGATCACGTCCTGAAGAAGCTTCGCGCTCTTCGGCTCGCCGGCAGACATGCGAGCGGACACTCGCGACTGAATCTCGGCCTCGAAGCGCTCGAAGTCGCGAGCCTGCTCACCCCTCGCCGGCCTGTCGTGCGGGATGATCCTCGCGTCAGCGGCGGCACGCTTCACGCGCTCGGTCGACGACACGATCCAGTCGTCGTCCGGCGCCGTCCTGCCGCCTCCGTTGCTCTTGGCATGCAGGGCCTGTATCACCGCCAAGTGCCGATCATCCAGGCGTCCACGCAGTTGGCTGAAGACGACGCTCCACGGGACACCCTCCAACGCACCGGCCTCGGCCGCCCGCAGCGTGTCCAAGAACACGACGGGGTCGTTTCCATACTGATTGCCGTTGCGCGCGAAGTCCTCGACCGTGCCGAGCCTCCTGGTGTCCTGGAGTTCGGTTCGCAGCTTCGGCGGCAGCGTCTCGGGCGTGGCCATCGGGTTCTGCCGCAGGTATGCCTCGGCGCGCTGCATCAGTTCGCGCTGGTAGTCCGCCTCGCGGACTTCGAGCGCGTTCACCTCGCGGTCGATCCGGGAGCGCGCGTTGTCGATCACCTCGGTCGAGGTGCCCGCGGCGTGCATGGCCGCGAGCTGCCTGCGCGCGGCCTCGTGGATGTCGAGTGGCGTGCGTCGACGCTCACGCAGCTCGCCGGTCTCGTCCTCGTCCTTGATGGTCGGCGGCTGCGACCGCAGCACCTTCGCCGCCAGTCGCAACCCCTCGTCCTGCACCGAGGCGTTGCGGACCAGCTTCTGCAGGTCGCCCATCTTCACCGGCTCCACCTCGTCCGCCTTGACGCCCTTGAGATACTCGCGGGCCCTGTCGGTGCGGCCCTCATCGACGAGGCGCTCGATCACGCCCGCGTGGATCGAGGTGGTCGTGCCCAGGACCATGGCGCGGCGCTGCGGCGAATCCTTCTCGATGCCGAGCTGGTCGGCGATCTCGTTGGTCTGCTGGACGGCGGTGTTCCACTGCAACTTGAACGGGTCGGGCTTCGGTTCCTGGCCCGAATCCTGCGGCAGCGCCGACGGGCCGATCGTGTAGGCGTTCACGGCGTCGGCCTTTGCCGCTTCGAGGAAGGCCTTGCTCTCGCCGAGGTGGTAGACGCGAACCTGCTTGGCCTCGTGCTCGTCGATCGTCGTCAGCACGTTCTGCATGTGCCGGTCAGCGACTTGCCGGAACATCCTACGTTGCACGTCATTGTCGAGGAGCTTCTCGATCTCCATCCGCTTCTTGTCGAGGGTGCCGACCGCCCTCGCGCGGCTGTAGCCGGTCGCAGCCTTGCCGACGGTGTGCAGGTAACCGTCCTTCGGGTCGTAGAGCGACGTGCGCACCGTGTTCGAGAACAGCGAGTAGGCTTCCTTCGTCCTGGCGTCGTCAACCTGCTCTTGCAGGCGCGCAACGATGTCCGTCGTGACCTGCCCGGCACGCTGCGCCGATTGCCCGAGCTGCTGCAGATGCTCGCCGGTGGCATCCTGCTGAGGCACCACGCGCGGCGCCGAGAAGCCGCCGCCGCCGCTCGGACCCGGCTGCAGCTCGACGGACGGCAGGTCGTAGGGAACCCGCGGCATCAGTAGCTCCTGCCTTGGTTGGCCGCCCACTGACTCGCGACCCCGCTGGCGCCGCCGAGCAGGCTGCTGAAGCCGGACATCCAGGGGCGGACGGACCTCGCGGCACCGCGGAGGTTCCGCGCCGACACGCCGGCCAGCAGGGCCCTGTTCTGGAAGTCGATCCCGCGCGTCCGGGATGCCTCGGCGGCCCGCACCGCGTTGCTGTTGATCGTCAACACGTCGAGCTGCTTGGCCAGCTCGGTGGTCGCCTGCAGCTCGGCGGCGGTGCCGACGCCGGCTTGCACTCCCCTGGCCGCCAGCGATGCGGCCTGAGCAGCCTTCGCCTGACCGGCACGGAGCGTCGCCAGACCGAGTTCCTGCTGTCCCGATTCCAGGATGTGCTGCGCGTCGAGTTCGGCCGAGCGGGCGTTCAAGTTCGCCATGCTCGCCTCGAAGTCCATGCTCAGGGCCTGCGACTTCAACTGATACTGCTGCGCCTTCGCCGAGTAGAACGAACCGATCACACCCATGAACATGCCGGCGATCGACAGCATCGTGCCGGCCGGCCCGAGGCCGCTGAAGCCTCCTGACGCACCGGGTGCTCCGAAGCTCGTCACGACTCCTATCCTCCTGTTGCGACTTCGAGGGTCAAGCCTACGACCGTCAACGGCAGCGGGTTGCTCTGTCTGATGAGGACCTGACCATCCTCCGACCACCTCTGCAACAACTGCGTTTGCACCTCGGTGGTCTGCAAGGTCGTGGGGACCGGCAGGATTGCGTCGACCAGATTGTTCGAATCGGGTCCGATCTTGAAGTTGCCGGACTCGAACACTCGAACCCACGCCTCGTCGACGGCCTTGGTGCGACCCTTCCCGTAACCGTCGACCTGCATGATCAGCGGCAGGGTCTGCAGGTCCGCCGCGTATGCTAGTCCCGCGTGAACAATAACCGACGGGGTTGCAAGAGTGATCGAGCCGGCGACGATCATCTGCTGCGCCTGCACCAGTCCGTCCGCCAGGATGCTGACGGTCTCTCCGGTCAGGTGGTCGAGGCCGGAGAAGGAGCCGCGGGCCCAGGCCCACGCGGCGGTCGCGACGGCGCGCAGGTCGGCCGGCAGCGACGACTCGATGCGGGCGGTAGCGACCGTGGCGGAGGAGACGGTGAGGATCTCCAGGCGATGCTTCGTGCCAGCCGAAGACGTCAACTCAAGCTCGTCGCCGATGTCGGGCGAAGGGGCGCCGACGGTGAAGATGCCGGGGGCTGCAGCCGTGACCGTGACAGTTTCACCGAAACCCCACGTGATGCCGCCGGTCACGGTGATCGTCTGCGCGAGGTCGAGGTTGGTCCCGTCGAACGTCAAGCCCGAGTCGACGAAGAAGCCGTTCTCGATGCGGACGAACTCCTGCAGTCCCATCCGTTCGACGAAGCGGACCTTGGAGCCAAACGTCGTGCGTTCCACCAGGACGTAGAGTCGGTCCTCCTCCGCCTCGGACACCACGGTGCACGACTTGAACAGCCCTGCTGTGTTGTGCTGGTGCCAAGCGCCGACCTGCTCCTCTGGCACGTAGGTGATTCCCAGCAGGAGTCCTGAAGTGGACACGAACCAGACGATCGGAAGCGGAGCCTTCGCATATGCGAGCTGCACCGTGTCTTCGCCGTCAAACAGGTGCGCGGCCCGCAGCGACAGGTCCCCCGTGACGAAGCTGTTGGCCTGGAAGCTGAACCCCATCTCACGAACATGCCCGCCGCGGGCCGCGCCGAAGATGATCAGGTTGTTCACCACAGCCGGCTGCACGTTGCTCGCGCCGATGTAGCTCTGTGGTCGCACCGAGATCGAGCCCGGAGTGATCGCGTCCGAGTTGATGGGCGTCACGCGATACTCGGCGGAGTTCGCGAGCAGCACGAGGTGCGCGACCGGCACGATGTGCCTGATCGTCGAGCCCTCGCGGGCCGCGATGCGGAAGTAGATCCGGTCGCTATCCTTCACCGGGATCGAATAGGTCAGGTTCGATTCGGTGCTCGACCGCGTCATCCACACGTCCTGCGACTGGACCAGCGGTCCCGCGAAGCACCGCCGCTGCTCGAAGTAGGCGACGGCCGCCGGGAAGTTGCCGGCGGTCCCGGTATGCGTTCCAGCCGGCGATCCGCTCAAGTTGATCGCGACGCCTCCCGACGTCGCCGCGAGCTGGAAGTCGTCCGCGGTCGGGTTGATGACGTAGTAGCTGACGCCCACCGTGATGCCGGTCGGCAGCACGTCGGTCGTGCTGAACACGATCGGCATGCCCGCGAGCAGGCCGTGCCCGACCCGCAGCACACGGTCGGTCGTGAGGTTGAACGTGTAGGATCCGCGTTGCGTCATCGTCGAGTCGAAGATCGGCGGCGAAAGCGACAGGTCGGGCCCGATGTTGTCGTCGCGGAAACCGACGATCGGCGCCTCGACCTCGCCGATGAACCCGAAGAGTCCGGTCTGACGCTTGTAGACGCGGTAGCGAGTCGCGCCGACCACGGTGTTCCACGAGAGGTCGACGAAGGCCCCCGCCACGAACAGGTTGATCGTGACCGGCGCCGCGGATCCCGCAAGAGACTCCTCGTTGTTCGTGCCGATCGCGGTGACCGCGTAGGTGTTCTGCAGGTCCGCGGACAGGGTCACGCTGCGCACGCGGCTCGCAGCTACCACCGTAGTGGATCCCGAACCCACATGCTCGCCGCTCTCGATGGTCTTGAGCGCCAGCGTGGTGGCGGCCGTGGCGCCGACCACGTAGAGGCCGTTCACGATGGTGCCGACGTCGGTGATCTGGACGGGCTCACCCTCGACCAGCGTGTGGTTGGTCGAGGTCGTCAGGATCGCGGGCGTCGCCGCGGTGACTGCGGTCACCTTCATGCCTTCCCCGAGGAACGGCGTCAACACCAGACCAGTTGGAGCCGCGACGGCCGCGTCGAAAATGATGGGCGTCAGCGTCCATTTCGTGGCGCTCAAGCGCTTCAACTCCGCAGCCGGGTAGCGCGGATGCACGAGTGTGAGCACATCGCCAGACTGCACGTAGTGAACGTTGAAGACGTCCTCGTCCGCGTAGTTGTGGGGCACCTCGTAGACGAGGTCCGACGACTCGCGATACCAGAAGTCCGTGCTCGTCGGCGGATGATCGGTGTGCGTGAGCCAAGGCCTCGCCGTGCAGTAGAACGCACCGGCCCCGACCCCGGTGAAGTTGGTCAGATCGCCGATCTCGTAGGCGAAGTGCACGTTGCGCTCGCCAGCGCCGCCGGCCTGCGCGGTGATGTCGATGCGGGTGCCCGCCAGCGCGTTCGCGAGTGTGGTCGCGAACGCGACCTCGTCGGGGTCGACGACGATCGCGAAGACGATGACGCCGGCGGCCAGCAGGCCGGCCGGGCTCGTCGTGAGCGATCCGGCGCCGGAGTAGGTGAGGGTCACCGGGTCGCCGGTCGTCAACCCGTGAGCCGCCGTCAGCAGGACGGCGTTGCCGGCGAGGTCGACGCCGTTCGTGTAGGCCCCGATGGTCGTCGTCGAGATGTTCATCAGCGGCACGTAGGCGGGCGGCGTCGCGTAGAGCAGCGTGGCGCCGTTCGTGTGGAACCTCAGGTAGCCGATGCTCCTGGAATCCACGATCGCACGACCCATCTCGATCACCATGGTCTGGTCCACCGAGAAGGTGAAGGGGAACAAGCGCACGTTCCCCTTGTTGCGCGAGTTCACGTGCATCGACCCGGAACCGATCGTCGTGAGGTCGATCTCGATGCCGGCGAGCGCATTCGCCCTCGTCGTAGCAACGCTGATGATCGCGGCACCGACCCGGATCGCGTAGAAGACCGTGATCACGACGAGCGGCGCCGGAAGCGTGCCACCGCTGAGGAACGAGAATGTGATCGGATCCCCGGTGACCAGACCGTGACTCAGGACGGTCGTGATTTCGTTCAGTGCGGTGTCCACCGACGCAATGGCCCAAGCATTCCGCTTCGTCTCGCGCACGAACTGGAAGCCCGGCCGGTTGAACGCGGGCCCCTGCGGCTTCGGAATGAAGTTGAGGAGCTTGGCGGCGCCGTTCTGGAACTTCAGGTCGTCGATGCGCCCGAACATCTCGGGCGACATCTCGCCGCCCGCGAAGGACCGGCTCACGCTGCGGACGTTGCGCGCCACGGCGGCGCTACCTCCCAGCCATCCAGGGAACTACTTGCTGCGGGTTGTTCAGGCGACGATTGCCATCGCTACTCTCGGCCTTGCCCAGGTAGAACATCATCATGGAGATGGCACGCTTCGCCTCGGCGGCGCCCTCCGCACCCTTGATGATCGGCCCCGCGAGCAGCGCCGCCAACTGCCACGACATGGCCATGACGAACAAGGGCGGATACTGCGTCACGTCTACGACTCTAGCGACGTAGCGCAGCACCGCCGTGTCCTGGTCGGTGTAGAGCACCTTGTTCCCGGCTTGGTCCTGCTCGACCGCGAACGTTTGCGGCACGTAGCTGGTGAACAGCGGCGACAACAGCGTCTGGTTGTCGAAGGTCACCCTGCTCGGCTGCACATAGTCGTCGCTGACACCCGGAGCATGCACCGCCACGATGTTGAGCGCGTCCGCGGGAACCGCGTAGACGAAGTCCCACTCATCCAGCACCGGGGTCGTCACCTTCGTCAGCGCCTTGCGGCGCGCGGCGAAGCCCCACTGCCGCAGCTCCAGTAGCATATCCCGGGCGACCGGGTAGTAGCGAGCGCACAACGCCGCCTGCGCGGATCCGTCCGGCGGCTCGATCGACGTCACCTTGGCGACATCGCCGATGTGCGAGAGCGCGAGGTTGCAGATGTCGACGGCCTTGACCCCGAGACCCTGCGAGATCGCGAGGTCGACCAGCGCGCCCATCGCGTCAGCAACCAACTCGCCGTTCCTCGCCTCACCAACACCGTTGAAGTGACCGAGGTCGGTCACGAGCTTCGGGCTTGCGTCGAAGTTGGCCGTCGCCGCGAATCCGTCCTTCGCGACGAACTCCTCGATCGCGATGTTCACCAGCTTGCCACTGTCGCCGGAGAGCACGACCGGAACCCCGTAGTAGAGGAACGTGCCCGAGAGTTCCCAGGGGATGTTCGTGATGCGAGGATGCACGATCGGGATCTTGGCCGCGGAGCTGTAAGGCGAGAGGCTCACGTCCTGGATCACGCCCCGCAGCCACAGGTAGAACGCGGTCAGCGTCTCGCCGAACATCTCGCGACCCGCCACCGAGAGAGCGTCGGTCTCACCCTGCATGCCGAGGATGCCGATGATCCGCAGCTTCTTCGTGCTTCCCTCCGCCGTCAGGGCCGCCGGAGCCATCACCTGGATCATGCGCTGCAGGCGCGCGGCGAGTCCGTCTGGATTGCTCGGGGTCCAGTCGAGGTGCTTGGTGTAGTCCCACCAGCCGAGCGTGCCGAAGAAGCCAAAGAAGTTCTCCGTGTTCCGCAGGATCTGCCCGGCGCTGTTCACACCAAGATGAATGATGTTGACTCTTCGCCCCAGTTCGATCGACAAGCGCCACGCCAGCTCGATCAGCATGCCAAAACGATCGCCGTAGCTGAACGTCGTGATACCGCGTGGTCGATTGTGGATCCTGCCGTCGCCGAACGCCGCAGGCTGCATGTCATTGTTCGGGTAGCGGAAGCCCTTGCCCGGCAAGAACGCGTGCGGCGAGTTGTTGAAGTGTGGGACCCATGCCTCGTAGATCCACGTCGAAGGAGTGCCGGTTGGCGTGCCGGCGCCGCTCCAGCTCGGCACCGTGAACACGAGCGTGGTGTTGGTGGTGATCGTCGCCCAACTCGTTCCCCCATCGTGCTGGACGCGGATAAACCCGCCAGCGAAGGCATTCGCCACCACCGCGTTGAGAAACGTCAGCGAGGTCGCGGTAGCGGCGGTCGCCGCGTGCGTGGCCGGCGCGGTGTAACTGTCGGTCGCCTCGCAGATGCCGTGGCTGTCGACCCCTTCCAGGAAGGTGAAGGGCAGGAACACCCCGAGGTCCGTGAAGGTGCTGATGCCCGCAGGGAGCGTGTAGCCGGGAGCGAAGACCGTTCCAGCCGGATAGGGCACGACGCTGGTCGCCACGTCCGGCCCTTCCGGCTGGAACGGCGTAAGGACACGCACGTTCTCGTAGCTGGCCCAGCGTCCGTCGGCTCGGACGAGGTAGCCGGAGAACGTCCCGGGCGCGGCTGCCGCCACGACCCAATCGACGACGATGGTCGAGGCGGTATTGGATCGGATGGTCGCGTAGCCGCCGAGCGGCGCGGCGGTCGTGCCGAGCCGGAGTTGCGCGCCGGCCCACTTGTTGGCCACCAGCACCGTGCCGACGTCCAGCGTCTTGTTAGTCCCGGTCTCCTCACCCCCGGCGATGATGATGCCGGTCAGGTTGACGCCGACGTCAGAGAGATCGAGGTGCGGCGACTCGCCGTATCCCTCTGCCTTCGACCCCCACGGGCGGGTGTTCGACTGACCCCACGCGACGAGCGCAACCTCGAAGTCGTCGGACAAGTCGCTGGCGAACTTCAGCATCGTCGTGGCCTTCCGCGCAGAGCCAGCCGCGAAGGATCTACGTCAGGAGGTCGGCAGCATCTCCACCACCGCCGCGCCGGTTCGCGGGATGGTGCTTGGCAAAGCCGGGCGTCGTCCACGGCGGAGGCGACTCCAGACCGGTCTGGAGCGCCCGCTGCTCGTCGACGTCCAGCGGCGCGTCCGCATGCACCACCGGTCCGCCGATCGGACCGCTGTAATCGAACACCTCGCCAGCCTTGTGGAGCTTCTGGTCGGACAGGTAGCACGTCTTCCTTGCGCGAACTCGAACCATCGAGAGCTTTCCTTTCAGGCGACCGTGTAGCCGCTCACGTAGATGTTCTGCAGCTCGTGCTCCTGGGCCGGATTAATCAACAGCCGCGCCGACATCGCGCCAGCGGAGAACGAAGCGGTCGCGAACAGAGGCTGCGTCCATGCGGCCGCGAGGAATCGCTTCATGTAGCCGGCGACGCCGGCAGCGAAGGTGCCGTCACCCGTGGTGAAGCGGCTGATCGGCGCGAGCGGAATGTTGAAGATCGCTCCGAGCGGAAGGCCGGACGCGACGTAGCGCGGAGACGAGAAGTCGGCCGCGATGAACGGACCACCGACTCGCGCGTCCCAGATCGCATTCGTCACGAAGTTGGCCGAGTCGGCCATCACGGGACCGAACTGCAGCGTCGGCGCGAGGACGCCCGCGACGAACGCGGTCGTGACAACGAACTGCATGAAGAGACGCTCGCCGGTGGCGATGTCCACCTTCCGCTGCAGATCGATCACGTTGGTGCTCAGCGTGAACGCGTCGGCCGCAGTGAGCACCTGCGCGGTTGCCACCTCGGTGGCGAAGTCGATGATCATGGTGGATTGTCCTTTGCTGTGAGCCCCCCGGCTCAGCTCACGAGGAAGCCGGAGGGGTAGTTCTTGCGACCACCTTCATGATTCATCACGAAGTCCGTGGTGAATGATCCCGCGGTCAGGGGTCCGGTCGTCACCACGTAGCGCACCCCGAGGAACTTGCGCGACGCGTCCGAGAACGGACCGATCACGTCATGGAAATGCGGGTTCAGTTCGAGAATGACCAACGTGCCCGGAGGCACACCAGTGGCTCCTGCGGCCACGAGGTCGTCCTTGCCGTAGGCGTCGGTCGCGCCGATCACCAAGATGTTGGCCGTGAGCGCACCATCGTCAGCGATGATGGTCTGGAAACCCACCGTCGCCGCACCAGCCGCAGTGGCGCTCGCAACAACAGCGATCTGGAAACGCATTTTCTGACCGGTGCCCATTTCCCGCTCGATCAGACCGAGGTCAATCGAGTTGGTGGACACGGCGGTCGCGGTGACGGCCTGCGCACTGGAGACGCGCAGGAAGTTGTCGGTGTAAACCATGGTTGACTCCTTGTGTGTTGCTCCGGGCGGTCAGACCACCCGCGCCTCCGTGTTGAGGATCTGGTCGCACAGCCGACAAGGAATACCCATGAAGGTTAGCATCGCCGTCGGCGACGTGCCGAACTGCGTCAGCGCAGCGTTGACGTTGAGCACGTTCTGCGACTTCTCCAGCCCGAGACGCTGGAGACCGCTGTAGACCGTGCGGTTCATGTAGAACGCGGGCTTGCCCAGCCCGAAGCTCGGGATGCGGGCCGTCGCCTGCGCCATCCGGTGGACGATGTGCGTGAAGCTGGTCGGCAGTTGGGCAGCCGCCAGCGCGACGAGGTCGCTCACGTCGATGTTGGCGACGCGCACCGTGAACCGCCAGTCCTTGACGACGAGCCCGTTCTTCCACTGGAACCACTCGACCAGCGCCTGCATGCGCAGGCCGGCGCCGCCAGCCTCGTAGACGGTCTGCTCGCCGAAGTCGCGTTGCATGAGGCCCGCGGTGCTGCCCTTCGGGAACGGACAGAACACGGTGTTGTCGCCCCACACGACCAGCCAGATCGAGGTGTTGTCGGCACCAGCGCCGCCGCCGTCGATGATGTTCTGCCCGTTGCCAGCGGCAAGTTGGGAGTAGCGACCCGAGAGTCCGAGGAACTCCTTCGGGTCGGTCGCCGGGTTGCCGTAGAACATCGTCTGCGCCATCTCCTGGTTCATCGCCTCCAGGAACAGGCGAGCCTCGCTGAGACGGAACTCAGCGGTGTTGCCGTTGAGCATCGCGAGGTCCTTGTCGACCTCCGAACGAGCTTCGAGGATCGAGCAGGCCTCATCGACCTGCGCGGTCGTGCCCTTGCTCGGGGCGATACCCTGGTTCAAGGCTCGCCAGTAGACCGTCGGCAGACCCGTCGCGATCACCACGCGGTGTCCGGTCGGCAGGTTGCCCTGCACGAACACGCAGTCCGCAAGGATCTCGTTGGTCTGCGACAGAAGGTTCGCGATGACCGGGATGTTGCCCTCCGGGTCGACGCGCTTGGCCCAGTCGGCCAAGGTCAGGTTGTTGGTAGAGAGAACCGCCATGTCATGCGCTCACGTGTGTTGGGTAGAGCTTCTTCGCCATGACCGCGGGATCGTTCACGTCAACGCTGCCCTCGCCGCCACGGCCCGCCACGAACCTGTCTTCGCTGATCGCCTGTCCGACCTTGAAGAACAGCCGGATCACATCCGGATGATCTCCCATGCCGGACTCGTTCAGCAGCTTGCGAAGAGCTGGACTCCCGAACTTGTCGAGCGCCTTCTTGGCGACCGCCATGTTCGAGTCGAACTTGTCGCCACCGAACTCCTTGTCGGACTTCGTCTGCGACTTCCACCCCTCACGGATGGACTCCATGCGTTGGAGGTTCTGCTGGTGCACCACGGGTGCAACCTTGTCCAGGATCTTCTGCGCCGCTGCCTGACTCAGATCGAGTTCTCGCGCGACCGTCGAGTAGGCACCGAGCACCTCATCGTCGAACGCCACGTGGTCATCATGGACCGTGAACTCGTAGAGTTCCGGCGCGTTCGTCTTCGGCGCGTCGGTCTTCATCCCCTCGGCCTTGACCGGTGGAACCTGAGCAGCGGCTAGCTGCTGCTGTTGCTGCTGCACCTCACCGCCCGTCTTCGCGGGTGCCGGCGAGGTCAGTGCCGTTTTGCCGTCAGCTATTGGTGTCGTTTCGGGCATCGTCGGCGCTTCTGTCGTCTGCGTTCTCTGTCAGCATCATCGTCCACACGCGCGCGGGGCACACCCGCTTGATCAGCCGCTGCAGGGCGATGCCGAACTCGCGTCTTCCTTCTCGGCGCGCCATCACGCCGTAGTTCTGATCGAAGACGCTCTCGTCGAGACCGGCCTGCAAGAGGATCCGCCGCACCACGCGGCGACCACGCTTGTCGGACATCAGCCACCGGAAGTCTCCCTCCTCGTTCTCACGGTCGACCTGCTCACGCGCGGCTTGTTCGTCTGCCACGCGCTGGATCTCCGCGAGATCAGTTGGGTCTTGGACCCGGTAGCTCACGGAGCAGAATCCTAGGGAGCACCTCCCCCTGCGTCCAGCCCCAAAAGCACACCTACTTCTTCTTGTAGGTATGGAACTTAGCGGGGGGCCTGCCGGCGGCCTTCCGCTTGCTGTTCGTGATCCTGGCCGCGGACTCCTTCAGCTTGTCGTCGGACCAGTCCGGATGCTGCTTGCGCAGCGCCTGCTTGATCTTCTCGTAGTCCTCGGGCATGAGAGCCTCCTGTTCGAGGTTGGGAACGACGACCCGGAATCTCCGCTCCAGGTCGTCGAGCCTGGATGAAACAACCGTGAGTTCGT
>Ga0247727_10008891_pt1 | contig 18459 bp, 17 predicted proteins | sample WisWelCaveWW1625_FD_202498 | JGI IMG/M metagenome (GOLD analysis project Ga0247727, IMG submission 202498) | Biofilm microbial communities from Wishing Well Cave, Virginia, United States - WW16-25 | ecosystem: Environmental > Aquatic > Deep subsurface > Groundwater > Cave microbial mat | place... | reverse complement strand
CCGCGCTCGCCAAGCGGGACATCGGCCGACGTGGCCCTCCGCGCCTGCGGGCGCTGCGGTCCACGCAGCCGAAGTGGCGCTTGGGCGAGACGCGGACCCCGCGGCAGGCGTCGCGCCGGCCGCGCTTGGAGTTGAAGTGAACCTCTTGTAGTCGATCCCGAGACGCGCGGCCGTCACGCCGCCCGCAGGCGGGGCGCAGCGGGCGTGATGCAGGTCCCCCCTTTCGCCGGCCTTCGGCACGCCCCCCGGCGGGCCGCCGGGGGGCTCGGCGGTGCACGGCGCCGCGCGCGACCTTTTCCGCCGGGCTGGCGTCCCGGCGAGTGTTGTGCCAAGATACGCGCGCGAGGACCACCCCGGCAGGCCGTCGGCGCGGGGACGGACGGCCCCCGACAGGACAGCAGAGGAGACACGATGAAGGCGACGACCAGAGAAGCAGGCAAGGTACGGATCATCGACCTCAAGGGGAGGATCACCCTCGGTGCGGGCGATCTCGAGCTCCGCAAGGCGGTCCAGGAGCAGATCGACGCGGGCAACACCGCCATCGTGCTCAACATGCAGGGTGTGGACTACGTCGATTCGGCCGGCCTCGGCGAGCTGGTGGCCTGCAAGAAGCGCGCGGCGGCGAAGGGCGGCAACGTCAAGCTGATCATGCCGACCGAGTCGGTGTACAAGGTCCTCTCCATCGTCTCCCTGCACCTCGTCTTCGAGATCTTCGACAACGAGGCCAAGGCGATCGGCTCCTACTAGCCGCCCGGAACCGCCCGCGTGAAGCGCCTCCGGCTCGAGGTCGGTGAGGGCGACGGCGGCCGGACCCTCCAGGCCCTCCTGCACGACAGGGCCGGCATCAGCCACGAGCAGGCGCGCGGCCTCATCGACGCCGGGGCCGTCCGCGCCGCCGCGGCGGCGGGCGGCGCCCCGACCGGCGCCCCTCCCATCCCCGTCCGCCCGGGCGACTACGCCCGCCGGGTCAGGACGGGAGAGGTCTTCGAGGCCTCCTGGGACGACCGCCAGCGCTACCGCCCGCGCCCGAAAGAGCGACCGGGCAGGGGCTACAAGGTCATCCACCGGGACGATCAGGTGGTCGTGGTCGACAAGGGGCCCGAGGTCCTCTCGGTCCCGTCGGCGCTGCGGGCGGAGGACAGCCTGGTCGAGCGCCTCCTCGAGACCGAGCGGGCCCGGGGGGTGCGCAAGCCTGCGCTGTTTCCCGTGCACCGGCTCGACCGCGACACGTCGGGCCTCCTCCTGTTCGCCCGCACCCACGCTGCCGGCGTGTCCCTGAAGGCCCAGTTCGCCGCCCGCACCGTCGAGCGCCGCTACCTGGCGGTGGCGGAAGGCACGCTCGAGGCCGACCATGGCCGCTTCGCGAGCCGGCTGGTCGAGGATCCCCGCACCCTCAAGGTCAGGTCGGCCCGGCGCAAGGAAGAGGGGCGCGAGGCGGTGACCGAGTACAGGGTCACCGAGCGGCTGCCGCAGGCGACCGTCGTGACCGTCCGCCTCGGCACCGGTCGCAAGAACCAGATCCGGGTGCACTTCGCCGAGGCCCGCCACCCGCTGGTCGGCGACCGCCGCTACGGCCGCGCCTCGCCGCTCATCGGCCGGACCGCCCTGCACGCCATGACCCTGGCCTTCACGCACCCCGCGACCGGGCTCAAGGTGTCGTACCAGTCCCCCCTGCCCGCCGACCTGCGCCAGTTGCTGCGGAGACTGCGGGCGCGGCCCGCCTGAGGATCGGTTATCCTAAAGGCCATGGCCACCGTCGCCACCACCACGACCCTCTCGGTCACCGACAACCGCACCGGGAAGACCTACGAGATCCCGATCAAGGACGGCACGATCAGGGCCATGGACTTGCGGCAGGTCAAGATCGATCCCGCCGACTTCGGGCTGATGTCGTACGACCCGGCCTTCACGAACACGGCCGCGTGCCGGAGCGCCATCACCGAGATCGACGGCGACCGCGGCATCCTCAACTACCGCGGCTACCCTATAGAGCAGCTGGCCGAGCACAGCACCTATCTGGAGACCGCTTACCTCATTTTGCACGGCGAGCTGCCGACGAAGACGCAGTACGAGGAGTGGGTGCACAACATCACCCACCACACCATCCTGCACGAGAACATCAAGAAGTTCATCGACGGCTTCCGCTACGACGCCCACCCGATGGGCATGCTGGTCAGCACCGTCGCCGCGATGTCGACCTTCTACAAGGAAGGGAAGGAGATCCTGAACCCGCGGCACCGGCGCGAGCAGCAGTACCGGCTGATCGCCAAGGTCCCGACGCTCGCGGCGTTCGCCTACCGGCACAGCGTCGGGCTGCCGTTCGCCTACCCCGACAACGAGCTGTCGTACAGCGCCAACTTCCTGAACATGCTGTTCAAGATGACCGAGGTGAAGTACCGGCCGAACCCGGTCATCGAGCGCGCCCTCGACGTGCTGTTCATCCTGCACGCCGACCACGAGCAGAACTGCTCGACCAGCGCCATGCGCGGCGTCGGCTCGGCGCACGTCGATCCGTACTCGGCGGTGGCCGCCGCGATCGCCGCGCTGTACGGGCCCCTGCACGGCGGCGCCAACGAAATGGTGTTGAGAATGCTCGACGAGATCGGATCGGTGGCGCGCGTCCCGGAGTTCATCAAGCGCGTCAAGGGCGGCGAGGTCAAGCTGATGGGCTTCGGGCACCGGGTGTACAAGAACTACGACCCGCGCGCCCGCATCATCAAGCACATCGCCGAATCGGTGTTCGAGGTCATGGGCAGGAACCCGCTGCTCGAGATCGCCCTCGAGCTCGAGCGCATCGCGCTGCAGGACGACTACTTCGTCAGCCGCAAGCTGTACCCGAACGTCGACTTCTACTCGGGCCTCATCTACCAGAGCCTGAGGTTCCCGGTCGACATGTTTCCGGTGCTCTTCGCCATCCCGCGCACCGTCGGCTGGCTGGCCCAGTGGGAGGAGATGCTGCTCGACCCGGAGCAGAAGATCGCCCGCCCGCGGCAGGTCTACACCGGCCAGGCGCGCCGCGAGTACGTCGCAATGGAGTCGCGCGCCTGACGGCCGCCGGGCCCGCGGACCGGCCGCGCGTCCTGCTGCTCCTCCCGACCAGCACCTACAAGGCCGCCGACTTCCTGGAGGCGGCCGACCGTCTCGGCGTCGAGCCCGTCGTCGGCTCCGAGGAGCGCCAGGCGCTCGAGGGGATCGCCCCCGGCCGGACGGTCATGCTGCCGCTGTCCGACCCGGAGGCGGCGGCGCGCGCCATCGCCCTGTTCGCCCGCGACCGGCCGCTGCGCGCCGTGCTGCCGACCGACGACGCCACCGCCGAGGTCGCGGCGCGCGCCGCCATGCTCCTCGGTCTGCCGCACAACCCGCCCGAGGCGGCCCGCGCCGCCCGCCGCAAGGACCTGATGCGCGCCCGCCTGCGCGCCGCCGGGGTGCGCGCCCCGCGCTTCCGCCTGGTGCCCTGCAGGCCGTCGCCCGACGACAGCGCGCTGGCGGCGCTCGCGGGCGGGCAGGAGTATCCGTGCGTCCTCAAGCCGACTTTCCTGGCCGCCAGCCGCGGCGTCATCCGCGCCGATGATCCGGCGGCCTTCGCCCTTGCGTTCCGGCGCATCGAGGCGTTGCTGCGCCGCGACGACGTCGCCGGGCGCGGCGACGACGAGGCGCTCGGGCATCTGCTTGTCGAGGAGTACGTCGCCGGCGAGGAGGTCGCGCTCGAAGGGCTGCTGCGCGACGGCCGCCTCAAGGTCCTGGCGCTGTTCGACAAGCCCGACCCGCTCGAGGGGCCGTTCTTCGAGGAGACCCTCTACGTCACTCCCTCGCGGCGCCCCCCCGACGAGCAGCGCGCGATCGCCGCCGCCGTCGCCGGGGCGGCGCGCGCCCTGGGCCTGCGCGACGGGCCGGTGCACGCCGAGGCGCGCCTCGACGCCCGGGGCGCGTCGATCATCGAGGTGGCGGCGCGATCGATCGGCGGCCTGTGCGCCCGGGCGCTGCGGTTCGGGGCCGGCATCTCCCTCGAGGAGCTGCTGATCCGCCACGCCCTCGGTCACGACGTCGAGACCCTCGAGCGCGAGCACCGCGCCGCCGGCGTCATGATGCTGCCGATCCCGCGCGCCGGCATCCTCGTGGCCGTCGACGGCGCCGCGGCGGCGCGCGCCGTTCCCGGGGTCGAGGACCTGGTCGTGAGCGCGACCGTCGGCCGGCCGGTCGAGCCGCTGCCGGAGGGGCACGCCTACCTCGGGTTCCTGTTCGCGCGCGGCGACGAGCCCGCGGCCGTCGAGGCGGCGCTGCGCGAGGCGCATCGCCGCCTGTCGATCGCCATCGAGCCGCCCGAGGCGCAAGGGAGGACCGCGTGACCGGAATCCCGGCGCCGCCCGTCATCGCCCCGCCGCTGCGGGACCGCGGGGGCTTCCTGACGTTTCTCGGCATCGTCGAGATCGTCCTCGGCGTGCTGTCCGCGACCTTCGGCCTGCTGATCCTGTTGTCGATGGCGGTCACGCTGCCCGCGGGCGCCGACGTGCCGGCGGCCCAGCGGATGGCGCTCGGGATCAACCTGATCCTCTACGCCGGGTCGGCCGTGTTCCTGGTCGTGATGGGCATCGGCACGATGCGGGTGCGCCGCTGGGCGCGCGTCCTGATGCTGATCGTGTCGTGGTCGTTCGTCGCCTCCGCGATCCTCGGCATCGCCGTGGCGGGTGTGATGCTGCCGGGGATCCTGGAGCGGGTCGATCCGGGACCGGCCGGCCCCGCGTTCGCGCGGATCGCCGTCGCCGTTGCCCTCGCTGCGACCGCCGGCGTGATGATCGGCCTGCCGCTGTTCTTCATCCTCGCCTACAGCGGGCGGCATGTGAAGCACACCTTCGCGACGCGCCACCCGGAGCCGGGCTGGGTGGACCGCTGCCCGGCGAGCGTCCTCGTCCTGAGTCTTCTGATGGCGCTCTTCGGCCTGGTCCAGCTTGCCGGCTCGTGGAGCGGTTTCAACGTCCTCTTCGGCGTGCCGCTCCAGGGTCCCGCGGCGGTCGCGGTCAATCTCGTGCTGGGCGCCGTCTGGCTCGCGCTCGGCTGCGGGCTCTATCGTCTGAGCCGCGCCGCGTGGCTGGCCGGCATCGCCTTCACCGCGCTCATTCACGTCTCGGGCTTCCTGGTCTACCGCAACATCTCGTTCCTCGAGCTGACCTACCGCCTCGGCGGGGGAGCGGCCGAGGCCGGCGTCATGGGGGGGATTGCGCCCTTCGTCGAGCGCTGGACCGGGGTGTTCGCGCTGGGGTCGGGGGTCGCCTGGGTCCTCGCCCTGCTCGCCGTTCGGCGCCACTTCAGGGGTGGCGCGCATGGTGGCGCGATGCCCGTCGGCGGCCCGGCATGAATCAGTTACAGCGTCCTGGTCCGCCAAGAGGATTGCTATCGAACAGGTTATGCGGGACCAGGTCGAAGCCGGACCAGTGAACAAACGTAATCCCCTCGCTCACGTTGCTTGGATCACCGGGTTCATGGTCCTCATCGTGTGGATCGTGATGTGCGGCGGACTTGTACCAGAGGATTACATCGTTTCCGACAATCGACTCCTCGTCGCTGAAGTGAGCCAGGACATAACTGTTCGGTGCCAGATGTGGGTCGATCCAGTTCAACCTTTCCGACGAGTGGAATACCGTGACGTAGAAATCATGCAATGTCCACTCCTCGCCATACCCGAAGTGCAGGGACTTTCCCGAACGGACCGGAACAAGCTCATAGCCGATATTGTTGCCATAGGAATTGACCGAAGCGTCGGTCAGGACGACAGAGGTAAACTCCGGGTCCGCCCAGTCCAGCCAACCCTCATGCGGACCGCACGTCGTAGTGCCGCAGAACGGAGGCCAGAACACATCTTCGGCCTTTAGCAGGTCTGCTTGAGACAATGGCTCGCGATGGCTGAGTGCGCGAACCGTATCACCACCCGCACCGTTGAGGTCCATGTCCACGCGCCAGAGCCCGGTGTGCATGTGGGCCTCCTGGCTGTGTGCCGGACTTGTGTATCCGGTGTTGCCCATCCGAAACGTGATGCGGCCGTCGTCATGGAATCCATATTGAATGATGTTGTCATAATTCCCGCCGTCGTAGACGCCCCAGATCAACAGCCCTTGTCCGCGGCGCGAGGCGGAAGTGGATGTGAGGCTCGGAGGCGAACCGTCCTTGCACATCCATGCAATGCCGCGATCGAGGCACGACTCGGCGACGATCGTCGGCGCGGTCTCTCCTGCGAGGGTCACCAGTGTTCCGTTCGGTCCTGCATCCTGGGTTGTTACCCTATGCATGCATGCCCCCGGGGTGTTGGGGCAAAACTGCATGTCGTAGGGCCGGAATGTGGTGTCTTCATGATACGGGACAAAGATCTCCGCCAGGCCGGCATCGTAGATGACGTCCATCCATGGGCTGGACGGGGAGCGCTTGAAGTACACCGGACCCAGCCAGATGCCTTTTCTGCCGGTGTCCCGTACACAGACCCGCCAGGCCGTTTCCGCGGAGCTTTGTTGAACACAGGCCGTGTCCGTTCCCGAGAAGCAGTAGGTAGCGGGATCGCATGTCGAGAAGGTGCAGCCGGCTGCTTGCCCACCAGCGTCCACCGGATCTGCGATGGCCCGCCGCGTGACCACGGTTTCCCTTGACACGGCGTCCGCTCGACTCTCGAAGGTCCGCTTGTTGTGAGCGTCCGGCTTCCCGGCTCCTGCCGCTTCCGCGGCGACGAGCAGGATCCCCAGCACGGTGAGCGGAACTCCCAGGCGGTTTTCAGGCTTCATGCTCACCTCCCTCGTGATCGTGCTCTTGCGGACGAAGCTGTAGCCCACACCACGGGACCCTTGTGAATGGGACGCGACAGTGACGTCCAGATACGCGCAACGGGAGAATTCGTCAAGGGGGTTCATCCGACAGGGGGTTCATCCAACATGGATTCACCCGACACTGCGATGTACGCGCCACCGTGTGTGCGATACTCTCGGCCGCTCGCGGTCGTGCCGGCCAGGCCCGGCACCGTGAAAGACCGGGCGTCGCCGCTGGCCGGGGTGATGGGAGAGACGAGATGAGGGTTCGGGTGTCGCGGGCGCTCGTCGTGGCGGCGATTGGAATCGGGATGGCGCCGCCGGGGGTCGCGGTCGTGGCGGGCGCCGCCGACACGCGTCGCGCCGCGGCAGACACGGCTCGCGCCGGCGGCGAAACGGTCGACCTCGAGGCCATCCACCGCATCAAGGACGAGGCGTTCGGCCGGTCGCAGGTGATGGACCACCTCTACAGCATGACCGACGCCAACGGCCCGCGGCTGACCGGTTCGCCCGGCCTGAGCAGGGCCGCCGCCTGGGCGGTCGAACGCTTGCGCGGCTGGGAGATGGCGGCACCGCGCCTCGAGACCTGGGGCCGGTTCGGCCGCGGCTGGTCGGTGGAGCGGTTCGCGCTCGAGATGACCGACCCCGTGTACACGCCGCTCACCGCCGCGCCGCGCGCCTGGTGCGCCGGCACGGGAGGCCGGGTCGCCGGGGACGTCGTCACGGCGCCGCTCTGGAGCGAGCGCGACGAGGAGACGATCCGCTACGACCTGGCGCGCTACGGCGCCCGGGTCGACGAATACGTGGCGCGCTGGCGCGGCAGGCTGCGCGGCCGCTTCGTGCTGATCGACCCGGTGCGCTCGCTTGCCGCGCCCGACAAACCGGTGGTCGTGCGCTACGGCCCAGCCGATCTCGACGCGCTCCTCGCGGCGCCGGATCCGCGGCCGGTCCCGAAATGGGAATGGCCCCTCGACAGCCTGCCGGCCGACGAGAAGGAGCGCAACGCGCTGACCGGCTACCTGCCCCAGGAGGTGTTGTCCGACTTCAACGTCCGCCGGCTGCGCATCGGCGACCGCCTGAACGCCTTCCTGCGCGAGGAAGGGGTGCTCGGTGTCCTGGCTTCGGATCGGCGCGGCGCCGGCGGCATCGTCTTCGTCGAGCGGTCCGGCTCGTGGTCGCTCGAGACGCCGCCGGCGCCGCCGACCGTCGTGGTCGCGCCCGAGGCCTACAACCGCCTGGCGCGCCTCGTCGAGCGCGGGCCGGCGCCGAAAGTGGCGCTCGACCTCGCGGTGCGCCTCGACGAGTCGTCGCCCGAGGCGTTCAACGTCATCGCCGAGATACCCGGCGGGCGCCGCCGCGACGAGGTGGTCATGCTGGGCGCCCACCTCGACTCGTGGCACGGCGGCACCGGCGCCACCGACAACGCCGCCGGCTGCGCCGTCGTCATGGAGGCGGTGCGCATCATCAGGACGCTCGGCCTGCGCAACGACCGCACGATTCGCCTGGCGCTGTGGAGCGGCGAGGAGCAGGGCATGCTGGGTTCGCGCGCCTACGTGCGCGAGCATTTCGCCGACCCGGTCACGATGACCCTCCGGCCCGGCCACGCCGGGCTGTCGGCCTACTTCAACCTCGACAACGGCACCGGCCGCATCCGCGGCATCTACCTCCAGGGGAACGACGCGGCGCGGCCGATCTTCGAGGCCTGGCTGGCGCCGTTCCGCGACCTCGGCGTGAGCGCGATCACCATCCGCAACACCGGCCGCACCGACCACCGCCCCTTCGACTCGGTCGGCCTTCCCGCGTTCCAGTTCGTGCAGGACCCGGTCGACTACGACACCCGCACGCACCACTCCGACATGGATGTTTACGACCGGGCGCAGGCGGGGGACCTGATGCAGGCGGCGGCGGTGATGGCGTCGACGGTCCACCACGCCGCCAACCGCGAGGCCATGATGCCGCGCAAGCCGCTGCCGCCGCCGCTGCCACCGAAGAAGGCGGGGACGGACGGCGCGGCGCCGGCGGGCAACGCGGCGCCCGCGGCTGGCGCGCCGTAGCGCCGAGTCGCGCCCCTACAGGCTGAAGGGTCCCTCGCAGATCGTCCGGTCGAGCGGCCGGCGGTCGCTGGGCGACTCGCGCGCCTGCAGTTTTTCGGGCAGCGCCTCCTTCGGCCCCGGCTTTCCGACCGCGACCATCGCCAGGACCTGGTACCCCTCCGGGATGGCCAGGGTCGTTCGGGCGCGCTCGTAGTCGAACCCCTCCATGCCATGCACCACGAGACCGCGCAGGGTTCCCTGCAACGCCAGGTTCTCCCACGCCGCCCCGGTGTCGAACGCGTGGGTCACCGACGGCCTGCCATTGTGGTCGAACGTTGTCTTCGACACGAGCACCAGGAGAACCGCGGCCTCTCGCGCCCAGACTTTGTTCCCCTGGACGAGGAGATCGAAGAACAGCGGCCAGTGCGCGCTGTCGCGCCGGGCGTAGAGGATTCGCCACGGCTGGTTGTTGCCGGAGGACGGCGCCCAGCGCGCCGCCTCGAACAGGATCATCAGATCCTCGTTGGCGATCGCCTCGCCCGACATGGCGCGCGGCGACCAGCGGTCGATGAAGAGCGGGGCCACCGGGTGATCGGCACGGCGTATCTCGCTGCCTCGGATCATGGAGGGCATCGTCCGTCCTCGTAGGGTGCAAGTCCCCCGACAGTGACCGTCATTCTAACCGCCGGGGGTGGCGGGACGCGATCCCCGATCGGCGGGCTCGGTCGGCGGTTCCGCCGGCGGCGCGACGACGAACGGCACGGGCAGCGACACGACGGGCCCGTCGGCCGGACGGGTGCTCAGGATGTAGAGGTAGCGACCCGGCTCGAGCGGCCCGGTCGGGACATCGTCCACGCGGCGCCGGCACGGGTTCGGCGCGGCGCCGGCCTGCGGGCCGCCCGCGTGCGCTTCACCCGCCGCCGCCCCGCCCCCGCCCGACGCGGCGTCGCGCTTGGCGAGGCGGAACAGCGGCACATCGTCCCTGCTCAGGAGCGCCACGGCCTCGGAAGGCGCTCCGCCGGGCACAGGGCAGAGCCACGACTCGAAGACGAGCGTCGCGCCGTGGCGGATCGGCAGCGGGGCCACCGGCGCGGGCCCGGAGTCCTGGGCACCGGTGACCTGCGCGCCCTTGACTCCGCCGCCGGGGCCGGCGGCGTCCTCGCTGACGAGCGGCAGGGGCGAGCGGACGCGCAGGGAGCGATCGGCGAGCATCACGGGACCGGCGACGCCGCCGCGCTTCGGGTCCGGCAGATCGATCAGCGCCTCGGCGCCGCCGAAGACGTTCGCCACGCGGTCGCGGACGAATGCGGTCATGCGATAGCGGCCCGGGCGGAGGCCGGTGAACTCGCGCGCGTGCAGGAGGGCGGCGTCGGGGGCGCCGGTCGCGCCGGCGGAGCCGACGGAGGTGGCGAGCATGTCCCACTGGCCGTGACCGTCGAGGCGCTGCAGGCGGGCGCCGATCTCCCAGCGCGCCTCGCGTCGGACACCGACCGGGATGAGCACGAGCGAGCGGACGTCGACCGCGACCTGGGCGGCGATGTCCCAGGACCGCCCGGTCACGCGCAGAGGGACCAGGGCGGCGCCGACGGCGATGTCCTGCGCCGAATCCGGCATGGCGAGCACGGCCGAGGCCTGCCGCAGCCAGATGTCCTCCTCACTCAGGAGCCGCATCCGGTAAAGGGGGCGCAGTCGGACGCCGCGGGCGGTGATCGACACGCTGGAGACGCTTCGCGAGAACGATTCGACCGGCTCGAGTCCCAGCACGTAGCGGCAGCGGCAGCCGCGTCCCGCGGTCCTCACGAGGTTGAAGAAATCGGCCTGGCCGAGGTTGTATGCGCCGCCGGTCGCCTCGGCCAGGGTGGCGTCGAGGCCGAGGGTTTGCTTGTTCATGCGGGCGCGCAGCGGGACCATCCCGGAGACCAGCGGATAGATGGCGGCGTGGGCGGCGGTGGCCTCGGCGCCGATCTGTTCCGCGAGCGTGTAGTGCCTCTGGTCGTCCTGCTGAAAGTAGAGGGGGCCCGGCGCCATCATGCCGTTCTCGTGGAAGTAGAGCAGGACCTTGCGCCCCGGCATCGCGCCGAGGCGCGCGAGGAACATCTTGAACGCCTCGAGCGAGCGCCGGCCGTGCGCAGCCTCCTCCCGGGCGCTGTCCGGGCAGGTCGACGGGTCGATCGACTCGCACACATCGACGCGCCTCGGCATGTCGTAGGCGAACGGATCGATCAGGATCGGGTTGCGGTCGGCCGCATCGAGAACCTGGAGGAGGCGGTCGCGGTCGGACGTGGGGTTGGCGAGGGTCAGGAGGCCGCGGCTCGTGATGTAGGCCGCGATCATCGCCGGCTCGTCAGGCGCCCTGACCTCGCGAACCCAGCGGCGCGCGGCCTCGAGCGCGTCGTGGCGGCCGGCCGGGCGGAGCTGGCCGAAGTCGATATACAGGACGAAGAGCGGCCGGTCGCCCGGCGGCGGAAGGGGAGGGGCGGGAGCGCCGGCAGGCGCGGCCGGATTCGCGGCCGCGACGCCCTGCGCCGTCGCCGGGATGACGCCCGGTCCCGGCGGGTCATCGCAGGCGCAGAAGTCGTCGACGCTGACCACCGTCCACAGCCGGCCGTTGCGCCGCACGGTGAAATCGCCGGCCTGCAACCCGCGCAGCGGCTTGCCGGCCCTGTCGACCGCCTCGATGTCGAGGAGGATGAGGCTGACGCCGGTCTTCTCGATGAGGCCGGAGGCCGGCGTGGAAGGTGGCGGCTCCTTCTCGGCGCCCGCCGACGGGATTATCCCGATGAGCAGGACCGCGACGAGGAGCGCTGCGGCGAGCAGCGCCGCGGCAGGCAAAGCCACCGCCGGCCCGGCCCCGACTGATCTCCGCGACGGCGCCGTTCGGGTCTCGAATGGCCCCTTCCGGAACATGGCACCCCTCATCGAGGTTCACGCACGAGTCGCACCTCGTCACCGACGGCGATGTCGCCGGCCTCGATCACGAAGCAGTTGAGCGCCATCTTCCCCTCGAAGCGGTCGTAGATCCCGCGGGTGATCCCCTTGTCCTGGGCCAGCGTGTCTGGGTCGAACGACGTCATGACACAGCGCAGGCGCAGGTCCCGGACGCCGATGAGCGCTGCGCCGATGCTCAGGCAGCCGCCCGGCCAGGCGCGCGCCCGGCCCGGCGATGGCGACGACGCGGGCGGCGACCTCCGGGCTGCTCCAGGGACGACCGTCGACGAGCGGCTCGCCGTCCGACCCCAGCGTGGCCTTGAGGCCGAGAAGGCGCGGGTGGGTGCGCGACGTGGTCACCCGGCCCTCCTCGCCCTCGACGTGCACCACGCGGTCGCCCTCGAGCCCGAGCGGCCCAAGGCGCGCACGGCGCAGCCGCTCGCCGGCCATCGTCTTCACCGGATAGCGCCAGATCTCGGCGACGGTCATGGCGTCTGGAGACACCGTCATGGCAAGCGTCGGCCTCGGGCTTTCACCGCCGGGAGCCACCGTCGCACCTCCGCGCAATAGGTTTCGTACGCCGGCCCGAACAGGCGTCGTAGGGTCGGTTCTTCGTAAAGGACAACGAACAGGTGAAACCCGGCCAGGACAGCGAGCCCATATGCCAGAAGCCGGCCCGATGCGAACAGCAGTGCTTCTCCGAGGATGACCGTGGAGACGGCAATGTACATGGGGTTGCGGGTGAAGCGGTGGGGCCCCCTGACGACCAGTGTCCGCGGCGGGTCGATGGGGGCGGGAGTGCCGCGGCCGACGTGTGCGAAGCCCCAGACACAGGCGAGGTAGAGCGCGCCGCCGAGGAGTACGAGAGCGAGACCGGCATATCGCAGGGCCCCCGTGTCACGCGGCACCAGGCGCGACGACGAAGCGAGGATGGCGTACGGGACGAGACCCGCGACCGTGCCGGGGACCAGGACGGTGAACGCCAGGTTCTTGAGGAAGAGCACGTCAGCCGCCTTTCCTGCGCCGGGGCCGCGCCCGGTCGCCGGGTGACCTGGGCCGGCGCTTCGGGGCGCGCGCCGGCGCGACGCACGCGTGAGCTCGCCGGACCAGGTCCTTCAGCAGCCGCCAGTCGACATCGCCGTCGACCCAGGTGCTGACCCAGCCACGGTTGCCGCCATAGGGTGCGCGGAAGAACCGGACGTCGTCGATCAAAAGCTCCTCGACTCCCGCCTCGACCTTCACCGCGATCGAAGGACGGCCACGGTACACCTCGAAGGTCGCGAACGTCCTCCTGCCGACCCGGAAGTTGGGGTGGCCCCAGGATTGGGCCTCGGTGACATCGGGGAGGGAGAGGCAGAGAGTGCGGAGTGTGTCGAGCGCGCGACCTGGTGATTTCATCCCTTCACCATGGCATGGCTGAGTATGGCGCGAGCGCTCGCGTCGAAGGCGTGGACCATGCCCCGGGGTTCGGGAGAGTGTCCGCACAGGCTTTCTCTGTGTCAAGGACCGGGACCCGCAGGCGCTTTGTTGGGTTTGGGCCGGCTGAGCGTTTGTGGAGGGTAGGCAGCACCGAACAACCGGCTGCCTGCCCCGAATCGCCGGAGGGTTTCGTCCCATGCACCGACCTTCAACGCTCGAGTACTCGTCCGATCGGTTCGCGCCAGCGCCCAGGACAGCGCCCCGGGTGCTCCGGGCGGCCCTGGTGTGCATCGTGCTCCCGTGGAGCTCCGCGCTGGCCACCCTGCCCGGACCGGCGGCGGCCAACCCCGACTCGATCGCGACCCTCGAAGGCGCCGCGGTCACTTTCGACCCGCTGGAGAACGACAACGGGCCGCTGACGACGTCGACCCTGAGCATCGTCCTTCCGCCCCAGCACGGAACCGCCGGCGCCAATCCGGCGACGGGGCACATCACCTACCAGCCGGCCGCCGGCTTCAACGGCCAGGACACGTTCAGCTACCAGGCGTGCGAGGCGCCCCTCCTGAACTGCCGCATCGCGGTGGTCACGGCCCAGGTCACGATGTGGGGGGCGTACCGGGTCCTGTACAACCGGGCGCCCTACGGCAGCTACATCGCCACCGACTGGTACACCAACAATCCCGAGGGGAGTGACGAGTTCCGCCTGCCGCTCGGGGGCCCCGAGTGCGCGCTCTCGCGCGACCGCCGCCAGATCGCCTGCGGTCTCATGGTGGCCGATTTGGACGATCCGTCAAACTTCATCAACATCGGCGTCCCGAACAACGTCGCCCTGATCGGATCGCCGCACAGCCTGTCCTGGTCGCCCACCGGCCACAGGGTCGCCTTCGAAGCCTACGACGCGATCTCGGGCGCCACGGTGTTCACGTACGAGGTGCCGATCCTGGCGGGGAATGTCAACCCGCTCATCCCGACCGAGCTGCAGGCGATGACCTACGTGGAGAACAATGCGACCCTGCCGTCGAACTGCTACAGCCCGTACTGGGGCCCGTCCGGCATCCTCTGTGACAACTTCGGCGGCGACACCACCGGCCGACACGGCATCTACCGGGTTTCGGCAGGGGTCAAGCCGGCTCTGGTGTTCGAGGACGATCGGGCGACGCAGCCGTGCGAGGCGCCCGACGGCCGCATCCTGTTCGTGACCTGGACCGACTCGTACGGGAGCGCGCTCGCGGTGCACGAGAATGGATCGAGCGGGGTGATCCTGGTCTACGAGGACGCTGGAGCGGGCCTCGGAATCGAGACCCCGCGCTGGTCGCCGGACGGCCGGAAGATCGTCTTCGTGCGCCCGACCGTGAGTCCAAAGCACATCGTGATCGTCAACGGCGACGGATCGAATCCGACCTGGTTCACGACCGACGACGCCCGGACGACCGGCAGCACCTTCAAGGCACCGGGCTGGGACCCCCTCCCGGTGCCGCCGCCACCGCTGCCGAACCGCGCCGGTGGCCAGTGGCTGTTCGCACGGCGGCTCGCCCCGGGCGAGCCGAACGTCAACGCCGCCGGCGGACGCCTCCATCTGCGCCGGGCGAACGTCCGCGGCAGCGGCGAGACCGACCATCTCGCCCGCCCGCCCACCTTCCAGATCTGGAACGACACCGGCACCGCCTACATCTCGGGATGCAACGATGCGCGCTGGTCCCCCGACGGGACCCGCATCGCCTGCGCCCCCGCCAGCTGGTGGAGCCAGTTCCCGACGCCGCAGGCGCAGATCCTGATCATGAACGCCGACGGCACCGGGGTTACCTTCATCACCCCGCTGCCGAGCGGTTCGGTCGTCCGGCACATCGACTGGTCGCCCGACGGCACCCACCTCGCGTTCGCCGCGGAGTCGACGGGGGATCTGGACTACCGCTTCAACCTGTGGGTCGCCGACGCCGGCGGCGCCAACCTCCGCCTGGTCGCCGACCTGGGGACCGGGCCCCTCGGCTCCAGCAATGCGGCCTGGCCCTCCTGGTCGCCCGACGGTGTTTACATCGCCTTCGCCTCGACCACGGGCGGAGGAACGCCCCTGGCGCGCTACATCGTGCGCGCCGACGGCGGCGCCCCGCCCGGCCCCCTGGCCGATACCGGGGACGAGGTGTCCGACCGGGCCTCCTGGTCGCCCGACGGCAGCCGCATCGCCTTCGCCCGCATCGACCGGACCTACGGCGCCAGGCCGCGCATCCACGTCGCTGACTTCGTGGCGACCCCCTCGCCCCATCTCGAGAACGTCCGGCGGCTCACGAGCCTCCCGGGAAACGAAGTCTCGCCCATGTGGTCGCCCGACGGTCAGGCGATCGCCTACATGAAGGCGAAGGACAATTTCCCGTTCGTGGGAACCGTCGGGCCGTACCGCATCTGGGCGGTGAACCAGGACGGCATCCTCGACCTGCCGGTCGTCGGCACGCCATGGAACGCGGGCTCCGGCGGGCCCGATCCGATTCTGCTCGGATGGCTGCGAGGCTGTCCTTTGGGTGCGCCGCCCCCGACCGCCGAAGCCTGCGACGGCGTCGACAATGACTGCAACGGACTCGTGGACGACGCCGCGTTCCCGACCGGCATCCCCGAGGCCGGCATGACGGGATCGGCGGTCACAGGCACCGACCTCGGGTGGAGCCCCGTTCCAGCCGCCACCGGCTACGACGTGGTCGGCGGACGGATCAGCGTGCTGCTCGCGGGCGGGGGCGATTTCACCGGCGCGACCGAGACCTGCTACGCCGACAACGTCGCCTCGACATCCCTCGCGATCGCCAGCACACCGGCCGTCGGGGATGGACTCTGGCTTCTGGTGCGCGCGGTCAACGCTTGCGGGGCGGGGAGCTACGATTCGGGCGGTGCGGCGCAGGTGGCGCCGCGCGACGCCGGCATCGCCGCGTCGCCCGCCGCCTGTCCGTAGGCGTCGGGGGCCCGGCACCCGGCGCCGCCGCGCTTTGCCCCGATGCGCTTCGCGGCGCTGCGCCTCACAGCGGCAACCCCTGCACCATGTGCCCCGGTGAGGGCCACGGCGAGGGTCACGGTGAGGGCCATGGCGGCGCTGAGGTTCAGCCCGGTCATGCCCGCAACCAATGCTCCACGGGTCGCGACAGGAACTCCTCGAGGGGGACGCCGTCGGCCCCCACGAGCAGGGTGCGCCGCGGCTCGAAGACCTCACTGAACGCGGCCAGTCCCGGCAGAGCGTGGGGCCCCCGGCCGGTCTTCACTTCGATCGCCACGAGGGTGCGTCCGCTCTTCGCCACGAAATCGACCTCACGGTTGCGCTCACGCCAGTAAAAGACTTCGCAGGCCCCACGCGCGGCGGCGTTGGCCAGGTGCGCCCCGACGGCCGATTCGGCGAGCCGGCCCCGGAACTCCCGGTCGGCGCGCGCCTCCCCGGGCAGGAGTCCCGATTGCGCGGTCATCAGCGCGGTGTTCAATACCTGGAGCTTCGGGCTCGATCCGCGTTGGCGCACCGCCTTGCCGGCATACTTGGGAAGCCCGGTGAGCATGCCCGCGCCCGCGAGCAGATCAAGGTAATGCGCGAGCGTCGTGGTGTTCCCCGCATCATGAAGCTGACCGAGCATCTTGCTGTAGGAGAGAACCTGCCCGGAGTAGCGGCAGCCGAGCTCGAACAGGCGCCGCAACAGGGCCGGCTTGTCCACGCGCGTCATCAGCAGCACGTCGCGCGCGATCGTCGTTTCGATCAACGCGTCGAGCAGGTAACGCCGCCAGCGCTGCGGGTCATCGATGAGTGGCGCTGCGCCAGGGTAGCCGCCGAAGTAGAGGTATTGATCGATCGTGAACCCGAAGGCGGCGTGCATCTCGGCGAAGGACCAGTGCGACAGGTGGAGGATCTCGAAGCGACCGGCCATGCTCTCGGTAAGCCCCTGCCGCATCAGCAGCGGCGCCGATCCGAGCAGCACCACCCTGACGGTCCGGCGCGTGCGGCTGTCTTCGTCCCACAGCCGCTTGACCGTCTCGGACCACCCCGGGATCTTCTGCACCTCGTCGAGTGCGAGGACCGCCCCCGCGCGCCCGCCCTCGTCTGCGAGAAGCCGACCGCGCTCCCACTGGGCGGCCAACCAGGTCGCGTCGCGCAACGCGGGCTCGTCCGCGGAGGCGTAAACACTGTGCCGTTCGGCCGCGGCCAGGACCTGCTGGACAAGAGTGGTCTTGCCGACCTGACGCGGGCCGGCCACGACCTGGATGAACCGCCGCGGCTCGGCCAGGCGCGCCGCCAGGGTCGCCGCCTGCTCGCGCCGGAAAAACGCCTTTGACGGTTTACTCATCATATTGAGTAATTTTACTCAGAATTGGAGGGGCGTCAAGGAGGCTCGTGCTGCCGGGAGTGTCCGCGCCGGGCGTGCGGGTGTCAATCCTCGAATTCCACCACGACGAAGCGCGCGAGGGCGGCGCCGACGTTCCGGATCGTGAGCGCGGACTTCGGCAGGGTCGTCGCGGCGTCGCCGCCCCTGAGCGGTTTCTCGCCCTTGCCGACGGCGCCCGGGATCTTGTCCTCGATGATGGCCATCGCGTCGGTCCCTTCGAGGGCGACGACCACGGGCGGCGTCGGGGAGGCCTTGAACAGGTGCTCGGCGCCGGGATCGAGCGTCAGGAGACTCACGAGCGTCCGGTCGGTCTCCATCTGCGGCACCAGCGCGCCACCCTTCTTCTTCGAGGACGCGGCTGCGGCCTTGCCGGCGCAGTCGAGAGGCCGGCCCGCCAGCAGGGCACCGCAGCGGTTGCGCGCGCCAGCCTGGGGGAGGAGGAGGTCGATTGTCACAGCGCGGAACGGTGCGTCGCCCACGTTGCGCAGTGTATGGGTGACGCCGGCGGGGACGAGGGCGAGGGATCCGTCGGAGAACGTGCGCCGACGCTCGGCGCCGTCAGGCGCCACATCGGCGATCTCCCCGACACCCAGCGCCGCGGCGATGTGGTCGTGCGCGTGGGTGTGCAACGCGGTCGACGCGCCCGGCTCGAGGCCGAGACGCTGCACCCGCACCCGCTCGTTGGAGAGAATCGCGTCGCGCACCGGGTCCGCGGCCGGGGCGACGGCCGCGCCGGCGGGTTCCTGCGACCAGCCGGGTGGCACCGGAATGAAGACGGCCAGCACCAGGGCGATGGCGGCGTATGGGCGGCGACGGTTCATCGAACTCTCCTTTCAGGCGGTGGCGCCGGGCTCAGTCGGCCTTGCGGGTCACGACTACATCCTGGAACGAGAGACCGGCGGGGCGGCCGCACCAGTTGCCCGGATGCACTGCAAGCGGCGATGCCAGGCC